>Ga0307507_10011145_pt1 | contig 11410 bp, 13 predicted proteins | sample 7_EM_MG_FD_207223 | JGI IMG/M metagenome (GOLD analysis project Ga0307507, IMG submission 207223) | Populus trichocarpa ectomycorrhiza microbial communities from riparian zone in the Pacific Northwest, United States - 7_EM | ecosystem: Host-associated > Plants > Roots > Unclassified | place...
CGACAGACAGAGTTTTCAATATACTTGGTTGAACAGTTACTTCTTCAGTTCGCTTCGAGAATCCAATAAGACCAAACATACTTAGCTATTAGGAACTACTTGGTAGTTGCGATATAGTAAGAAGTTTTGTTACAACAACTTAGTCTAAGCCTCCGGTACTTAGTCTCGTTATATACCGCACTTTGGTATTGAGATAGTATCGTTACCCTATTGATTCCCGCCACCACCCAGGAGGCGGTTACAGATCTAGTATCGATCTATTGAACTGATACTGCCAAATTCGAGTAGCCCCTGAAGATGAAACCCACAACACCATCAAAATGCCTTTCAGAACATTTGCATGCAAGATAATGCTGCAAGGAGACATTAGCACAATGTAAAAACCAGTCCTGGTCCACCAAGAGGGGTTATGGTCCCCCTGGTCCTCCTGGTCCACCCGGATCCACCCTAGTCCATATTTTCGGTAAACTTTGAAAAAGTGCGGATTAGAATGGAGCGGAGTGAACCAGGTGGACCACAGCTAAGCGTTCAGGACCACCGTGGACCAAGCTCCGACATTCTCCTGATGGATACCAATGCACCCTCCACAGCTATGCGAGTTACGAAGTATGTCCTTGATGCATTCATAGGAAAAACATTTTGGGCATACCTAGATGATATTACACTCCTCTCAGACACTTTTGAAAACCATGTTCGTGATATCCGCCAAGTCTGTCAGAGATTACAGGACCACCACATTAGAGCCTCCCCATTTAAATGCAATTTCTTCACCGATAGACTACCCCTCTTGGGACATGTTATTGATGACCAAGGAATCCATGCAAATCCTGAGAACACAGGAGGAATCCAGGACTGGCACACCCCCAAATTGAAAAAAGAATTAAAAACTTTTATTGGTGTTGTAATATACCATGCACAATCCTTACCACATGTGACCGGTAGAGATTACTGGTTGGTTTCGAGTATCGTTTGATACTCAGTATATTTTATGTTTGGTTGCGAGTATTGTTTGATACTCAGTATGCTTTATGATGGAGTTCGATACTCATGATGTTTTATGTTTGGTTTTGAGTATCGTTTGATACTTAGTATGTTTTATTTATTGTGTCAAGGTATCTTTTGATACTTGATATGTTTTATGTAAGGTTTCAAGCCTAGCATTTTGGAAATCTTTATGGTTATTGTTTACAAGGCTCCAGTCAGCCTGACAAGTGTATTTAGGACCTGCTATTCTCCGGACTTAGAGAGAAGCAGACTTTGACAGACAAAGCTTTCGATATACTTGGTTGAACAGTTACTGCTTCAGCTCGCTTCGAGAATCCCATAAGACCAAACATCCATAGCTATAAGGAACTACTTGGTAGTTGCTATATAGTAAGAAGTTTGTTATAACAAGTTTTTCTAAGCCTCCGGTACTTAGTCTCATTAGATACCGCACTTTGGTATAGAGCTGGTATCGTTACTCTATCGATTCCTGCCACCACCCAGGAGGCAGTTACACCACACCGTGCTACTACTAGCGCCCCACTATCGCATCTGTGTTCCCAAAACAAATTTGAATGGAGACCCCTGTATGAACAAGCGTTCCAACAAGTCAAACACCTAGCCCAAAACATTACCACACTCCACCCCCTTGACTACTAATCACACCGCCCAATTGCCCTCTTTCCTGATGTTTGTAAAGCTGGAGCTGGCACATGGATAGGCCAAGGACCCTCACCTGAGAAAGCTCACCCTGCAGCGTTCCATAGCCGCAAATTTCCAACAAGTTAGCAGCACTGCCCTGTGCATCAACTGGAACTCCACGTCATAGTGGATGCAGTCTAGTCATTTCACCCAATACTTTATGGTACCAGGTTCACTATGGTAACGGAAAACAAAGAACTTTCATTCTTCCTATCACAGACAAATCTTCCTTACCGGTAGCCAAGATGGAGAATATTCCTCAAATCTTACGATTTCGACATCATAGACACCCCAGAAAAGTGTAATGTCCTTGCAGATGTTCACTTAAGGATATATGACGAACGAGAAGCAAACACTGACATGATTCTAGTTCACCCCACTGAGAAGAAAGCTATAAAGGGACACTATTCCGCTATGACAAGCAGCGTCAAACACCACCTCCACTTCGCTCACACTCTGGATCGCGTTAAAGAACCATCTTTCTTCTCCCAAACACCTCTTGACCCCTTTTCCATACCCCAACATCCATCAATGTTGAACATTAAAGATGTCCCCTTTCTAGACTTACCCAAGAAGAAGGAAAACGATCACCCCCCAGGTTCTTTTGAACATGGACTTCATAGGATGCCAGCCACCCTTGAAGAAGGTATCGACGCCATGCAGAGCAACAAAGCCAGCACCCAAGGACAATCCCAGGCCACTACCAAGAGCACGATTCTCATTCAAGCGGCTCAGTCACGGCTTACTGGACTTGTGTCAAGAATTAACAGCCCTTCAAATCAGATGCAAAAATCATTACCCCTTAATGCTATCACCAACTGCTTTGGAAGAATTCATGACTCCATTACCAAACTGGAGTCAAATGCCCTCGCCAGCTCAGGATATCAAACCACCCTATCTTTTACCCTTTCCTCTCCTCCCAGAGATGAGTTAGAACGATTTTTTATGGGTACAGGACATAGAGCCAAACACCGGGCGGTGTGTCTGGGAGGAATGTGAATGCCATATAGAAGGAAAAGACCGCCACAACTGCCCCTCTGGACCTCACCACATTCCTGCCTCTAGCCACCACTATTCCAGCTGGTGTTTCATTACTCCTCACCACCCAAAGCGAAGGTATGAGGATCGATGGACTATTCCTCCCGCCTTCACCCATGATGATGGATATCCAGTCTTCCATACTATAATCAACCAAGATGATAGACCATCCTCTAACCATGCCGCTTAGGAAGAAGACTTACCAGTCCCTGATGCTCCTGTCGATTACCATAACCCTTTCCCTGACCAGCCCTCCAGAGCCCTTCATATTCGTGCCTTCCAGCTCTCCCAACACCTCAAAGGCCAGTGGGATAACAGCCTTCGAAAAGCCACAGTGTCTGATCCTCTCTATGGCATCATCAGCAAGAATCCCAAACATCCTAGTTGAATCCTTATTGATGGACTTGTTCTTAAAAGAGGAGAGGATAACAGTCAAGACTATCAATATTTTTCCTATGAAGCCGCCTATGAAGGAACCAATATCAGGACCGAAATTATTATAATCACCCATGAACAGATGGCCCATATGGGAGCACACAAATGCTTCAAATACGCCTCCAAACATTTCTATGAGATTTCTATGAGAAGTGATTTCAAAGACTATATTCGCAGATGTCACTTTTCCCAGATGAACAAGCAACCTACTACCCTCCCTGACGGAGTTGTGACCCCTCTTCCTGTTCCAAGAGGACCCATCTCTTCAATTTCAATAGACATAGCAAGACACTTCCCCATCAAGAATAAGAAAGAACTAATTTTAATTATGTTGCATTGCTTTACGGGGTTCATCTACCTCATCCCAGTCTCCCAGAACATCACAGCAGTCGAAACTGCTAACATCCTCATACAACAAATCTTTTCAGTCTATGGTTTCCCTACTTCGATCGTCTCAGATAGAGAACTCAAGTTAACCTCCTGCTTCTGGATGCAATTCATGGCTGACATAAAAATTAATCTCAACATGGCTACCGCTTATTATCACGAGACCAATGGCCCAATAGAACGCAGAATCAGAACAATATGCCAATGCCTCCGCAATTTCGTTAACCCCAAATGCCTCAAATGGACTCGCCACCTTCCCCATGTTCAAACAGCTATCAATGCTGCTCCTGACGATTCATCTGAACTCTCACCCTTTGAAATGACCTTTGGACGAATTATCAACCTCCTACCTGGTGTCAAAGTCCAGCCTACCACCGTCCCTTCTGCTGATGACATAGCTTCTGAAACCATCAAAAACTGGCAGGTCGCCAGAACTGGCCGGAAAAAAGCAAGAGCTCGCCAGACCACTACTAGCCAGAAAAAAAAGCAAAGAAGAATCACCCATTACCCCAGGCAAAACTGAAGTTACCCTCAGATCCGAACCCTTTGTACATGAGATTGGACGAAACCACAAACTAGTTGGACCCTGGTTAGGAACTTTTCTCAGTCTTCCCCGGACCTGACAAACACGATAACTACAAACTCAACCTCCCTGCCATTATCCTAGACATCCACCCTTGGATTCATCGCAGCCACCTTCAAATCTACCTCACACCAGACCTCAAAGCTTTCCTAGGCCTCCCTGAACCCAGCTCCAAAGAACAAGTCACCATCAATGTCTCAGGACATGAAGAATAGGAAGTTGAAAAGATTGTCCAAGACGGAATCTATGGAATAGAACGCCAATTGCTAATCCATTGGAAAGGCTATGACGAAATCGAAGCTACATGAGAGCCTCTTGATATACTTGAAGAAGCCAGTACTGCGCTTAGAACTTACTGGTTTGACACCTATAACGAAAGTATTCCCTTCCACCTCCCCGGGACTCACAACAAATGTTGGTCAGCTTGGACAGTCCAGACACCTGAACAAATCACCATATCGACAGAGCTTGATCCTGAGGGATTCTGGACACCTATTCACGACTCTGACTACTCTGAACCCAAAACCTGTTATACCCTTCCTTCTCTTGACGAGTCTGAATTGGAAACCGAAAGGAATTTAAGTATCTTTTATTTATTTATTTTGCTATTAGGCGGAATGTAACGGAATCTACTATTATCGCTATTATTCCTTAACATGACATTAGATATTGCCTATTTGGATTTCCCCAGTAACAATCATTTCTTACATTGTACCTTTTCTATTGCTATGGTTTCCTATCTATATTGTACTGGAGTTGTTTTCTTGGCGTGTACGACTGAAATATCCAAGCCCCACCACAATACAATAGCACAACAAACCAAGCCAGACTAAGCCACACTTCAACTTAGTGAAAGATGAAAAAAATGAATATAATGAAATAAATTAAAACATATGCAGTAAAAATATGAATTGTAAAATAGGAAAAAAAGAAATATTAAAAAGAATTTAGAGAAAATATATATAAAGTAAGGTTTCTAGATTTTTAGATAAGAATTGGCAGATAATAAGAAGTTTCATGCTTAGGTAAGTGTGCGGAAGTAGCCAGAACTATTGCACGCGTTCTGTCAGTAAAAGCACAAGCAAGCGAGATAATACAGTCTACACCAATACAACCATTCAACATAAAGTTTTCTTATACTATTATTATCGCTCACATTATATTCCAACCATATATCCACTATCTCGCACAGCCTTAACCTGTATTTCTCACATTTGGTAAGATATCACATTCCTTTTAGGTAGAAGGGATGTAGATATAGTTGTGTAACTAACTCAAACGTGTAGTACAATGTCAAATCAACACTGTGGTAGGTGTAAACAACAGAAGAGCACATCCGAGTTTGATACAAATAGTCGCGGAAAAATTTATAAAACATGCAGGGAGTGTTTAGTAAGTTTTATTATTTTTTCTGAGAGGAGAAGAACTACTATGAGGTGTATTGAGATACAAATGGTATGAAGGCGAGGCATCAAATATAAAGAAGAAGAGTACCAATACAAAGACTGCAAGATATAGAAATTCAAAGCAAGATGGGTTCTGGTATAGAGATATGTTAAGCAAGAAATTACCTAAATATGCAAGAGCTAATATGATACTATAGAGTGTCAACTTAGAAAGGCGTATACCGTTATTACCAATACGCGAAGATACACGCGAAAACATATCAGAGAAAGCAACACTACTTGCATTTATTACAGAGCGAGAGAGATGGAAAACATTAAACTTAGGGCATATTAATATACTTTGTGAATTTTGTAATGCAAAGCATTGGTTCAATGAGCGCATATCAGCAAGCACAACAACACGGCCTATTTTCGAACAATGTTTTAAGAAAGGTGAAGTACAGCTGCCACTCCTATTGCCTCTGCCAGATATACTACAATCATTAAGGAAAAACCAAGCCAGTACAAGTCGAATGTTTCGCAGCAAAATTCGAGGATATAACTCTGCACTTTCTTTTACATCTATTGAATATCAAGCAGATATGCGTACAGCAAATTGGGGGCCAGGGGTTTAATGTTTTCAGATTCATGGTGAATTATATCATTTGCAGGGTCCACTACAACCGGTATTACATGGTGTACCTCAATTTGCACACTTATTCTTATATGATCCACAATATGCAGCAAATGTTCGCTTTGCATCACATCTGGATCTTGATATAAATATTCTTGAATAACTTACATTAATGTTACACAAGTGCAATCCATTTATTCCTATATATCAAACTGCAAAGGAGAGATTGGACAATGCAAATATGGATACAAGTGATGAAATAACAGGAGTTGACTTAAACCCACAGAGTCAGCTTATTATTGAATCTGGAGCAGATAGGCCAAGATGCAATCTCCCAACTAGCAATGAAGTTGCTATGATTATTGGTGATGAATATGCAGAAAGTGGATTTCGGGATATCATTTTAGCATCAAGAAGTAACGATAATCAACCTCATTTTTCTACTATCAATGGAAATCATGCCTCCTATATGCCATTACACTATGTATTATCTTTTCCCAAAGGGGAATCAGGCTATCATTGGGGACTGCAATTAGTTGATAATGGAGGTCAAAGGAAAAACACACGCTTAGCTCAACGTGCATTTTATCGCTTTCAATTATATTTAAGAGTTGATGAATCTGATATTTTATTCTGTGGTCAGCGATTGTGACAACAATTCTTAGTCGATACATGGGCTGTATATGATCAAAATAAGTTGCAATGGCTAAGAAATCATCAAGCAAATATCAGAAGTGATCTTTACAATGGGTTAGCTGATGCAATGGTTCAAGACGAAATCGATGTATTAGCAATAGGCAAGCGAACAATTTTACCTTCTAGTTATACAGGTGGTGATCGATTTATGCAACAACCTTTTCAAGATAGCATGGCTATAGTTCGGCATTTTGGAAGCCCAACCTTATTTATTACATTTACAGCAAATCCAAAGTGGGAAGAGATTTTGCGCGAACTTTTACCAGGACAAAGTGCTGTAGATCAACCAGATATAGTTGCACGTGTTTTCCATCTAAATTAACGACAATTACTACATGAAATCAAACATGATGGAATATTTGGAAGATTTGCAGGATATGTTTGGACAATTGAATATCAGAAACGTGGTTTACCACATATGCATCTTCTATTATTTTTACATTCAGAAGATCGATTGCTTACAGCAGAAGCAATTGATAAAATCGTTTGTGCAGAACTTCCTGCTCCAGCAACTGATCCTAATACTGAGTTAATAGAACTTATTAAGTCTAGCATGATACATGGCCCATGTGGATGGATAAAGCCACAAGCACCTTGCATGGTTAGTGGAGGTCCAGGATTAAGTGCAAAGTGTTCAAAGCGATTTCCTAAAGACTATGAGAATGAAACAATTGTGCAAGAAGATGGATATCCACTTTATCAAAGACAAAATAATAGACAAGGTTTTGACATTCCTTTGCAGGTTAATAGCACCCTAACTGCATTTCCTATTGATAATCGGTGGGTTGTTCCCTATAATCCATATTTACCATAGAAATTTAAAGGGCATATCAATGTTGAAGTTTGTGCATCAGTTCACGCTGTCAAATATATTCAAAAATATATTTATATAGGTTCAGATAGAAGTACATTACAGGTTGCAGCAGAACAAGAAGAAATTCAACCATATTTACAGGGATGGTATATTGGACCAACTGAAGCAGTCCTGAGATTATTTGAATATGCAATGCATGAAGAGTTACCAACGGTTAAACATCTTGCAGTACATCTTGCAGGTGAACAACCGGTGTACCTTCCAGATAATGCCACTACAGAACAACGTCAGTCTCGCATGGATATGGCTAAGACTACCTTAATGGCATTTTTCAAATATAACACTTTGTATAGGGATGGCCGACATTATCTTTGTCAAGATTTTCCAACCAGCTTTGTATTTCAAGAAAAACAACATGTTTGGACTGCACGAAACAGAGGAACCGCAATTGGCTGAATGTATCACTGCAATCCATTTATGGGTGAAAAATACTACTTGCGTTTATTACTTACGGTTGTTGCAGGTGCAAAAAGCTTTCAGCATTTACGTACAGTTAGAGGGGTTACTTACAGAACCTTTCGTGAAGCATGCTCTGCACGCGGCCTAATCGAAGATGATCAGGAATGGATTAGTTGTTTTCAGGAAGCTATACTCTTTGCAACTGAAAAGAGTTTGTGTATTTTATTTGTTACTACATTATTATTTGGATCGATTTGCAGTCCATTAGAATTATGGAAAAAGTTTAGAGATAATATTTGTGATGATTTAAAATTCCATCTTGGGAAAAATAATCTTGGTCATCTTGGCGCAGGTATTTCGGATGCACACATTGATTATAGTTTATATTTGATTTCGCAAATGCTTGCAGATTCGAATAAAGCATTAGCACAATTTCAACTACCTACTTCAGTTATATCATGGGATCAAGATAATGGTAATCCACTATTAGCAGAAGAATATAATTTATAATACGGAAGCACAAGCAGCGTTGTGTAACACTCTTCTTACACAAATGAATACACAACAAAAGTACTACTTTGATACAATAGTATTTGGTTTAAACCAGCCAACTACTTCGGCACAGTTTTTCTTGTAAGGTCCTGCCGGAACAGGGAAAACATTTCTTTACCGTGCATTGTGCAGCTATATTCGTCAACAAGGAAAAGTTGTTCTTTGCGTTGCTTTATCTGGAATTGCAGCACAATTACTTCCAGGAGGTAGAATCTAACATTCGCGATTTAAGATTCCATTGCACTTGAATGAATCCTCAATTTGCGCAATAAGCAGCAATAGTCAACTTGCAGATTTAATTCGATCAACAGCATTAATCATTTGGCATGAGGGACCAATACAACATAAATACTGCTTTGAGGTAGTTAATCGCACTTTAAATGATATACGAAATACATCTGATAATGCTGTCTTTGGTAATATTCCTATCATTTTAGGAGGTGACTTTGCACAAATTTTACCAGTTGTACCACGTGGCAATAGAGCAGCAATAGTTCGTGCATGCATTCAACAATCTTATCTTTGGCCAAGGTTTCAGCTATTAAAGCTGACGGAGAATATATGAGTTATTAGTAGTAGTGCAAACAGAGAGTATGCTTAATATCTAGCATCCATGTCATATTTACCAGCATTACGCAGAACCATTGAACTTCCTAATGGTATTAAATCGTTTTGGACCTTGCAGGAGTTTTTTCAAGCTATTTTTCCAAGTGACATTTTGGATGCAGCATATAATAATTGTTTACTATTACGAAATCGGATAATTCTTGCATTTCGTAATGATACTGTTTCTGAGTTTAACAATTTACTAATATCACAGTTTCCAGGAGAAACACACTATTTCGATGCAATAAATAGTGCAGACATAAATGATAGTGTATCAGAAACCGAGGAATTACCAATTGAGTATTTGCAAAATATTAATCATTTATCCCTTCCACCATCCAGGCTGATACTAAAACTTGGTGTACCAGTTATTCTTTTACAAAATATAAACACTAGGGAAGAATTATGCAATGGAACACGAAGGACTATTATTCAACTTAGTCGACATTGCATTGGTGTGCGAATCCTTGGTGGTGACTTTGATGGTCATTGCACCCTTTTACCACAGATATTATTGAGTACAAATGAAGGTGAGTTACCATTTATTGTTACACGAAAACAGTTTCCTATCTGTCTTCGCTTTGCTATGACAGTCAACAAGTCTCAAGGTCAATCATTTGAAAATGTTGGAATTGATCTTCGCACACCAGCATTTTGTCATGGTCAACTCTATGTTGCATTAAGTCGTGTTACCAGCTTGCACAGACTGAATGCCCTATTTGCACCAAATACTACTACAATTACAGAAAATAGTGTATATCCTGAAGCTCTTCTCACTTAGTAACGGTAAGCTACAGTCTGCAAATGAATTTGATTTAGTAATTTTCAAAAATACATCCTGATATCTTATAAATTCATATTAGTTATATATAATTTGCAATTTATTCTCTTCTATCACAAACGGTGACTAAGCAAGGCAGACTTTCACATGACTAATAGTTATTAGTCATCGGTTTGTTATCTTTCAGGCTATGAGGTCAGTTGACTTATAAGTTCTTACATGAAGACGCAATGGCGTGTCATCGGTTTATTGTTATTGGTTGATATTTGACATGACGCACATTCGTGGTCATGTGGTTTATGTATTTCGCACATGACTCATATTTATGAGTCATGGGTTTCACGCATGTGCCCCCGTTAGGACACATGACTTGTTTTATGAGTTTTGAGTGGTTACGAGATATGGCGCAGCTGGCGTGAACGAGTCAGCTCATGGATTTCACACTATGACTCACTATGAGTCATGAGTCGTGTGACGCATGGGTATGAGTCACGCAGGGTTAGGGTTGAGGGAAGAACGGCTATATAAGGGCACCCTGGGGGTATAGGATTGGGGTCCCTCCCCCAGGCCTCAAGACGCTTCTTCGCTCCCAGATCCAACCCCGCCCCCCATGCCCTTGCCCAACGCATAGCCGCCTCCTTCCCCGACATAGCTGCCGCCACCCTCACCGATTCCAACTGCCTCCTCCCGAAGGGCTTCATCGCAAAAGTTAACAACCGTGGCGCTGTCTCCCTTACGGGCACCAACCCCAACACCCCAGCAGAGGCCTACGCCCCGTATTTCGATGCCCTCACCCGCCACCTCAACCAATCCTTCCCCGTCGGGGATAACCCCTGGCTTACGTTTACCCAGGCGCCAACCGCTATACAGTTGGCAATTCACTCAATCCCTACAGACGTCCTCCCAGAAGACGACGAACAGCTCTTTACCTTCATCAAGAACTCCATCCACAACGCCAAGGCAGTCACGATCGGCTCGGCCAGTTACCTTAACAAGGACCGAACTGCTAGGCTATCCAAGCAGGCCACTTCGGTGGTTGTCTCTGTTAACCCAGACGACGTTCCCATCCTCCTCCCCGCCCGCTTCCTCTTCTCAAAGCGGCTCAAGGACGAAAAAACGACGCAAGCTAACCGCTACACCCAATGCCTCAACTGCTACCGATTCGGACACGCCCATCCCCGATGCACCCAAAAGCACCCAACTTGTCCCTATTGCGCACTACACCATACTCGCGCAGCGCACCGCTGCCAAAACCCCACCTGCCCCAAAGGCGGAGACATCAAAGCCGTCTCTGGCTGCTGCCCCACCTCCCCTCCCCACTGCCCGAACTGCGGCGACGATCAGGACGCCTTCT
>Ga0307507_10011147_pt1 | contig 11408 bp, 10 predicted proteins | sample 7_EM_MG_FD_207223 | JGI IMG/M metagenome (GOLD analysis project Ga0307507, IMG submission 207223) | Populus trichocarpa ectomycorrhiza microbial communities from riparian zone in the Pacific Northwest, United States - 7_EM | ecosystem: Host-associated > Plants > Roots > Unclassified | place...
ACGAGCCCTGCAGAGTGCCTTGGTGCCTCGGTTTCCTATGACTCCTGTTCGCTGAACCCTCTGATGGCCTACTCGAGCGACTCATATATATCACAATTCAGTTCGGACCTTCCCTGGTGGTTGATGTTCCGCTGATATATAAGTGTCATATTATTATATTAGAGAAGAGGTTCACGGTTGGTCACTCGGTTAGGGAATGCCTGATACTATTGGAATAAGCGTGAACGTGCATAGCGGTGAAATGTGATTGGGATAGGATAACTCCAGACAACCTCCTCATGAACCTGACTCGAGGGAAAGAAATGTTAAGCAGAATAACGGAATGTATATACCGGTAGATAGTAACAATCTTACAACATAAGGCCCAAGCTCCTTCTCCACAATTTTCCCGGCCGCTTTTCACCTTCCTATTTAGGAAAGAGATTACTGGGCAAAACAACGAATGAACTCTCGTGATCCTACACCACAAGACCGAACTTGGAGCCTCATAGGCTTGTGGAAAGGATCTCATCATGAGATAAAGGCGCCTTGGTTAGCACCTTACTGCTACTGAATCACCTCCTTCTATAGTGGCATCCCCGCTCCTACGGCTATGGGAAGCAAAAGAACTTCCACCTCCGGCCCAGTTGACACTTCCTACCCGACCGCTTGACATAACCTCCTGCCCTGTCTGGCCGGCTGGTACTTCCCCTCCAGGAGCCGGCAGACCCAGGCTGTGCCACCCTAAAGACTGCCGGTACTAAGGTTTCTTGTCCTAAAAACCAGAACTAGGGCTGATCTGCGAACTCTGATTACTTTAACAAGGCTGGATCAACGAAAAATTGTGATTATTTGTTGCTACAATTCCTTTCTAGCTCTACTAGCCTTTCCTTCTTCCGCCTGTCTTTCTTATTTCGGGGGACTGTACAGTAGGATTGGAGGGCAAGGTTGGGATATCGCAAGGCAGAGGACACAGTGGAGCTAGTAATAGCGACCCACTAACAAGGAAAGTAAACCCTCTATTGCCCTAATTGCCAACCGACCTGATCTCATGGGGATTCAATTCCTCCGCCCCTGGTCGCCCATAGCAGGATCGAAATGGCACGTGACACGGTGAATCTCGGCGCAAGTCGCGGGGTCTGCGGACTGGGCACCCGCTCAAGGGGTTACCGCAGCCATGTGCGAAATTTTCTGTTGCCTTGAACCATGGCCCCGAACCCATGGTAAGATAGACTATAGGAAGGTCGCGAACAGGATGCGCCCAAGTCTTTGAGGGGTCAGGCCAGTAAGTGTGATCGCTGAGATCTGAATAGGTCAGCCCTGGGCTCGGCTTTAGGTCGTATCCCGTATGAAGAGTAACCTGACAGGGAGTCTGGTAAGTTCGGTAGGCTTCCGGTCTGCATAGACGCGGAGGCAAGCGGGGCGGAAGCCTAGTGGCCCCCGGTGGGCATCGCGAAGTGAAGGTTAATACCCTTTATGAGGTAAGGTGGTGGTATTTGTTGCCTTGAGCATTGCCACAAGCCCGAGAGGATGGGCGCGCACTTGAGTCGAATTCCGGCAAGTTCGGTCATCCGGTTGGGAGGGCGCTACACGAGGTGGGCATCCAACTCGGAGGTCAACCTTGCTTTCGGCCTAGGGAGCAAACAACGGTCTAAAGGGAATGTACTGTACTATACGAGTACTATCATACACGACCTGGTAACGCGGGTTGAAATCTCCCCACAAGCATCGGTTGGCCGGGCCACTCCTATTTTCGGGCTTTTCTGTGTGCTTTGTTAAAGCCATGACGCTGCCCAGCCAGTAATACTTGTAGTTTCTGTGAGGCTTGATACACGTCCTGCGCCAATGCGTTTCCTTGTGGGGAACCCTGCTGTGGTTACCGAGCGCATCGTGTACTGTAATGCGTCACCCACGATTTCGTCAAAGGAGTACTGTACTTCTCCCACACCGTTGTGTTTTTCCTTCGTCAATGTTCTGGACCTCTATGTCCTCACCTATGATCGCAGGTGAGCCCTGGCCTTGTATCAGACCTAAATCAATCCAACGGATTCACCAAAAAAAAAAGAAAAAAAAAGAAAAAAAACTTGAAAACATAATAATAATATTATTAATATCAATTTCAGAAAAGTCGTCAGTTTGTCATTTCTCTAACCCCTCTAACACCCTCAATTTTTCCTTCTTTCTTTTTGCTGCCGCTGGGGGGACTTCATATCGGCTCCCTAAATGAGAGAGATACTATACATAAGGTTCATAGCGTAGGGTAGGAAAGTAGGTTGTGGGAAATTGCATGGGAAATTCCAGCACTGACAACATTTTCGAAATTGATAATTGAGTCCATGCTTCTTCTTCCCCATTTTCCCCCCCCGTTGAAAATTGTAGATTTTTCGGCAAACACCAACACGCTTTTGCTCCACCACCCTAAAACTCGGCCCGAACCTGTGTTAGCGGCACGAGTACATTACTCTAAGGATTGCCCAAGCGAAGGAACCCCCCCTCCCCCCCCGCCCCGCTGGAGATCATAAATATCATGGTTTGTTTCCCTGATGTTGGTGACCGAACCGGGGTCTTTCCCCCGAAATTTCTCCTGAACGACTTTAGCTATCTACAGTTGTTGTACTATAGAGTTCTTGGGGCAACGTTATCACCAAAGGCTCGTTATATAGTCGACACGAGCATTTTTTTTGTCCACTAACTTACTCGATTCACGACCAGCGTTGACGACATCGGTCGCAAAATTTGGGAGATGGCAGGGTATTTATTAGTATCTGGTGGCCGCCGCAGTGTACATTACGGATGCTCTACTCCCATCGCTTGTAGGTCACGATCTTTTTCTCTCACATTTCTTTTTTACAAGGGAAGTCCTAAGCTATGCATCCTTTAGCATGCTGGATAGAGCACAAGGAAGGCTCTATTCCGCTCGCCTAGCTAACCGGCACTTAACTCCCTCCCTGGATACCCCTTGCGTGGAGTTATGACACAGATTTTGGGTGGGTGGGCAAACTTGGGTTTTAGTGATGCTGCAGTATTGCGATTGATCTGAAATACTTTTCTTAGGAAGCGTTGGGGGGTCTATCCTATCTTAGATACGGCATATAACCTCGCTGGCCACTTGGGGTCTGTAGAAAAGGTGTAGGATGTTTACCTCAGGAGCTGCTAAGCTTGTGATACATGGAGTGAAGGGTGGGAGTTAGAAGCCGGTACGAGTGATATTTCATGAAGACCGCAGACGTTGCCAGAGGTAAACTTCCATATTACCCCTTTTCGACTATCAATCTATACGGATCGCACCCGAAAATAAAGGGTAATTCTACAAGCGAAATAGGAATACTATATCGTAAACAAATTCTCCCGCGCACCAGTGGATCGCGGGCACAAGCATTTGGTGTGAAGCACTCGTAGCGGGCAAGAAACACTTACCCGAAAGCAGGGGTCATGGATTTGTACTCGAGTATGGGGGGCTCAGATACGCATGGGCTTTTTGCCATAAATTCTGCCAATCCCTGTTTTGGGGTACTGTACTAGTACGTGTTGCTATGGGTACCTGGGTACCCGAACAGCCGAGTGGGACGAAAATAAATTGACATTTGAGTTTAAATTTAGCGTGGGTGTTAAGGTCCACGTAGGCAATTTACCATGAAAAAGTTTGGCTCAAGTGCCCGAGTACTTCATATCGGATCTTATACTAATATGCCCCCTGAAACACATAATAGCATTTGGTTGAGCTCGGGTAGGACGATTCTCCACTGCCCGTAGCCCAAATCAGAAGGAAAAGTTATTGCTTTTTCGGCATCCCGAGCTTCCCTCTCTGAAAATGCCGTGAGGTACGTTACCTCAAGCAACATCTCAGATGCCGGCGGACCACAGTTGTTATAATGCAAGGATCAAGATATTGCTACCGTTCTTCTACCTCTCTTTTCACCCAACCCGAAATGCCCAATACTCCACCGGGGCCGTTTTTATCACCGGCTTCGCAGTCAATGTCACTGACTTCGTAGTAGGTATCATTGTCCAAGCTCCATTTTCGTACAGGAGTAACAGTTGGTGCAGATGTGTACCCTGCTCGGTACATTTCCAATCCTGCCCAAGCTATCATGGCAGCGTTATCGGTGCAATACCTTTGTGGAGGAATAGCGATGCGAATATTGTGGCCGTTGTGGGAAAGGTAGTTTGATAATCTAAGCCATAGGAGGTTAGCCCGTGCAGGGGAGGTGATATAGAGAGCAAACATGTTTTTCAGGAATTTATTCGCCGCGACGCCACCGCTTATCACCAAGGCACTCGGCGGAGTTTTGGAAGCCTCAAGGGCAGTGACAATTCGGCTCGCAACGTGTTCGAATGCAACCATCATAACTTCCTTTCCTAGAGCCTTCCGTTCCTCTACTGAAATACTCTCCGGACCGCCATCTTTCATGCTAAAGTATCTATCTAGAGTGCTCCCCAGCCCACAAAATGAAAAGGCACCCGAAAAGCGCACCTTTTCGTTCTTGGTGAGGGGGCGGCAGAGCTTCCATCCCCCCCATTTTTCCACCTTCTCTTCATCTTCTCGCTTCCTCTCGGGAGTCTTACCCGGATGATAGGCATACTCTGGCTCCTTCTCGGGAAAGCAAAACTTCTCGAGTGCTGCCCCATAAGATACCGCCTCGGGGTAGCTATCCATGACCTCTTCAGGCAATAACCTCCTCGCACACTTGTCCACCATATCACCCAATGCAATATCTATTGTCTCAGCGAGTATTTTGTGACTGGTTAAACCACGACTTTCCAATAGGATGGTATGTCCCCCAGAGACTAGCAAGGTCATAAATGGAAATTCAACACCGCCCTCGCCACCGTTCAGCGCAGCAACCAGTCGAGGGGTTAGAGCATGCGCTTGCATATGATGTACCCCAATCAATGGAATGCCCCATGCGACGCTCAATCCTTTGGCTGTATCAATTCCCGTTGCTAGTGCAGCGAGCATACCCGGACCTCGAGTCACTGCTATTAAATCCGGTTTCTGTGATATCTCTAGGGATTGTAGGAGGGGCATTAGGTTCCGCCGATGAAACTGCAGGGACGCGAGAGGATGGATGCCACCATAGATTCGGTTTGGGCATGTGAGGGTCTTATGAGCCAGGAGGGTTGCTGCTATACTTGGTGATTGGGGAGGGCTGTGGAGAAGGGCCACTGAGGTATCATCGCTGGGGTTGGTATATCGATTAGCCCACGATTTTTATGGCCTTGGAAAGAAGAAGGCGGGGGAAGCACCAAGAAGTCTCTATGGCGAGGACTGTAAACCCGCGGGCTCGCACCGCGCTCTGTAATTGCCGGGCGAAGCGAAAGGTTCGGGAAGTGAGGAGTGTTGACATGATGGCAGAACGGGTACTGTACCGTTCCGGGGGGTCTGAGATCAACCCTCACCACGATCAAACCTAACAACGAACTGGCCCCAGCGACAGGAAAGGTTTTTTTTTTTTGGGAAAAACTCTCTGTAGAGCTACTTAAAATTGGCACCTCTTTAATCCTATGAACCCAATTTTTTTTTATAAAGTGAGCATTGGTCGGAAAAGGTGAGAGGGGAGTTTTGAAAAACTTTAATGAAAATGAAAAAAGCAGTGAATGCACTTACATGTATTATTAGGCAGGCAAGAGGAGCCGGTTTTGAACCTCCCTATAATTGGGAAAATTGCGGGATGGTGACTTGGTGAGCCGCGCCAAGACTGACCAAAGAGCCGCGCTTGGTTCTCACGTGCACAGCCTCGAAGTTGGGATATTAATAAATTTACCAGTCCTGCTGTTTACAAATTTCGATAGCATCATACCTCCGACCGCATTACAGGGGTTTGGATGGTATTTGGTGATGTCCCAGGATCTTAGGATGAGAACTGGGGAGGGAACTTTTAGGGTAATGGAAGATGTGATATCCAAGAGAGGCGATACTATTCACAACTACGTGTTATCATGCTCCAGCAAGTCACTCGAGCACTGTTTAGTCGTTGGTAAGGATGGTGAACTCCGGACGTCTTTCATGAACTACGACCCGTTTTTGGCTCCGTTTGCGGCGGCCGTTATATAATATTATGATACTTTCAATACTAATGGGTATTTCTATACAATAATACAATATCACACAAGTGCCCCACTACACAGTCAGTGTAATATATCGAATTGAACCACCATATTGGACCTCTCTACATATGACGGCTTACGTAGCCAATTGGAAACTGGCAAACTCTCACTCTTAATGCAAGAACAAGCGTCAAGAACCCAAGCAGCAATAACACTCCATACAGCCACCCCCCACCCCCAGCATTCATTTTTTTTGCCCCCCTTACCCGTGATACTGTAACTGCGCTGCACCAGTCCTCGCCATACATCGTTGCGCACCCCCTTACCTAACCCTAGTGCAGTCCCCTTACCTCATCCCAATGCCGATGCCACCAACACCACAGTCCAAGATGCTAGTTATGCTCCGATCAGAGACAAACAACGAGACCCGGTCCGAGCGCTTCATGCAGAGAATATTCCAGGCCGATGAAAGAAGCAAGCAAACCACCCCCAATACGGCGTAGGTTGATATTGAACTCCGGTGAGTTAGTATGCTTACTGGTGCTTATGTGTTACGATATCTCGAAATGCAGCTGCCTCGCGAAGGCCAGCCTATGACATGAGTGCTGTTGTGCTGTTAGACGCCGAGGTGGTACTTGCTTGTGCGATGAGGACGGAAGAAGCCATTTCGCAGGCGCGAGTAGCGCTATTACTCGTAGGGCGTTAGCTGCTAGTACCCCGGCAATTGCACACGTCTTGGGATGACAGGGCGTGGGGTATTACCATATTATTATCGTTTCCCCAGTCCCTCGGCTTTCTCGACTTTCTCGACTTTTTTTTCCTTTTTTTCCTTTTTCTTTCTTTCTCTGGATGTTAGTGGGAGTTTAGGTTTCCTAACTGAGAGAGGAAGGCGGGCTCTGGGAAATAGGGCTCGAGAAAAACCAATCTTAGAGAAATTCCAGCTCTAATGACCTGTTCTAACCCAATGGCAAAGAAGAAGAAAGAAACCAAGAAAATTCTCATTCGCCCCTCAGAACTCTGGGATCCATGATTGCACTGGCGCCGGTTTGGGAAAATACATGCGTTAGACAAAGTAAGGGCCGGGCTCAACCCAACTTAACCAGGAGATAGATCCGCAATGTCAAGGATAGGGCAATTCTTATGACTTGAGATAGGTCAGAACCTCAGTTTCACACTAGCATTTTGTCAGGACGTCCCTCGGCTCCTACAATATTGTATTGCTCATATCATACGCATTGATATCATGAGACAATATCATAAAGCTAAAAGAGCTTTGTGCTATCCCTCACAAGGATGCTCTGGAGCTATTAGTCTTGGACCGATCTCGCCGGCGATGGGAATGACTTGTCGGGGTCGAGCATACCACAAAAAGGGATAATTCCGTGCGTCTACGAGTACACTACTGCTGTAAGCTGGGCCTAAGTGCCCCTTGGACTGGACAAGCTGATGACGACGGTGGGGCGGTTTTTGACACGACCGAGGCTTAGGCTAGTGAGGGTGAGAAGTTGTGCATTGCCGTAGCCTGGTTATGAGGGAGAAAAAAAAACTTCCATCCGACGAAAGGTCGAGGAGGCCGAAGGCGTTGTGCTACAGTGCCTCCGGCAGGCGGTATCATACCGTACCTGACAGGCGAACTAAACCATTTTTACGGTAGTCAAGGTTACGGTAGCAGAGGACTGCTGCAGGTACGATGTGGTCTGATGGTACCGTACTCAAGCAAAGTCAGGCCCGGTTCAGGCTGTTACTCGTACCTGACATTCCGGCAAATCCGCCAGCGTTCATAAGTCATAGTCTACTGGTTTTCGAAGCATCGTAGCCAACCAAACCTCCACCTCATCCCATCTTCAGCCCAGCCTTCCATCCCTCCAGCCCCCGCAACAACAACCCCCAAAGGGCAAGCACAACCACCGTTGACAGCCCGACATCTTGATTGGCCATCCATCGCCCCTTCTTCCGCAGTGAAAAAGTCATAAGGTAATAGGCCCCCGCAGCGCCAGCACAAACGCGAAACGAAACAAAACCAAAACCACATTATTCAGCTCACTGTGGCTCCTGGTATGATTCAATACACGTGAATTCGCGGTGACGGGCGGGGCTGAAGGCGTGATTGGTCCATCAAACGCTGAGGAGATGATGCACGGAGGGAGAGATGGGGTTGGGGTTATTGCGCAATTTGGAAATTTGGGGGGTTGAAAATTCCGATGATACAGTATCGTACCGGAATGGTATGCGGAGTCGGAGATTAGTGGAGCTTGCCCTAGTTGAAACTAGAGCGATTGTTTTTTTCTCGCCCCCAGGATGGTACTAGTACAGTGCCGGTACTCCACGGTACGATACGGTATTCGAGCAGAGGGAAAGTACGGTAGTCTACGCAATGCCTGCCTGCCTTGCTTTCGTTTACCGCTGCTTCAGAAGAAAAGAAAAAAATCTAAAACCAAACGGTCCGTCAAGAGTTCCTGATCGCCCCTTCAGATCCAGTGACAGGGCGAATAAACGTGGAGAATAACACCAATAACAACAACAATAATAATATTTTTTATAGCCTCTGAGACACCATATTTATCCCCCCATGTCCGAAGACTATCTCCCGTTTCGGAGATTTTAGAGTTTCGCTTGGCGACGTTGATCAGGGGGTAGTCGGCTCTGGTTGGCCTACTCTTGAAACATGGCCCATCATAGCTCTACTTATTTGTTGGGTGATTTCTCGGTATTTGTTTATTTATTTATTTATTTCCCGATAGATGACCCCTCATTGGTTAGGTGTTGTTTTTTTTGTCCCTTACGGGCCGGCGGTTAATTTTTTGAAACGAACTCACCTCTTCAGGTTCCCGAGGGGGGTTTTTTTTATATTTTACTTCCCATGTTTTTATCATTGGGGGGGGGGGATATCCAAATTAAGATTCTATTCGAGGTGAGGAAATGTACGAGTACGGTCCATTAACTGCACAGTACTGTACTTGTACTCAACTATACAGCCTCGTGATTCGGGAGTTTTATTATATAGAGCCATTTCATTTCCACCAAATTCTTGTTGTTGCCTATTTGTTCATCATCTGCATTCTTGCTCATCTGCATTGTTTTCCTTTCTTTTCCCTCCTTTCTTTTTTCATTCTTTCATTCTTTCATTCATTCTTATATCAGACGGCGGGTACCCTTTACTTTTTTCCCCTTCCTTTTTTCTTCTTCTTCGAGTTTTGTTAAAACGGTCGTGCCTGCACCCGCTTTATTTTTTTGACAAACTACCATCACCCTCCTTTTTTTTATTTTATAAACTTTGTATGTTAATGCGGTGAGGACGCCGTCGGTACAGTAACAGTGCTTACCTTCGTCACGGGCAAACTACTAGTCCATCCCACGATACATACATACATACAGGGAAATACCCTCTGGATCTAGAGTTTGATACTCCGAATTTCACCGCTCTTCAGCACTTTTTTCTTTTTCTCCCCCTTCGGTCCTACCTTTCTTCCGTTCCTTACCCGCGCTACTCTCTTCAGCCTTTTTTTTCTTTTCTTTTTCTTCCAAAGTGGATCGATTGATTGATATATAACTTTAATACTTGCCCACACACTCACTCATTCACTCATCCATTCCTTCCTCGTGCTCTCCACGGCCTACATTCATTCAACAACAACCAGCCAACCATCTATAATAATAATAATTAAAAATGCACCAAACAACACTAAACGACGCCGCCCTCGCTCTCTCAAGAGTCCTAACCTTCCACCGAATTCACCACACCTTCTTCGGCGGCTTCGCAATCCTAGCCACAGGCGCGGACCACCGCGAGTCAAAAGACCTAGACGTCCTCGTCTCGGCCCCCAAGTCGACAATAACCCACATCCTCTCCGACCGTCGCGACTGGTTAGAAATCCCTCACTCACGGGAGGACTACGTAGCCTACTTCTGGAACTCCAGTTCCTTCAGCACATCCCCGCTCGAGCCGAAGCACATGGTGCTGGTGGAGATGTTTGTGGGACAGCACGACAAGGCCCACTTCCCCGAGAGTCGGAACACAGTGCTCAAGGGTTGCAAGATGGGGACCAGCTACGTCCCCATTGCCAACGAGGATGTGCTCTTCCGGGGCAAGTTGAATGCCTGCGCGAGTAGGGGGAAGAGGAGCGATGCTCAGGATGTTGACTACCTGGTTGCGACGTATGGGGAGAGGTTGAAGGTCGTTGCGAAGAGTTTGGATAAGAGGACTGTGGGATTGGCTGTTAGGAGGCATCCGGAACTTAGGAAGGTTCTGGCCGAGTTGGGGGTTGGTACCCGTGGTGCTGTTTGGGGGGTTAGGAAGGCGAAGATTGAAGCTCCGGCTGTGCCTCAGATGTGGGATGTGCATCGAGGATTGGGGCTTGAGTGTGTCTAAGGCATTCGTTCATCCTATTTTTTCTCTTTTTTCTTTCTTTTTTTTCTTATCATGGCCACTGACGATGGGTTTGGAATTGGGATGGGGTGGGATGGGGTGGAGTTTTTTTTTTCTTCTCTTTTTTTTTTTTTCCTGCGCACTGATGATGAGGGGATGGGAAGAAATAGGGAGGGGTAATGGTGTGGGTTATTCGTTCGTTTCATTTTGAAAAAAGGTGCATTGGTTTTTTTTGGTTTTTGGTTCTTCATCTGTCATTTCTGCTTTTTCACATCTTGTTTAGCGATGCATAGCGTTGGTCTTTTTTTATTATTCTCATCCCATTCATTACTAGAGGGATATTACCAAAAAAAAAAAAGGGAGCCTGACATTTGGATACTGAACTGATCTTATGAGATCAGAGGAGTATGTAATATTATACCGGACAACAGTCTATAAGCCGTCGGCTGGGCTGTCTGTCAAACTGAGTGATAAAGTATGTTTAGATTATGTATTTTTCATTTATTATTTTTTCAAGTTTTTTTTTCTATCACAACTATAATAGTCACACCACAAATATAATAATCGAGAGGAAAATGGGGATGAATACAAATACTGATACTTTGTACCATCGTATGAGTAGAGTTGCTTCTGTCGCACGATGCTAGAATAATATGTGATATACCGTAAAAGCATAAATCTCGCTTCTATCTTTATGATGAGTGTATTGTATCATAATGTCATACTGGTACGATACCGGTAGGTTAGGCGGTGCCTTGCATATAATACTTGTACCTTGCCAAGTGATCGAGAGAAGAGAATGCATAAATCTAACTAGATCTTTGTGAAACGATGGAACGAAACTTACGTACCTACCCTACCGGTAAAGGTACTGCTCAAGTGACCACCTTTGGCTTACGGTACTCGAGTAATCCCTGTAGCCAGTCAGTTAGTCAGTCAATCACACCCCCCCCCCACACACAATCTCATCCATCGGTCCATCAATCAATCAATACAACAATCACCCGAAAAAATG
>Ga0307507_10011148_pt1 | contig 11408 bp, 12 predicted proteins | sample 7_EM_MG_FD_207223 | JGI IMG/M metagenome (GOLD analysis project Ga0307507, IMG submission 207223) | Populus trichocarpa ectomycorrhiza microbial communities from riparian zone in the Pacific Northwest, United States - 7_EM | ecosystem: Host-associated > Plants > Roots > Unclassified | place...
GCCAGGGCCTGGTTGCCTGGGGGAATGGGAGGGACTTCCATCAGGGGACGGAGTGGGGGCCAAGATGTGGGGAGGTGTCCCGTAAGCAAAGCGGGGTGTGCGTTTCAGTAGAATGTAGGGTAGTAGAGGGCGAGTAGCTTGACCCCAATCCCATGTCTTGTTTTTCATTTTTTCACCTTTTGCACTTTTTTTTGATTTTTTTCATGTGCTTTGTTTTATTCGTCATCTGGGTACAAAGACTACGTGCAGCGATAGCTATGGTAAAGAAAAACCTCCGTGAACCCCCTGGCGCCAGGGAAAAAGCCATCAACCCAAGTCTCTCTGGTACCAGACCACCGCACACCAGCCAGGCAAAATAAGAAATCAAACTCCGACTAAAGGGGCAGAATAAGAAACATCAAATATATCCATGGGGAGGAATCAACAGGAAAAACCCTTGCCCTAGATACCATTAAAGTAAATAATTGAAACTCCACTTAATCGAAACCCTAAGTACCAACAATGAAAGAAGAACAAAGGGGGTGCGGGAGTCACTATAAACCGTGTGACATTGCAAAACACCATCACTGTGGACCGTGGGGCGTTGTAAACATTACTCGAGAACCCAAGGCGTTGACATCCACCACCGGGGCAGTGCAATACGATGACTCAGGGTAACCGAGGGGCGTGACCGTGGTAAACGCTAGGGCGGCGAAGGCAGTAGGGTGCCAGCCGAGTGAATGGACTGTAGCTGTAACCGAGCAACGGGACACAACCTAAAGGGGGAGAGGAGGGGTAGACCCTAGAACCGTGGAAACTATCGGTAACCGTGTGCGTGTCTGAGTAGGCAGCCTCTAATGGAAGTGAAGAGAACTGAGAAATCGGCCGTGGCCTGTTGAAAAGATTTCTCCTACTGCGAACTGTAGTCCCAGCCGTCTGTAACATGGGCGAAAGGGTGTTGCCGACCGTGCGAACGCTAAGCGAGGCAGCGAAGGGTAAGCGAAAAGAGGAGGTGATAGAGCCAAACGACCCCTAGAAACAAGGACGCCAGGGCCTAAGAACATGATAAGGGAAGTGAGGCGGGAAGGGGAGGGTGCAGCTCACTGAGAGTGCGGTGGTGGTTGATGTTGACAATGAATTCTCATAGTGTTGAGATTTCAATCGCCGGGTGTGTAGAGGAGATGGTTCGTGACCCCAATCCCATGTCTCTTTTTTTTTTTGTCATATTTTAAATTTTGTTTCTAGCTGAGGCCGAAGGCCGAAGTAGTAAGTACAAAAATAGCATGTAACCGCGATGGTTATGGCCGCAACAAACTTCCACCCAGTCCAACCCATGGTCAAGGCGGTGGAAACCGTGGGAGTAAAAACTCCTGGTCTAAAACCCGCACCAAGCACCCGGGCGCTGAAAACTACAACAAAATATACATGAAACTGGCAACCAAAAGAAAGCATATACCGAAAACCCAAGAAAAAACCCAAAAGTGAGAAAAACCAAAAAAACCCAAATCCGTAGAAGATGCACCACAGAAAGCCGATCCGCCACGAAGGCCTGGAACGATCCCCATCTGCAAAGATCATCGAACACCACCACGCACGAAGGTAATAGTACCGGAGCCATGTAGACCCGGGCCACGGGGCTGATGGTAGAACGTGTGGCGGGTTAGGCTGCAGGAATCCACGAGTCCTTGGAGGAAGCGAGGTGAAAGGTGGCCTGACGCCGGAGCGACCGAGCCGGGTGGGGGGTGTTGACTATACCCGAGCCACGGGACGAAGATCAATTGAGCGAGGGGATGGGTGTGCCCTATCAAGCAGAAGTACGAGGGAGGGAGGACCCAAACGAGATCACCACTTTTCGATGATGCTGACCGTACCGAACAGTCATCCAAGGAGATAGTGCAATACCAGGGAGCAGAGCCACCGGGGGTACTACTTCGACGATAGCACGAGACTGCGACCGACCCATTGACGAAAGAAAGGGGTTGCCAACTGTGCAAATGCTAAGCGAGGCAGCGAAGCCAGTGTGGGGAAAGGAGCGAGTATAGCCAAACGACCCCTAGAAACGAGTACGCCAGGGCCCAAGGACATGAAAAGGGAAGCAAGGCGGGCTGGGGAGGGTGCAGCTCACGGAGAGTGCTGGTGCAGCTCACTGAGAGTGCCGGGGTGGTGGATGTTGACGATGAATTGTCATGGTGTTGAGAGTTCAATCGCCGGAGGTGTAGAGGAGATGGTTCGTGACCCCAATCCCCTGTGTTTTCTTTGTTTTTCTTTTTTTTTTTTATCATGCGTTCATTGTTTCTAGGTACAAGAAGCTTCGTGCAGCGCTAGCTATGGAAAGAACAAAACCTATAAATCAAAACATTCAACAAAAGAAATCATTCTCCTAGTCCACCGCGATACTACTGAAAATACTTAGGCCAATACCCTTTGCCCATCGTTCCTATACGGAAATAAAATATAAGGAAATTACAACGCTAAAACTACTTCTCATTTACACGCTTTTTGCAAGGAGGAATTGTACGAAGGGAGTTTAAACATCCAGCCAACTACAGCGTAGGGAACTCAAGCAAGAGACCAGCCGCGGGGCGCTATGTGTTTTTCAATCTCGGGTAGGGGAAGCAAAGGGGGAGGAAAAGTGGTGAGGGAGCCTGTCTGGGGGGAAGCCGGTTTTCGTCTCCGTGATGTACTCGGCTAGTGCTCTTATCAGGAGGGGATCGGACCATATTGTTGCGTCGTGCACCAGGGAGGAGACCCCTTTCAGCAGGAGATCTCGGACCCGTGTGCGGGCTGGGCAGGTGATGATGGCGTGTTGGAAGGACTCAGGTCCAGTCCCGCACCGTGGACAGGTCGGGTTAGGGTTCTCGTCGAACCATGAGGGGTGGGCAGCCAGATAACTTTTGCTACTCGCATCTGGTGGACCCTTCCTGCGAGAAAACTTCCCCAGCCCCATAAAGTGGTGTGGGGAGAGGGAGGGGGGGTATTCATAGTACGGGGGGGCGGAGTCGTCGGTGATCCAGTCTTGGATGAGTATGTTCCTAGCGCGAGACCGCAGGGCCTGGTAGGTCCTCCTCATGAGGGCTGGCGGAGGAATGTTCGTTCTGGGTGGGGGGGGGGCATGTAGCACAAGGGGAAGGCATGTAAGTCCTTGTTGTAGGGGGAGGGTGAGATGTGCCAGGGCGTCTATAGGGAGGTGTTTCCTTATGGCTGGAGAGGGGACCTCTGTGCGCCAGTTGAGGGGGAGGTAGACGGAGGAGAGGCCTATTGTCAGGTGCCTGGAAGAGTCCTGGACCCTGAAGGAGGAGAGGGAGGGGAAGGATTGTTGAAGTCTGGCTGAGGCTGGGTTGGCTTTCGGGGGGGCGCAGGCAATTCTGAGGGCGGCGAGGCGTCTTCTGTATCTGAAGTAGGAGACAATGGGTGGGAGGCAGGCCTCTCGGGACAGGATGGAGGTGGGGGTAGAGAAGAAGTTGTTCGCGGTCCATCGTTGGACTCTGTGCCAGAAGCCGTTCATGCCTCTGAGTGCAGCGTAGTTAGGGGTGAGGAGTTCTGCACCGTATGTGAGTATGGGGAGGAGGAGGCCACTGGCGATGCGGTGGCAGAGGAAAGGTCTGACGCCGGCCCCTGGGGAGGAGAGGCGTTTGACGAAGGAGAAGATGGCTTGGGCTAGGGAGAGCCTATCCCTATAGTGGTAGGTCGTGTTGAGGGTGGGGGTGAACCAAGATCCCAGCCATCTGACCACTTGGGAGAGCCGGAAGAGGTGGTCGTCTACTTCGATAGAGGCTTGCGAGGGCGGAGTCCTCTGGCTGGGGGTTCGCCAGTGGATGATTTCTGTTTTGGGGACCGAGAAGGACAGGCCAATGTTCCGGCCCCTTGTTGCTATGGTGGAGAATATATTTTGTAGGCCGCGTATCTTGGTTCTGTAGGAGGGGGAGGCCACCGTGATCGAGAAGTCGTCGACGTAGGAGACCATGAGGCCTCTGGGCACAGATATGTGCAGGGGGGCGACATAGACTAGGAAGAGAAAGGGGGAGATGGGGGAACCCTGCGGCGTGCCCACCGAAACGGGGGAGGAAATATTGGGGGATCCCTGGAACACCAGGGTGCAGGTTCTCTCTGAGACAAAGGAGGATACCCAGTCGACCATATAAGAGGGGACATGGGAGGCTAAGAGCCTGGCCCTAAGGGTGAAGGCGTTGACATTGTCGAAGCCGGCTTTGATGTCTAGGAAGAGGGTGGAGACTTTGAGTCTGGGTCTCTGGAGAGTTTTTATTTCGTGCATGAGGGTGAGGCCGGCGTCGGAGGAACTGAGTCCTGGTAAGGAGCCGCACTGGTTTGGGTGGAGGAGGCCCTTCGACCCCGTGATGGCGGACAGTCGGACTGTCATTACCCGTTCGAGGATCTTTGAGATGGTTGTAAGGAGCACAATGATGCGGAAAGAAGCGGGTGAGTCGTAGGAGGCCTTGCCGGGCTTGTCCAGGACCACCCCGTTGGCCGTCTTGAGTGAGGGGGGGTGGTAACCGAAAGTTACCAGAGGGGAGGGGAGTTCGAGTAACATCGCGGGGTTGATCAGGTTGACCCTCTTCCATACGGAGTAGGGGATGCCATCCGGCCCTGGGGCCGAGGAGGGGGAGGACTTGGAGAGTGCGAGTCTGATTTCTTCCTCAGTGAGGGGGGTGGCAGAGGGGTTATTCTTCAGGCGGCCTCTGCTGGGTAGGGGGTCCTTAGGGGGGAAGCAGGGGTCCAGGAGCGCACTGTTGATAGCCACTGGATCCGCAGCGTTGGGAAGGGAGACCAACCTGGGGGTCTTTCTTGGGGCGACCAGTTGTTTGGCCATCCATATGTTGTTCGGAGAGGTCTTTGCAAGGAAATCAGCCCAATATGAGGCTTTTCCTCTTTTGATGGCCTTGAAGTAGCCGAGGTTTGACTGTCTTCCTATGCTGTAGGAGTTGGGGGTTTGGGTTTTCTTGGCTCTCCGGGTGGCTTTGGTGAATAGCTTCCGGAGAGTGGTGAGAAGAGGGGTCAACCAACTTCTTGATTTTGGGGACGGACGTGCCCGGGGTGCGCTGGTTTCGATTGCTGTTGTGAGAGCGAGAGGGCCGAGGAGAACCATTGGTCAAGTTGCCTTGGGGAGGGGGTATCGGGTGGGGGAGGGATCAGCCAGTTTTTTAGTCTGTCCGTCAAGCCAGGCCAGTCAGCTTCCTGCCAGCGTGGCCTGGGCTTGTCGTTGTGGGGGGTGGGGGGTCGTAGGGCGATTTTGATGGGGGCGTGGTCCGAGCCTGTCGAGGGGATGGATGGCGCGTCCCAGGAGCGCAATGCAGAAAACATATGTGGGTTGACGAGGGCCAGGTCGATGGTGCTAAGCCTGTGGGTATCTGAAAAGGGAAATCAGGTGTAAATTCCGGGCGTGTTAAGGAGGGTGAAACCTAGGTCCGAGGCTGGGTCGAAGTAGGGGGCCTATTCTTTTTCCTCTTTTGACGAGAGGAGTCTGGTGGGGTTGGTGGCCGCGTTGTGGATATTAAAGTCGCCTGCCACTCGGTAGGGATGGTCTAGGCCTAAGAGGGCGTGCTGCGGGGAGACTGAGTGAGGCAAAGGAGGGAGGGGTCTGGCGTATGCATTGCCTATTGTAAAAAGGGGGAATACTGTGCCGAAGCAGCCTTGAGGGGTGGAGACGTCTAACAACATAAAGTCATCTGTCTCGGGGGGAAAGGAGAGTAGGACGGCGAACCTGCGCAGGAAGTCTTTTGACACGTAGCAGGCCACTCAGGGCCTTCCAACTGGGGGGGGCAAACGATTTGAATCCAGAAAAGGTAGGGAGAAATCCCTGGGAGGAGGGGGGTTCTTGGAGGAGGACGATGTCGGAGGGGGGCCTTCTGCTAGAGAGGAAAACAAGGAGAGGAACACATCCCAGCTACCCAGGCTGTTGTGCTGAATGAGGGTGAGGTTATTCGCCGGAACCAGTCCTTGGCGTGAGGTGGAGCAGGGGTGGTTAATCATTTCCGGGCGGGGCCCGATGGTTTGGAGGGAGTTACTGGTGGCAGGCCCCTGCCAGTGGGTGCTGGCTGGGACCCGCTGGGGGGGGCGGGGGCGTCTCGAGATTGCTGGAGGGGTCTGGGGGTGGAAAGGTCGATGGGGAGGGCTGAAGGGGCATCGGGAGTAGTGGGTGCTGGGTGGCCATCGTCGCCCACATCCATGGCTTCCTCACAGTCAGAGGAGGCGTCGGATAGTTCCTCGTTGCAAGGTGGGGGGGCCTCGGCTTGAGGTGGGGGGACTGGTCTAGCCTTGCACTCCCCGGAGAATGCGTCGTGGTCGTCGCCGCAGTTCGGGCAGTGGAGAGGTGAGGTGGGGCAGCCGCCTAAAACGGCTTTGGTATCGCTGCCCTTGGGGCAGGTGGGGTTCTGACAGCGGTGCGCTGAGCGAGTATGGTGAAGTGCGCAATAGGGGCAAGTTGGGTGCTTCTGGGTGCATCAGGGATGGGCGTGTCCTAAACAGTAGCAGTTAAGGCATTGGGTGTAGCGGTTAGCTTGCGTCGTTTTCTCGACTTTGAGCCGCTTTGAGAAGAGGAAGAGGGTGGGGAGGAGGACGGCAACGTCGTCGGGGTTAATGGAGACAACCACCGAAGTGGCCTCCTTGGAGGGCCTAGCAGTTCGGTCCTTGATAAGGTACATGGCCGAGCCAATTGTGACAGCTTTGGCGTTGTGGATGGAGTTTCTGATGAAGGTGAAAAGTTGTTCGTGGTAATCAGGGAGGACATCAGTTGGGATCGTGTGAATTGCCAACTGTATAGCGGTTGGCGCCTGGGTAAACGTAAGCCAGGGGTTATCAGCGACGGGAAAAGACTGGTTACGGCGGCGGGTGAGGACATCGAAATATGGGGCGTATGACTTTGCGGGGGTGTTGGGGTTGGTGCCTGTAATGGAAACGGGGCCTCTGTTATTGACTTTCGCGATGAAGCCTTTCGGAAGGAGGGAGTTGGAGTCAGTGAGGGTGGCGGCATGTATGTCTGGGAAGGAGGCGGCTATGCGTTGGGCATGGGCGTGGGGAGCGGGGTTGGATCTGGGAGCGAAGAAACGCCTTGAGGCCTGGGGGAGGGATGACGGGGATTTTATCTCATTGTTTCCGTCTCTCGCTATCTCAGTAGCCTAGGCTCCTTAGGTCTTCTTCTTTCTTTTTCCTGGGCCAGAGCCGGCCACTTGTGCATAGGTGGGGGTGGTTGTGGTTCTCGGAGCATAGTCCGGGTGGAGGGTGGCTAGGGTGAAAATCGACAAGTCATATTGGTGGCCCGGAACTGTTCTGCTTCCCAAGAGTGTGGGAAGGCCCTGGCGTACAGCTCGGGGTTGCCGAACATTTTCTTGAGCTTGGTGTAGTAGAAGGGGCAGTGAATGGAGGGGTCGACATTTTCCTGGGGTGGGGGGGGGCTGGTCGGGCCAATGGGGGTGCATGAGAGGGGGCATGGGGTTGAGGGGGAGGGCCTATTGGCTGGGATGGTGGGGTGGGCTGGCCTCTCGCGGAGAGGCGTTGTGGAGGGGCCGTGGGGGCCGTGGGGTGGAAGGTAGGGGCTGTGGGGCGAGCGGTTGGGGCCGTGGTTGTCACACGATGTGACAGGTCACGTAGGGCAGAGTGGAGTGGGTGGATGTCCTCGTGTGTCGGCACTTCGTTGGCTACCATGGAGGAGAGGTCGTGGATTTTGGTGTGGAGTTCCTGATTTTCCTTGCGGAACTCGGAGAGCTGGGTGTTCACGGTGTCTAGTTGGGTGGTGATGGCCACTATGCCAGAGACGGTGGCGCAAATGATAGATAGGATTGATCCCTCGCCAGCGGTTATGGTTTGGAGCGCGTGAGGGGAGAGGTCTTGAACTAGGTCGTGGTTTAGTTGGAGGCTGTTTCTGGTCTCCGAGAAAGTTTCTGCCAGAAAGGCGAGAGGGGGTGACGGCTGTGCCGAAGGGCAGGGGGAGGGGGGTTCCTGAAGGCGGGGGGTGTTGGCACGGGAAATGGCAGCAGCCAGAGCCTGATTGCCTGGGGGGATGGGAGGGATCTCCATCAGGGGACGGAGTGGGGGGGTGAGGCGTGGAGAGGTGTCCCGTAAGCAAAGCGGGGTGTGCGTTTGAGTAGAATGTAGGAGGGGGAGTGGTAGAGGGTGAGGAGCTTGACAAAATGATTTCATCAAGGGCAGCTACTTATATATCAAGTGAATCTATACTATATTTGATTGAATACAATCAAATCGGGTACAGTCTCCATGCTGGGAATATTGAAAGGTTAGGAAGAAGGAGCAACCGTTACAAGTCTGAGTCCGGAATTAAGCGCCAGGTTATTTTGCCTTTTACAACATGATGCCCTGAATTACACTGCTGAAAGATTTCTAAGCTGGAGACTCGACCTTTCATCTCGTATCCTCACTCCAAGGCCTGTTCGATAGCCCGTGATTCCCGAGTTCTCAGTTCCAACATTCCAGCAATCCGCCCACCTCTAACTAATTTGACTCCCTTGCCGCAATCATTTGCCCACTCAAATTCACACTGCTTAAGCTCATACAGTCTTCCTATTCGTGGCAACGGGCTATTTGCCCCAGGCTAATTTATATCTTATTATCAGTATGAATAGTACTAATAGAAGACATGTATCCGCGTCTTGACTCTGACAGAATCCAGAAAAAGGCTCACAGAAGAGGAAGTCAGCCCTGATTCAGCCAAAGGAAATAGTGTAAAGGGTGATTCTGTCGTCAGGGCCAAATGTCCAGGTCCGGAAATCCTCTGTTGGAACTTCCGCAAGCAAGGTATTTGCCATTATCTTAGCCGTGAATACTGTAGAGAGCAGATGGAAAGGTAGAGAGCACTAGGGATAAGTATGAGATGGTCTAATAGTCTTTGGAGCATATTAAGCAGACAAGAATTATATTACATAATGTGGTACTTATATAAAAGAGTTATAATGACGAATCACTTTTCATCACTCAAAAAGGCATTGAGGGTTCTGGCTGCCATCTAGCATTCGGTTCCTTCCCTTCAGCCAGCCTTCAGTCCTTGGAACAGTTTCGAGGAACATTGTTGCAAGCTCGTTTAGAAGATTTGGTCGTCAGGTAGGGGCGAAGGCGTTGTATGAGAGTACTCAATTGGTATTAGTCAACTCGGGTCAAGGTCTGGATTTGGTTACACTTTTTGGTGCCTTAGCAGAGTATGCTGACCGTATACCGGATTTGGACTATGGCAATAAGCCAAAAGAGTGTCGATTGTATCACCATTATCAGGAAAATGTCGGAGCGTGGTCCACGGTGGTCCTGAACGCTCGAGTTCCACCATGGGGGGTTGTGGTCCCCATTGTCCACCCGGTCCACTCCTATCCATTCTGATCCAGACTTTTTGAAATTTTACCGAAAATGTGGACCAGGGTGGATCAGGGTGGACCAGGAGGACAAGGGGGACCATGACCCCCCTTGGTGGACCTGAACTGGTTTTTACATTTTGCTGATGATTGTTAATTCACAGAGCTTCTGACAAGCTTGATTGTAGTGAGCAGAGGCATACGCACAAAGATTCATACGCCCAAAAGTTAATACTGTATACTTAATTCAAGAGAAGCCTGATTGTTAGACTTAAAGATACATATACAAGTAAAGATATTGAATCACAGAGGATAAGCCAGCACGAGCGCTAGACAGCTTCATTCAAATATCTTTCTTCCTATCGGTAGTTCTTTTATAAAAAAGTATAAGTCCCAGTGGAAAGACCTCTGTTTTACGAAAGCTCAAAATCCTCTTCACTTAATGTCCTCACAAGCAGAATCTACAATGGCTGGCAGCCAGGGCCACTATACCAACTCCGGAAAAAGCCGCACCTGCTTTCTACAATTTCATGAAAGCCCTACAGGTGAACAGTCTCCCTCGTTATCTCAATTCTCTGCCGAATCTAGTTGATGTGAGAGTAAAGGCCCAGTAACACCAACTCCAAGGGCTCTGACTAGCGTGACTTGAGCACCCTTTTCAAGTTACACAGGACCCTTACACTCTGATCAAGTCTTGCTACCCCCTGGAAACCAATATCATTCACGGAATATGCTGTATCTGGCAGCCGCACCTTTGCCAGCAACAGATATGAATCCATTTCAGATCTTTTGAAACTTTTTTCTCTATACCGAAGAATACCATGAGAGTTGGATGGAGTGGTGGCAAGTAACACCAGGTTATATAGCATATACTGCGAAGTATGCTGGAAAGAAGAAGATAATATGGAACTTTGATCGTCGGGGAGCAGAGATGTGGAAATACTTTCAACAATGTGCAGACCTTTGGGGCCGTGGGATCGGCACCCCTCGAGTGATGTGTATTATGTGCAGCAAGGTTCTAGCTCATCCAAGCGGGATGGGTACTAGTTCGATGCATGATCATTACAGATCCTCGGCTTGTCAAAAATCTAGAAAGTTTCACGGATATGAGACTGAGACCGGAAGCCCAGGGGGCACAGATGTTCTTACGCTATTGCAAAGAGGCACTAAAACGGGGAATAGACGTAGAATTATCAATCTGGCTATGCCTGCAGGGTTTAATCAACGCGACTTCGAAGAATACTTTCTGATGGCTTTTCTTGCCATGAATCTCGTCTTTAATTGTTCAAACCACGTTGCCTTTCGTCGCGTCTTCAAGTTTCTTGGTCCTAGTACTGTAATCCCCTGCCCAACGACATTAACCAGACATTCGGAACGGGTTGGTGCCTCAACAATTGACAATATTAGAGCAGGCCTGCTGACAGGGGGAAGGATTTCTCTTGCTTCCGATACCTGGACTTTACCAAACAAACTTCTCTTTCTAGTAATTGTAGCTTATTGGATATCGGATAGCTGGCAGATGGAAGAGGTCTTGATTGGATTTGAGGAAATAAAGGGGTCTCATACTGGGGCTAATATGGCCAAAATAATTAATGGGGTTCTAGCCAAATACGGGATTCTGGATAGAATTCTTAGTTTCACCACGGAGAGTGCAAGCAATGACCGAACGCTCACAGAAGCCCTGTGCAATGCCTGGGGTTTATTATCAGTTCAATGGTCTTATTTTGAAAATCATATTCCCTGTATGGCTCATGTTATTCATCTTATCCTCGGAGTCTGCATGAGTTCGATTAAGGTTCAATCAAGGGATGGCCATATGCCATCTGGCTTTAAGGCAAATTATATCGACAAGGTTACAAGATTAGATAATGGCTTTTACAAGACTGTTGAAAAGGTAGTGTGTCTAAGATCTCACTCAGTTAAATTTTTCTTTTTCATACGCCCAAATGCATACACCTCAATTCATACGCCCAAATTCATTCGCCCAAATTTATACGCCCAAATTCATACGCCCAAATTCATACGCCCAATTCATATGCCTAAATTAATAAGCCCAAATTCATACTCTCCATCATTCTCAGGTCAGATACCACTAGTCAGGGATAATGCTAATAAAGT
>Ga0307507_10011149_pt1 | contig 11405 bp, 5 predicted proteins | sample 7_EM_MG_FD_207223 | JGI IMG/M metagenome (GOLD analysis project Ga0307507, IMG submission 207223) | Populus trichocarpa ectomycorrhiza microbial communities from riparian zone in the Pacific Northwest, United States - 7_EM | ecosystem: Host-associated > Plants > Roots > Unclassified | place...
TCTTTACCTGTTTCTCCAATATCTCTTCCCTACTTTGGGGTTGTTGGTTTGTTCTCCTATAAGGCGCCCTAGGGTCCCTCTATAGTTTATTTAGGCGTGTCTTAATATACTTTATAATATTAGAGTTACGTTTACTTTACGCCCTTTATATTACAGCGGCTTTAATATATAGTTATAAGGGGGGAATATTGGCTTCCTTCTTAAGCAGTGCTGTGGCCTATCACGGCACTGACCTATCGTACACTGTCTCGTACTGTTTCCTACTGTTGGCTGGCCCACCATTAGCGCCTTGGCGGGCTGGCCCTACTATTTATATACAATACCCCCTTTCCATCTTCTTCTCCTCTTTATACCACAATGTAGTTATTTAGCCTACTTGTATTACAGCACTATAACAGTTTATAGTATCTCTAATTGCGCCCTATTACGACCTTTGTTTTTTCCCTCTTCCTAAATATACTGTCTCCGTTTTCCCAGTGTAATCGCGACCCAGCGCGACTAATAACACCATACTACAGTCCCAGACAACCCCAGCACAGTCCTAGATAATCTTAGTATAATCTTAAACAATCTTAGTACAGTTATAGATAATCTCAGCATCATAGCTAGCCTTATAGATTTTAATTGCCTTACCTAGATCCCTTAAAATGGGTAACCATAACATAGATAATACCCCGTCAACAAACCTACGCGAAGCGCTTGCCTGCCTCTTTAATACCTCCCACACCTACATTGCCTGGGCAATTAGGAATGGCCCGGAGTACCCTAAGGACCTTAATGTGGCAGGAACCTTCCAGCACCTTTCTATATATACAACCTTTTTAACTAGCGTTAAGAACGGCCTTTAAGCCGTCTATAACAAAGGCCAAACTATAAAGTCTTAACTTAAAGAAGCTTAGCATAGAATTAACTCCCTTAAGACGCTCAAACCACATATACAACAAAACGAATAATAAGCTCTTGTATACACTAAGACCATATAAAGTCTAAGCTCTTAGATTACTATACTTACCCAGACCATTGCCAAGAAGAATATAGCTACTAGCTCCCCTCTTCTAACCAAGCCCTATAGAAAAAAGCGTAAAGCAAAAGATCCAACCCTATTTAATGGCAAGGGATCACCAATTAAAAAACAAGAAAAATTTAAGATATAGGAAACGAAGATCCAAGGCGTTTTCCAAAGAGATATAAAGTGCTTTAAGACTCCAATGGACGAAATCCTCTACATATCAGACATGCTAACAGACAAGGCCTATAACTATATCAAGCATGGCCTTAATATACTACATATATACCCAAACAATTTAAGTAAATGGACCTTCTCTGACTGAGAGTCTATGCTCGTGTATATAAGGAAGCACTATAAAACCATTAATATAACCCAAGCGGCCAAAAATAAGTTAGATACCTTAAGCTAGGGCAAGCGTAATTACTGGTCCTAGAAAGCAGAGCTTAATAAGTTAATAATTAAAGCAAACAAGACTAAGAAACAAAAAGTAGACTTACTTAAGAAGAATATTTTACTAAAGATAAAAGACCTAGCCCTTACCCTTAGCTGTAAAATCGGCGATGCTAACTATAAAGGCTAGAGTAAGTAGATGGACGTATTCGCTTATAACCTATAGAACTATGCCTACTATATAAAGCTAAATACCGCTAAGCCAAGTACTGCTGGTGGCTATTAACCTATATTACCTAATAATAACACCTCAGCACTAGCACCATAGAATAACCTAATAGACCTTAACGCCGTCAAATTTAGTAGCGGTAGTAGTAGCCTCCCTAATAACGTCCGAAGACACCGCATAGATAATAGACTCTACATAGCATATGGTCAACCTGGCTACTGGAAAGATGCTTACAACCCTAGGGCGAACCCAAATCCCCTCCTAATACCACCGCGCCAACCCCCTCCTAGCCGCGGCAGATTCTTTAGCAGAGGGGATAACAACCAAAACAGTAACCACGGATAAGGATGTGAGTTTAGACACAAAAACCCGCCCCCGCAATAGCCTTCCCTAATACAGCCCCAGCCGATGGTCCTATACGCGAACTACGGATAAGTGCTCTATATCGCTACCAATTATAAGACCGGCTATGTTATTAGTAAAGTACCCTCTAGCATATATACACCGTCGGAGACTAATATATTAGGATATACTAGCTAAGACTATAGCTACTAGCCAAGCCCCATAAGTTAGTCATTAAAAGGCCAACCCTTAAACTAAGTTGCCTCCAAGGGTTAGAACTATACGGGGAGGAGGATAAAAGGATTAGATCTATACTACTAGATTAGTTAGACCTTATTCTAAGTTAACTACCATTTAACCTTAGAACAGCAAATAATAATAGAAATACTATCCTTATTCAGACCTACCTCTCCTCACTACGCAACCTACTCCTATAAGTTTTCATTAAAACAGTAAGCCTTGTTAACACCGGTAGTATAGCACCAGCATTTACAGACAAAGACTTACTTATAAAAAAGCATAATATTACAACAAAAAGACTCCTAGTCCTAAAACCACTCCGCCTTGCTAATGGACTCCCATCCAGCTTTATTACCCACTACTTTACAGCAAAAATGACAATTGGCTACTATATAGAATCTATACTTTTCTACGTTACAAAATTATCACCCTCTATATTAGTAATTCTTGGAATGCCCTAGCTTAAAAAATATAACCTAAGGGCAGACTTCCCCGCTCTAGAGCTTAAGTTTAACTCCAATTACTATACCTATAACTGTCTCCCATAGTACATTCCTGATTGTAACTAAGTAGTACTATACGGACGCATTACAAGGCTAACGCTTAGATACCGTCAGCTAATAGTAGAAGAGGTGCCTAACACTAGTAACCCAATATACGTAATAAACAAAGCGGAGATCCTAAAAGACTAAACTACTACCCTATCCCTAAAAAAACAAACACTGCCAAAACTACAAGTCCCCTATATACACCCGCTTAACTTAGGTTAGCTAACAAGACACCTAACTTTAAGTTATTTACCATACGCACATGTAACTACACGTATAACAGCCAAAGACATTATAGCCAAGACTAAAACTAGAGCAATTAAGACCTCCCCCCTACAACGCCCAACCTCACACCCATCTCCTGCGCGTACTGTGCAGGGCTACCGCCTTGTTTCCGCCCCCCTAGGCTAACCAAGCTGTGCCAGCCTAGCCGTAGCACTGGAGAACCAGATACGCCCTAACCTAGACAATATTAGATACACTTATACTATTAATTTTACCCAGTTCTGTAAACAAAAAGACGTAAAGGTGATAAGGATCTATATAGCGGAGCTAGTAGAACTAGTTAAACAAGAAGAACACCAATAACTGCTTAAAGAGCTGCCTATAGGCCTAATAGAAGTACCAAACCTATCAGAAAGATCTTTCCGCCGGCTAGTAGAAGGTAACTATATAATAAAGGAAGCCCATAAAGTACTACCCCCTTATTTTTATAACTTTCTTAAGACAAACCTAAAAACCAAGCCTAAGTTTCTACGCCGAAAGATAGTTAATACTAATATTAAGAAATTCCTAAAAGGCAAACCAGGATTAACCCACGAAGATATTCTATAACGCTTACCAAAAGAGTTTTGCGAATATATTAAACACTTCCTCCCTAAGAATATAGACAAGCTGCCCCCTCACCAACTATAGGACCATAAAATTGAGATTATACCCGGAAAGCAGGCCCCGTATTATAAGAACAGACCACTCTTACCTACTAAACTTAGTTATATAAAGAAATGGATTAATAAGATGCTAGATAAGGGTTTTATCCACAAATTAACCTTACTAGCCGCCGTATCACTCCTCCTTGCTGTAAAACCTGGTAGTGGCGTACAAATCTGCTATAACTACTAAGGCCTAAATATAGTTACTATTAAGAATTGGTACCCATTGCCACTAATCCATAAGACACTTAATACACTCTATAGTGCTAAGTACTTTACTAAGCTTAATATAATTGCTGCGTTTAACCGGATCCGGATTACGGAAGGTTATAAATAGCTTACAGCATTTATCACCCGGTTCGGACTCTATAAGATATTAGTTACACCGTTTAGTCTCTATAATACGCCCACCACATTCCAGAACTATATTAACTATATTTTATACAACGCCCTTAATAACTACTGCACTGCCTACCTTAATAATGTCCTTGTCTTCTCTAAAACACGCACTAAGCACACTAAATATATAAATAAAGTTATCCAAAGACTCGGCAACGCCGGACTGCAGATTAATATTAATAAGTCTAAGTTTTATGCTACTAAAACAAAATATCTTAGCTTAATTATCTCGACTAATGGCATAACTATAGACCCTAAGAAGGTGCAGGCCTTACAGAAATAAAAGGACCTGACGTTAATTAAAGAACTATAGCAATTTCTCAGCTTCGCGAACTTTTACTAATAATTTATCTAAAGCTACTCCGCAGTTGTTAAACCCATAACTAGGCTACTAAAGAAGAGTACCAATTAGTTATGGGGCCCTAATTAAGCACAAGCCTTTCAGACACTAAAGATAGCGTTTACCACAGCACCAGTCCTAGCATACTATAACTATATAAAGAAAACCGTAGTAGAGACAGACGCCTTAAACTAGGCTTTAGGAGGAGTGCTTTACCAAGCTAGCAAAGATGGTAAACTTAAGCCAGTCGCATTCTTCTCTGCCAAGCACTCTGCCCTAGAATATAACTATAAGATATATAATAAGGAGCTCCTAGCAATTATAAAAGCACTAGAAGAATAGCGCCCTAAACTACAAGGAACCAAGCAACCGTTTAAGATTATTACGGACCATAAGAACCTCCAGACCTTTATAATAACAAAACAACTAAACTAGCGCTAAGTCTAATAGGCTAAGTTCCTCTTTTAGTTCAACTTTATTATTACCTATAGGCCTGGTACCAAAGCCACGATCCTAGACGCTCTTAGCTATCTCCTAGGCGTAGCACCTACTAATGCTAGTAACAAACGTCTATAATACCAAGACCGCGTTGTCTTACTATAAAAAAAAGTTGACCCTGCTATCCTAGAAGAGCTACTAAGCAAATCCCAAGACCAGAGCGTTAAAGACTTTATTATAGTAATAGACCCAGAGCCTGAGAAAAAACCCCTTAAGAAGCTTATTAAGAATGCCTATAAGGAGAATAAACTCGCTAGGGATATATTAGCTGCGCTACGCGAACAAGAAGGCCGTAAAGTATATCACTAGCCTAAGCAGATCAGGAAGTTACTCCGCTATAATAAATCCAAATGTTTAATTGTTAACGGCCTAATCTACTATAGGAATTAAGTATTTGTCCCTAATTTACCTAAACTCTAACTAGAAGTCGTACACCGCACGCACAGTTTAGGTCCTATAGGCCACCTAGGCCGCGTTAAGACGCTAGACCTCCTTAATCGAACCTATTAGTGGCTAGGTATTTTACAGTTTACGGCTACCTTTATAAAAGACTGCGCTCTCTACTTCCGTATAAAGACCCCACGCTTAGCACCGCCCGGTTTCCTAAAACTACTAGAACTACCAGTCCGCCTATAAACTAATATCTCTATTAACCACATTATCAACCTGCCTAAGTGCCTTCGTAATAGTAAAACATATAGATATATCTTTGTCGTTGTTAACCACCTAACAAAGATAAGATACTTTATTCCTGTCACTAGCCTAGATACTAAGGAGCTTATTAAAGTATTTATCTATACTATCTATAAGTTACACGGCGCTCTAAATACTATTATTTCTAATAGAGGCTCTTTATTCGTTTCTAACTTCTAGCGTCGCCTAAACTAGCGCCTAAAGGTAACCCTAAGCCCTAGTTCCGTATAGCACCCTAAAACAGATAGCCAAACCGAGATTATTAATGCAGCAATAAATAAGTACCTACGCGCCTTTATAAGCTTTACCCAAGACAACTAGGTAGATTAGCTCCCCCTTATTAAGTTTGCTACAAATAACCAGATTAATAAGACTATGGGAATCTTACCGTTCTTTACCAACTATGGCTATAACCCACGTCTGGGCGTTAAACTAGCGGGCCCCTAGCCATTAGCCCTATCTATATATGCAAAGAAGGAGTACCTATAAGCTAATACTATTACTAACCGCTTTAAGCGCATTTTAACCCAGCTTAAAGCCCTAGCTCGTATCTCCCAGCAACGCTATAAAGACAACGCTAATATAAAACAAGATGAAGGTACAATATTTAAAAAGGATGACATAGTTATAGTCAGCCTTAAAAACATAAAGACTAACCGGCCTAAGAGGAAGTAGAATAATAACTAGGACAAACCCTGGCCCGTTCTAGCTGCCTATAGAGGAGCAGTTATAGTTAACCTCCTAGACTATATCCGCGTTAATAAGTCTTTCTATACTTTAAAAGTCCGCCTCTAGTTCCCTAAAGAGATCTCTAGTTAAGCACGCATTAACAAAGAGGAATGTTGTAATGTCACAGAAAGGATAGCTAAAAGAGATAATAATAGCAATATCACGGATAAGTGGGAATTTAAAAAGATCCTTAATATATATAATAAACAAATGGACGAGCATGGCCTAACATATTATATTAAGTGGAAGTATTATAATAAAGAAACCTAGGAACCCAAGAAGTCCCTAAAAGGGTGCGAGCGCGCACTATATAAGTTCTATAAATAACACCCTAAGAAGCCCGGACCCCCAGACTAGGTATAAGATAAGGAAAAGTTACGCCAAGGTTATAGCCGACCACGATATTAATTTATAGTGGTTAAGATGTTATAGAACTTCGACCGCCAGTTAAAGTTGTCTAATTAGCTAGATTCTTGCCAAGGAATACCATAAAACGCCACGTAGATTAATTCTGGTGGCGGTGTAGAGTTCTGCTAACTTTATTCACTAAACTAACTAATCAGGATTTTCTATCCCCGGGATAGAAAATCGCTATTGGCTTGGCTAAGGGCGGTAAGCGGAACTGACATCTTCGCGACAAAAACCAGCCCCCGCGCATTACCTGTTTTTAGAGTTATTTATTTGGTTTAGGGACCAAACCTTCTAGGGGAGGGGAGTACTATTACGGCACTAACCTGTTATACACTGTCTCGTACTATTTCCTACTATTAGCTGGCCCACCATTAGCGCCTTGGCGGGCTGGCCCTACTATTTATATATAATACCCCCTTTCCATCTTCTTCTCCTCTTTATACCACAATGTAGTTATTTAGCCTACTTGCATTACAGCACTATAACATAGCCGTTCGCTTATACCCGCCTGTTATGCTCTAGAGGTAGGCTGTTTAGACCTTTTAGAGTGGTTTAAGGAGTAATTTAGGGGAGCCCTTCTTGGTTTCTCTAATAGCCCAAATACTGGATCTATATGTTATAGTTGGTCGGACAACTGCTATATATAGTAGGCATAACCTCTAGAAGCATGGACCCTATATAGAATTGACGATCCTAGATAATATAATATACTATACTTGGCCCTTACGGGCCGCTTGCACCGCATATGCGCTCTACTGGAGCTTGCTGTCTACCTATACTCCTAATACCCTTAGGCCCTAAACTGGTTGATCCCTAAAGCCTTAGATATGGATTATATGCTAAAGATCTGCAGATTAGTTGCGTTTTCTTATAAAATAGATTAGCTGGTATTTCTCTAGTGAGAATTAGACTCTATATTATCTTGCCCATTCTATATAGGTGTTATAGGCTTTCTTTAGTGTTCTGCAGTTCTCTGCGGCTATTGGCCCGTATATAATTAGGTTTATGTTATCAATAAAGCCTAAACTAATTATTATGCAACTTTAATAGAAGCTGTAAAGTGTATATAAAAGTCTAAATCTAAATTATTAGAATTTATTATTAAGTGGTTGTTAAGATATTAAAGTATAAATTTCCTAATTTTTGGTAAGTTTTTTAAGGTGTTAAATAACTGGGGTTAACAAATAAGTGGTGAAATACGATATTCTATATCCTTATATAATACCTAGTATTTTTACCGCAAATATCTAATATCATTCTTCTATATTATTAACCCTACTAGCCTATAGTAAGCCCAACCTATCGCCTATATATATATTATAATAGTAATTAAATTTAGTAGAATAGTAAGGAAAGCGTAAGCATAGATATAAGGACTAGGTGTTAGTGTGACGGTGCTAGAGCGCGTTACCTGCTACTTTCTAGGCATTCTGCCAAATTCTGCCAAATTCTGCCGACACTACTTATAGAGCCAACCAATCAGGATTTTCTATCCCCGGGATAGAAAATCGCTATTGGCTCGCTTATTACTAGCACCTTAGCGACCCCTTTATATCTTACTAGTCTCTAATAGACTTCTTCTTCCCCTTAGCTTAGTATTTTTATATAGTAGCAATCTATAAGCTTTGGTTTAAAAGCATTTATATAAGCCCGTTACATTATACTAAGCTCTCCCTATATTGCCTAGGAAGGCCTTAATAATATCCTACCCTAGAAGACCTTGTCTGCAATAACGCGTTAACGCGTTATACTTAGATACCAAAAAACTTATACTACCACGCCTAGGAAGGCCCTAATAATATCCTACTTTTATAGGCCAGACTGTACTTGACCTATACCCCTAAACGAACCCCCTAGAATTAAAACCAAATTATATAATTTTAACAATCCTTAGGAAGCTGATAATGGTACCTAAAGTAAGCTTATCTAAAAGACCTACCTCTATCTAAGAGGAACACGAGATCTAGCTAGGATTAGAAATTAAAGATAATAACAATATTACAGATATACGCGAGCAAATACGTGCCCTTGCAGCTAATTAGAAGGTTAATTATCTTTAAGCCTAAAGTATATAAGAGACTCTAAAGGAGATCCTAGAAAGCCTTACTGCCTTATAAAACAGCCCAGCCTCCCCTTTATAAAGCCTTAGTTAACCCATTTGCTTAACTAAATACAATATACTAAAGAGTATAGATATAATAACAAAGTAATTAAAGTCTGTTAAGCTCCCTAACCCTCTACTATTATTAGACGGCATAGACCTAACCTTTAAGAACTGGAGAATCTAGGTATAAGGAAAACTCCGCGTTAATTAAGACTACTTTACTTCTAAGGAAGCTAAGATACTCTACATCTTTAGATAAATAATAGGAGATGCGCAGCAGTACCTTTAACCTAAATTTAAAGATAAACCCCCTGTCTGATTTACATCTATTAATAAGATGCTATAGTGTTAGCAACTCAGTCAATCGAGGCACGAGCACGGCAAGAGGGACGCGCAAGCCTATATAATTGGTAGTCTATAAACGAGGATCCAAAGCTAGAGAAAGGAAGGAGAAGAATAGCAGCGCCGCTTAATATTTTATGCGGTCCTTAAGTTACGTGACTTGCGTCTACCATAATCCATATCTGCTAAGATCCACCATTTTCCACTAGCGCTGTAATATTACCCCCCCCTCTAAAAAAGCCTGCCCTCAGGCTTTATATATCCGTATTATGTCCGTAGGGTATTCTTATCTATATGCTCAACAGGTAGCCTATTATCTTTACTATACTAGCACTCCATTTACTCGTCTAGATACTTTAGGAGTCCTAGCTTATTAGGGTATTAGTTATAAAACTCTTTAAGCTTCTAGGGGTAACCTATAAAGTTCTAAGTAGGGTACCAGGTTGGGTTTAGATTATAACCTTTCTATTAAATATAGTATTTTAGTGTTCCTCATACTAGTTTATAGGCTAGTATTTTATTAACTTCCTATTTATTGTCGCTATTAACTTAAATTAGTAGGGGAGGCTTATTCTTTTATCTAGGTAGTGGGTTATTTATAGCCTTCTATAGCTTATCCAGTAAAAAAACAGGGTAGACTTTAATTAAGTCTGGGAGCTTAACCTTATATAAGTTGCCTTCTTTATTAAGGATCTTATACGGTCCTACTATTTTATATTCTAGCTTGTAGCTAGGCTATTCTATCTTCTAGTTCTTTATTATAACCTAGACCCTATTATCTACAGTAAAGTCAGGCTCGCGCCTGTGCTTATTTACCTACTATTCTATTAATCTCTGGGCCTTTTCTAGATTCGTACGGGCTACTATCTAGGCTTCTTTTAAGCGTTTGGCGTATTGCTAGGCTTCCTTATAAGACAGTCTTTCGCGTACAGTCTATAGCCCCTCTAGTCTTTCCCAGTTAAAGCTTATATAGGGTAAGTATCCTATTTCTAGCTAAATAGGTGCAAATCCCGTAGAGTTATAGGGTAGGGTTGCCTGGGCATAGTCTATTAGGGGTAGCAGTTCGCCCTAGTTATCCTAGAAGTAGTTAATAAAGGGCCAAAGCCTCTGGTCCAAGTATTAATTTACAATCTCTATCTAACCGTCTGTCTAGGGGTAGTATGCTATAGAAAGCTTTAGCTTAATACTAAGAATCCAAGTAAACTTATTCCAGAAGGCCGATATAAACTGCAGCCTATAATTAGATACAATAGTATCTAGTAGTCTATAGATTTGGTAGACATAATAAATATATAGTTGGGCTACCTCCTTAGCATTAATATCCTTATAATAAGGGATTAAGAACAGGCGCTTGCCAAAACGGTTAACTAGGATTATTACCATATTATATCCATTACAGTCTATAGGCAGCTTGTAAAAGTCCATAGAGATATACTACTAGGGGCATTCTAGTATTAAAAGTGGCTTTAATAGTCCTAGGGTCTTATCCCGTGGAATTATAAACCTATAGCAGTTATTACAGTTCCGTATATAGCGGTTAATATCCATAACTATTCCAGGCCAGTAGTATCGGTTACCAATAATTTTATAGGTCTTATTCTTTTTAGGGTAGGCTGTAGAGACCTAGGCATAAGCTTTAGCAATAAGCCGGGTCCGTAAGTTCTATTCCTTAGCTACTACTAGCCGTTCCTAGTGCTTAAGTAGTCCGTTTTCAAGGGACTATAGACTAGTAACGTTCTTTGCCTTTTTATAGTACTTCTATAGAGAGGGAGCCGTATAGTTTGCCTACAGCAGTTTATTAATAAGGTTAAGTTCCATAGAGTTAATGGGACATATCTTAGCATCCAAAGGGTCCGTATTTTGTTCTGCCTGTATCTAGGGGTTAAGGTGCTCTAGTTATAGTAGTATCTAGGTCTGTAATAAGATCTTCGCAGCCGCCTAGTTACCTAGGTCCTATTTACACCTTATAAAAACATCCGCACGGTTTATAGTACCTAGTCTATACATAATTAAGAAGTTAAACTAAGATAGGATATCCGCCTAGTATGCCTGCCGGGCCGTAAGGGCCTTAATTATTATAAAGTATTCTAGGGCCTTATAATCCAAAACTACCTTAATAGGCTTAGGGGTCCCCTCTAGCTATACACGCTAGTGCTAAAAGCTAGAGATAATAGCCAGCATTTCTTTATTATGGATATG
>Ga0307507_10011150_pt1 | contig 11405 bp, 3 predicted proteins | sample 7_EM_MG_FD_207223 | JGI IMG/M metagenome (GOLD analysis project Ga0307507, IMG submission 207223) | Populus trichocarpa ectomycorrhiza microbial communities from riparian zone in the Pacific Northwest, United States - 7_EM | ecosystem: Host-associated > Plants > Roots > Unclassified | place...
TCTACAAGACGTTACGCGATCGATCGTAAGGGTCGAGGGCGTAAGGAGGTGATATACCTACGCGTAGCTGACGTAAGCTGTACGCGAGGTGTACGCGAGAGCACGGGGCTCTCCTATAGAGGCCCCTGCGATGGGGTTCCGTGACAGGCGCTTATGGCATAGTATAAATAGGGACTTAAAGTAAAAGTCTAAGACGTAATTATCCTAATAGAAGATACGAATACCCTAAAAGAACTAATTAATTAAGTAATTAAGATTAATAATAGGATCTGCTAAAGGAAATAGGCTAAGAAGGGCTAGAATAAAGTTCTATAATTATATAAAGTATAAAGTACGCAATAATAGATATAAAGTTATAAACTATAAAATGGTGGACTAGAGCTAATAGACCTAAGCGGTATTAAAGAATTTAGAAAATAGAATAAAAAACTATAGAAATCTAGAGGTTAAAGATTAAGTAATTATAGGACCAAGAAGCAAAGGCCAAACTAAGGATTTTAGTAGTAGAAGATATTTAAGCGGACTCTATAGTAAGAAGTCCTAGGTTCGGTGACGTGATTGAAATTTTTTTTGCTGGGAGATCTGATAGGACAGACTTGCTGGGTGAGTCACCTTGTAGTGTTTGGGAAGCTTTTGATATAACAAATATGAAAACTTCATAGCCGACCTGCGGTGATATTTCAGGGTATAATGCCAGATTTTTTTCTAGGCAGCAATAACCACGCACAAATAAGCCTTGTGGAGCCTGTAAATTGAAGCCTGCGACTTGCGGATTGCAGTGAAGATTCCCAAGCGCCTAGCCTCTAGTCGGAATATCTTTGTAGTTCGCTAGCCTCGCTTGCCGTGCCGCATATGCATATGCAGAAGTCGAGTGCTGCAGCAAATCATGTTGATCGCGGTATGAATAGCCTTGTGGCGATTGCCTAATATAAAGGGCTTACCCTGGTCTTTAGAGATCCAAGCCCACATTCAAGCCTGATTCTTACATCTCTTGGCTCTCAACTCAAACCAATCACTATTAAAGCCTTAAATCTGGATGGACAAAAACCGTTGAGGTGGAAATTTTCCAGCATCAGTGTCTCAACTTACGAATGACGCGGGTTCATTTTCCCGCTCCATGGACCTCGAGTAGAAGATCTAGCGGAAGTCCAACTCCCTTTTCGAAAATGCTAGACTCAGTTCTGCTGCATTTAAGGCAGTTCCTAAACGAAAGTATCCTGTAGAGACATTGGTTTGCTGGTTAAGTTGAGGCTTTATGATGTTGGAATTGAAAGGTTAGCCTGTTTTGTTTGTCTCAGCATGCTCAGACCACAATTGGAGGCCCGATAAATCCGGCCCGATGGCGCTAAACCAGTTTAGGCCATCTGTCCCGTTGTGGTCTGAGACACTTTGGCCGACGTTTATAAAGCACGTCGCTATATCCGCATAGCTAATATTACAGATATTCACTTCTTATTCTTATGATAAGTTTAGGCAGCTTAAAAAATCCATTAATTATACACTAAGCTCTAGCGAATTGAATGGTCTATATAAGAAGTCTCCCTGCCTTCCTATTTCTGGCATTAATTTTAAAATAGCTATAACGCGGTTTGCTAAAGTGTATAATTACGGTCGTAATATCCGCAATAATATATTAACCTTAACCACCTACTCTTTATCTGCTATATCTATTAAAACCAATTAAGATCTATTTATTATAATATGTTTAAGCCCTTAGGTAGTTTATTATTAAAAGTTTAAGAAGACTGGCTTCTACTAGATAAGTAGAGCCATTTATAGAGCCGTTGCAGAGCCGTTGCAGAGCCGTTGCAGAGCCGTTACAGAGCCGTTGCAGAGCCGTTGCAGAGCCGTTGCAGAGCCGTTGCAGAGCCGTTGCAGAGCCGTTGCAGAGCCGTTGCAGAGCCGTTCGTAGAGCCGTTCGTAGAGCCGTTTGTAGAGACGATGTAGAGCCGTTCGTACGGACGATTGTATAGGCGACTATATATGGGCGATAGTAGAGCCGTGGTAGAGTTGTTATAGAAGAATTTTCTGTTAAGGGTCTGGGAGCCTACAGTCGCAAAATTAACTCTATGTAATGCTTGTAGATATTAACAAAGACCACTTATACGCTAAATACGCGCGCCTAATATCTCAAATTTAAATTCTAGTTGTATTAGATGCACTAGTACACGGTGCAGATATCCTAGATATCTACTATTTAATTAAAAGCTTGAGACTAGCTCCTACTAGACAAAGTAGAGGGGCTTCTTTAACGCTTTTTAGATGCACCTATGGCTGGCAGTTAGCTCTAGAAAATCTATTAATTAGAGAGCTGATTAAGGCGATTCTAACGCAGGTATTTATAGGATAATAGACGTGGCGGTTACTTACATTAATTTCGTTAAAGTTAATGGATTGCCTTATATAAACAGAGCGGCTTAGCTTCTAAAGGCTTGCTAAAGTGGCTTAAACTAAGAAACAGATGGATCTATCGAATAGGTTAGCCTGCGGATATTCGATAATCCGCTTGCGGATATCCATTGGTTTCTTTTACCTCAGTAAAGCTTAGACCGGAGAATCAATTAGCGGACATACGTATATCCGCAAGTGGATATCGCTAACCTTTTTTGTTAAAAAGTTGATTCTATGGTCTAAGAGACTTTTATAAGGTTTCTTAGGCGATCCGACTTGTTTTGTATATAAAGCAGTTACCTTTTTTAACGAAATTAATCTACACCTCCACAACAGCTATTATTTTAGAAATACCGTTAAATTAATCCGCAGAAGCAGCTCTATAATTAATGAACTTTTGGGCCTTATATATACACCCATTATTGCGATGTCTGTCGTAACATTTGTTTTCTAAATTTGTATAGGGAGATATATAATCTTTAACAAAGTTAATAAGCTACCTATGTAATATCTAGGGCTACATATAGGCTTAAAATAATTGCAAGAACCAGCTCTATAATAAATTAATTTTTGGGCTTTATATATGCAATATCTATTACAATATCCGCTAAGTCGGAGGTCTTAATAACGGTTTTTTTTTTTAGCGAAAATAATCTTAATGTAACGGAACCTTGTAGCTGGAACTACGGTGGGTTCTATTATTAGGCTAGGTATATAGGTATAAACAAAATCAACAACGTAATAATAACTAATGGAGTAGTTGCCTAACAGATTAACTCTAATTGTATTCTAAGATTTACTACGAAGAGAGAACTATCTGGGTAAGGACTATGGTCCTTTAAATATATAACCTTACTCCTAAGAAATCCCTTTGCTCTATTTACTTTGTCTACTCTGTCTACTCTGTCCTATAGATTATATAGATTACACAGATTATATAGATTATATTACGTAACCTTGGCTACCATTTCTTGTTATATAGTTCCACCGGATCTATTCTAGACTATGCCTATATTAACTAACTAGCTTCCTGCGACTCTTCCCTAAGTAGTCGTAATATTATACTTAAAGCGTCCGTAATACTATCTCCCTCCTCTTTATCTTTGTCCTTAAAGATTCCTAACATTTCCAAGTTGTCTACTAGAGGTGTAATGTCCGTTTAATTAATCTGGTTAATATCTTTGCTTATTATGCCTAAAGCTCCTTCTTTTTCTTTAACCCTTTATTATGCGCGTACGGTTTCCTCCATACTATTGCTGGGTGAGATAATACCGTTTCCGTATTCTTGTTATGCGAAAGAGGGGTTGGTTTGTATTGTGCTAGCGAGTCCTTCTACCTAATAACCTTTCTCTTGTTTAGAGTGCACTAAAGTAAACGTTTGTTTGTCTTGCGATGTTTACTCTATCTCTAACGCTGAGTGTGCGCGTCCTATGACTCTTAACAGTCTTTGAGTTCCCTAAGTAACTTGTTATAGGGTCTCGTGTTTAATCTACTGCTATGAAACTTAATGCTGAGCTCTTAAGTGCCTTGGGTGAGATTTGTTGTCTCTAGGACAAAGACCACGCTTGCGCTAAGTAGGTAAGAGATAAGGAGCGTCGTGCCTTTAAAGCTCGTGCCTCTGCTTACGCTCGTCTGCTTTGTCTTGAGAAAGTATATAAGAAGGTTCGTTCTAAGGAGTGGAAACTTATTTAACAGGGTTTGTCTAAGCTAGGTAATAAAAGGACTGGCTCTCCTTCTATAAGGGAAATAACTTTAAGTAGCTCGGCAATTGCTCCTCTTAGGTCCCCCTTAGGTGACTTATTCTTTGGCGATCCTTTCTTATTAATATTACCTAACCTGCTTTCTTTTAATACTCCCGTATCTTTCCTATAGCGTTTTTTAGGTTGCTTAGTGGTTCCTAGGTAGTCTTACTATAGCCTATCTACTTTACTTTATACCATATTTTGTTATCTACATCCTTGTAACTAATGATCTTTAAAACTTGCTATTTGTCTTTCTTTTGTCCTCTATACGTGTCTACCTTGTAGACTGGTGGTTTAATATTTCTATATGCTGGCTCTAGCATTGCAACGTGTTATATAGGGTAGATTTTTATTTTAGCTAATAGGTTTAACTTATACGTAACTAATAAAATTCTTTGCTTAACTTTAAAAGGTCCTAGTCTGACATGGTCCAACTTCTTGCTTAGTTATTAACTTTTGAAATTTTTGTGTAGTAGCTATACTTTATCCCCCTCCTTAAGATCTAGTCCCTTAGATCTCTTAGCATTATAATACCTTTTTATTTATTCTTGTACTAGTTTAGCTGTTTCTGTAAGGTCTATATAAAGATTTATTAACGTCTCTATTCTTTGCTTAGCTGTGCTACTCGTCTTTTTTGCTTAATATAGCGATAATGATGTTCTTGGCTTATATCTGTAATTTGCCTTAAATAGTAATGTCCCCATTCCTTCTTATAGTGTTGCGTTATATGCAAACTGTATAACTGGTAATAATAATACCCAATTATTCTGTGTGTAATTAATATAGTGCCTTAGATACTGCTCTAGTGTCTAATTTAGTCTTTCTATTTGTCTGTCTGTCTACGGATAATACGCTATAGATGTTACTACGCGAACTCCTTATTCTGCCAGAAACACTTCCTAAAATACTACTATAAATCTTAGATCTCTATCTGATATAATCTTATCTGGTGCTCTATATCTTGCGAATACTTCTTTTATATAGATTCTAGCAATATCTTCTGCTAATATCTCTTTAGTGCATACTATAAAGTATCCCTACTTTGTTAGCTTATCTACTATTACTAAGATCGCGTTATAATCTTGTCCTATAATAGGATCTCTTAACTTTGGTAACTTAATAATAAAGTCCTATAATATAACCTCTTATAGTCTTCCTAGTATTTTAATAGGTTATAGCCCTCTATACAGCTTATGCCTTGTTAGTTTATTTCTTTGGTAATCTAGATATTCCTTTATAACTTGTCTTGCTAGTCCCCAGATTCCTTAAACAATATACTCCTCTTAAAGTCTTAACACTAAGCCTATAGCTCTGTTATATCCTTATATTATTCCCTTGTGGAATTCCTTAATAAATTCTTCTACGATAGACCTAGGTATATATGTTGCTTCTCTATTTTTGTATTGCTCTAAGTCTAGATCCTTTGCCTATACTTCTTAGATCTTCTATGTCTAATTACTCTCTAGTAATTTATAGATCTGATTTTCCTTAGTTGCTATAATCTTTGGATAATTATACCTAATTAATCCGTCTTAATTCTTTCGCAATAAAGCTCCTAATAGCTTTTTATTACTTTATAGTTCAGCTTTTCTGCTTAGAGCGTCTGCTTGTGCATTGTCTGTACCTTTGGTATACTGAATTTTGAAATGGTATTCTATAAGCATTTCCGCCTATCTAACCTATCTTTGGTTAAGTTCCTTTGTTGTTAGGAATCCTATAAGGTTCTTATAGTCCGTCTTAACCACAAATGGTTTCTCTATACCTTATAAGAATACTCTCTATTCCTTAAGTGCTGTAACTATACCTAACAACTCCTTGTTGTAGATGTTATAGTTTAACTCTGGTGGTGTTATCTTCCGACTATAGTATGCCACTGGGTGCTATCTATTTTGATATTTTTATAGGAAGTATGCCCCTAGTGTAAAGTCTAATGTATTTATTTCTATAACCGTCTCTAGACCTGGTTAATAGATCTTAAGAACTAGCTCCTAGGTAAATAACTCTTTAATTCTCTTAAACAGTTCTTATTATTCCTTTCCCTATACCCACGGTTCTTCTTTCTTTGTTAACTGCGTAAATGGCTTAATATCCTATAACTATTGTGCTATAAACCTTCTATAATAATTGCAAAACCCTAGGAACAATCTTAACTATATAATATTCTCTGGTTCTTGCTAATTCACTATAGCCTCAATCTTCTTTGGATTTATACTAAGTTGGCCTGGTTTAATAATAAATCTAACGAAATTAGTTTTCCTTGTAAAGAACTCGCATTTTTTAATTGCTACTGGCATCTATTCTTCTTATAGTCTCTTTAAGACCTATTTGACGTGTTCTTTGTGCTCTTTCTCACTCTTTAAGTAGATAATAATGTTGTTAAGGTATACTATAACAAATTCATCTAGGTGTTCTCCTAACACACTATTAATTTGCTTTTGGAACGTTGCTAGTATATTTATAAGTCCGAATTATATAACTAATAGCTTATATAGTCCTTTCTTTGACCTAAAGGCTGCCTTTTACTTGTCGCCTTTCTTAATCCTAATCTAATAGTACGCCTATCTTAGATCTATCTTTGTAAAGATCTTTATATTACCTATTCTGTCTTAGATTTTGCTAATTAAGGGTAAAGGATACCTATCCTTTTTAGTAATGCTGTTTAACTGTCTATAGTTTATACACATCCTAAGTTTTCCGTTTTTCTTTGGAATGAATAGTACTGGATATCCTACTAATAACTATAATGGTCTAATGTATCCCTTGCGTAAGTTCTCCTGGATAAACTCCTTAAGCGCTACTAACTCTGTTTTAGTAAGCTTATAGATTGGAAAGAACTTTAGACTTATTCCCTCTTTTAATTCTATTTTATGGTCCTAAGCTGCATACTCTAACAGCTTTTTACTTTCTAATAACCATAACTTTTTACTATACTTATGGTATCTCTTTGGTATATAACTTAAGCCTTACTTAGTCTTTTTATATGTCGCTCCGACCTGGTACTATACCAACTTGGTTTACTGTCGCACTTTGCGCTGTTATATATCCTTAATATCGACCTGACCTATAACCTAATCGATCTTTAGATTGTACTTCTGTAACTAAGGCATTTCTAGTATCGCCTTATCCTGTCCTAATAGTAGGATATTAAAAGACATTCTAACTGGTCTCCCTTTAATAGTTATCTAAATAGGTCCTATTTTGAGATTAATAATGCCTCCTCTATAGGCTATCTAATCTCCTAAAATTGTTATAAGTGGATACGGGTGTTTCTTCTGTCTATATAGTAACCCTATCCTTTTTACTGCCTTTGGTAATATGTGGTTTCTAGTTACTCTACTATCTACTAACGCTTTAAACTGCTGATCTTGCCACTTAGCTTATAAATTTAGGTATTGTTCTTAAATTTCTTTAAGGGTCTAAGGCTCTAATACTAGTTCCCTCTGGTCCTATACGCCTCCCCTTTTCCTAACTGTTGGCTGCTAGATCCTGCCTATACTTAGTCTAACTTTAGCTAATACTTAGTTCGTTTCTTTTCCTCTATATACTATAGATAAGTGTTCTCTGGGTATTCCCACTACTATTGTCCGTCTAGGTATTCTTCCGTAAGGAATCTTCCTGGTTAAAGTATTAAGTCTCCTTGACCTTGTACTTCTACTAGGTGCTAACTATGTATATACTTAGCGTTCCTAAACCGCTTTTCTTCTAGTGCCCAATATATCCTTACTAGGTACTTTTGGTTCTTATCCTTTAGTGCTCTATATATGTTATACGTATTATCCACATAAGCTATCCACGATAGTATATAATACGCTGTATATTTTGGGTCAACTCTTAGTTCGTCTTTGTCCTTGAGTTTAAACCTATACCTAGTTAACCTAACCACTGGTATTTCCGCTATAGGTACTAAGATTTGTCGCTTACTTCTTTAGTCCCTAGATCCTTCTTCTAGGTTCCTTAACGTTATAATTAATGCTCCTTTGATGTAACTTATGCGTTTTTCCATAATAGGTTAGTCTTGGACAACTTTTTTATTTAGCCATATATAAAAATCTGCCCATTTGTTATTATATTGTTGCCTATACCACTTTCCGTATAACTAGTTTAGTATGTATGGTTTATCCGTTAGAAAGTACCTTATTATTGCTGTATTGTAATATCCTTTAGTATGTCTTTCTTCGAACCTAGTTAGAATATCTAGATTCTTTTCTTGTTCCAGTTTATCTAACCACTTTGCCCTAGGTATCCCTGTATTTAGCCTATTAGTAACTCTTCGCATGGGTACTCTGTCCCTTATATAACTTGGCATAGCTAATCTCTTGTCTAGCTTTTACTCTTGTTATATAATAATTCTTTGTCTAAACTTATTTATAGTTTCTTGTTTTCTGCGTTTTGTAGCTGGATCTTTATAGTTGTCTTGCTTTTTAATCCTGGTATTGACTTTTTAATCTTTAGGCTGAACACTGCGTTTACTTAGGATTGCTAACGTTTTTATTTGTTCCCCAAACTTGTAGTTCTTAAACTTGCGTCCTATACTTATTTATTTATTACTAAACTGAGTTGCTGCCCTTTCCTATTGGTTTTTGTCCGTTGTGGGTCCTTAGATATATTTTATCTCGTCTTAAGAATCTTAAGCTTTTCTTATCTCTTCTTAAGAATCTTAAGCCTGTAGCCTTTTGCCTTTATTAAGTGATAAGCTAGCACTAGCAGTCGTCTACTTACTTAGTTTCTTTTAAACGTTGCTCCTATCATCTTATAAAGCGATGGAAATTGTATCTAATGGTGTTATAATACCCGTTACTAAACCTTGTTTGGTAATGGTCTTAGTCTTTACTTCTGTTGCGTTATCGAGGTTTAAGTGCTCCTAGTTAGCCTCCTTTTTGTCCTTGTTGCTGTTAATTAATAAGTACTCTAACTCTATTATTATTGCTGCTGATCTTTGTCTGTATGTTGCTATAATATCTTGATTTAGCTTATAGAGTTGATCTTGTTCTTTGTCTAACTCTCTGGTTTCTTAGAGTCCTTTTAACTCTAGCTCTTATGGCTAATAGCTTGCGCCGTATTTAGCGTTCTTATGAATTTAGCATGCGTTGTTGTAATAATACGCAAAACTGTTAATTGAATATTCTTTTGTTCCTTATAGTGCACTGTTGTCCCTTTGTATATATATGCCGTCTGCTGGCCTAGTTCCCTTTACCGCGTAGTTACTCTAACCACCTCTATAGTCTCTGGCGAAATAACCCTGTTTTCCGTAATTTATATAAGCTCTATCTTTAAACCATCTTTCTTGCTATAGAGTCCGCCTAAATATCTTTTACTGCTGAGATTCCTAGTTTAGCCTCTACTTTTAGGTCCTTTAATTACTTAATCCTTAACCTTTAGGTTTCTATAGTTTCTTTTCCTATCTTTAGGTTTCTTTAGTACCGCTTAGGTCTATTAGCTCTGCGCTATTCTATAGTTTTTAACTCTATGTCTGTTGTTGTGTACTCTGCGCCTTATACAACTATAGAACTCTGTCTTGCCCTTTCTTAGCTTGTTCCCTTTAATAGATTCTGTTATTGATCTTTATTAACTAATCTATTAACTCTCTTAGAGTATCCGCATCTTTTATTAGGATAATTGCGTCCTGGACTTTAGCCTTAAGTCCCTGTTTATACTGTGCTATAAGCGCCCTATTGTTCCACTTAACCTACGTAGCTAGTGTTTAAAACTGTGTTATATACTTAATTGCTAAAGTGCGTTATACTAAGTTCTAAAGCTTTTATTCTGCTATGGTTGTGGATTCTAGGTCTCTAAATATCTATGTTAGTCGTTCCATAAACCCGTTCTAACTGGTAAATATATACCGTATATCCTAGTTGGTAGTTGTTATGCCATTAGCCTATATCTCCGTGAGATATAGTTTAAACCACTTAAGTGCTCTCCCCGTTAGGAATAATCCTGCGTAGGCTATTTAATCTAACGATATTGCTAACTTCGCTCCTTCCTATATAATCTTAAAGTGCATCTGTGTAAGAAATCCTTTAAGCTTTAACCTTTCTCCTAAGAACCGTTTGATTAAAGGTAACTTAATCTTTACTACTCCGATTCTATTAATGCGTTCTTTAAGTATCCTATTATTATCTTGTAAGTGATTAACCATTTCCTATAACTGACCTCTTGTAATTACTTAAGAATCCCCCTCGTCTATACTGGTATCAGCTGGCCCTGAGGTTGTGGCTGCTGTCAACGTCGTTGCGACTGGTGCTTTGGGTGGCATGTTGTTCGATCTCTCTATTTAGTACTATAACCTTGGTAGTGAATGTGTAACGGAACCTTGTAGTAGGAACTACGGTGGGTTCTGTTATTGGGCTGGGTATATAGGTATGAACAAAATCAACAACGTAATAATAACTGGTGGAGTGGTTGCCCAACAGATTAACTCTAATTGTATTCTAAGATTTACTACGAAGAGAGAACTATCTAGGTAAGGACTGTGGTCCTTTAAATACATAACCTTACTCCTAAGAAATCCCTTTGCTCCGTTTGCTCTGTCTGCTCTATCTACTCTGTCCTATAGATTACACAGATTATACAGATCACATAGATCACATTATGTGACCTTGGCTACTATTCCTCGTTACATGGTTCCACCGGATCCATCCTGGACCGTGCCTGTATTAACTAACTAGCTTCCTGCGACTCTTCCCCAAGTAGTCGTAATATCGTACTTAAAGCGTCCGTAACACTTAACTTTGGGCTATTATGGGCTAATTTAGACCTAATATTTATAAAATATTAGGTCGTCTCTCTAATCGATAAACTTTTAGTAGTATTTTAAGCCGTTGTAGTTGAGCGATTTAGCCGCGAGTGTAGGAGGAATTATAAAAAAAGTCGGATTTCTTAATAAACGTTGTGAAAGTGATACTGGTGGAGCACTACGAACATGGTTAGTTACCCGCTTGCGGGCCGATTGACTCCGCACCAACAGAATCACGTCTGAGCTTGCTAAGGTAACGGTTTCTTTTACCTCAGCAAGCTCAGATCATAGAATTAATTAGCGGACATACGTATATCCGCAAGCGGATATCGCTAACCTTTTTGGTCAAAAAGTTGATTCTATGGTCTAAGGGACTTTCGCAAGATTTATTAAGCGATACGACTTATTTTGTAACGTAGTTAACGGGGTTTTGACCGCTACCCTAGTTATGACCGCGCTAGCAGACCGCTTTCTTCTTATGGCTAGCCTATTGCCTAAAGAAGTATACTGCCGCTCCTTGTGTCAACAATCGACTT
>Ga0307507_10011151_pt1 | contig 11405 bp, 12 predicted proteins | sample 7_EM_MG_FD_207223 | JGI IMG/M metagenome (GOLD analysis project Ga0307507, IMG submission 207223) | Populus trichocarpa ectomycorrhiza microbial communities from riparian zone in the Pacific Northwest, United States - 7_EM | ecosystem: Host-associated > Plants > Roots > Unclassified | place...
TACACTGCATAATAATACTCTTTTACAAATTAGAAAAATTCAGATTCAATACAGAGTTATGTGTAAAATAATCATGTGACATTCTTTATTGTGAGTTAGTGTATGTCCTTCATGCCAAAATCTTCCTTGTCTTCCTCTTCTTCCTCACCTTCTCCATCTCCCTCATCACCAATCCCATCAGTTGTAGAAATACCTGCAGTGTAATCTGGGAGAGCCCATTGAAGGTAAACACAGAACCGTTGAATGGCCTCTTGATGCCAGAGCCAAGTTGTCATCTGCTTGATATACTGCTTTTTGTTTCCAGCCCGATACCCCATCTTTGCAAGATCGATGTGCAAGCACTCTGATCCCTCGGTATTGAAACCATCAGCTGTGCCATGTGAGCGGATCACATCGATGTAATGTTTGATGTTATGAAGCTTACTGATATTGAAATGTTTGCAGATTCCTAGTTCTTCAAAGATGTGTTTATTGTTATGAAAGGTGAGCCATGCAAGGTCAAGCTGCGCCAACGATTCGTCAGAATGAGTTTTGAAGTGGGCATAGTAGATAAAATCCAGGACTCCTTGAACAGCATGTAAGATGGCTGGATCTGTTGCGCCAGCAAGAACCCCGAGAAACACCTTCTCCATGTTCTTGTGCTCGGTTCCTGTCCACTGCATCGTCAATGAAATCCCCTTCTTGAAATGACAAAGGCTTGGGTGTGGGGACATTGCTCAGAACTGACAATCGACCTCGTTTTCACCGCCATCCATTGCAGCTGTGGCCCAACTGACAATATGATCTTTGAACACTCCTTTGTGCAGCTGATGAAGAAGGTCTGGAGTTATTCCTGAGAAGATGTTGCAGTGGGGGAGGTCTTTCCAGAAAGGGTTGATTGCACAAAGGCTATGCGCCTTGAACTCTGCTGGGTTTTCACCCCGTGCCTTCTCCTCCAGGACATGAAGCCTCATGTCCTGATCCTGTAAAACAGAGAAGAGGCGAGCCCCGTGCTCCTTTGGATTTACAAGACAGCGAGGACATGCACTCTCCTTACAACAGACGACAAGACACTGCTCAGGGTAATCTGCGATATAGGCTGCGAGAATTGGGTAGACGGTGCATATAAATCCATCAGCACAATCCATGTCAATGCCATTCTTCCCAGCATCAATCAAGGGCTGCAAGAGGGCCCACATGCACTCGTGAAAAAAGCTGGTATCCTTGAGCCAACTGTGACTTTTTGGAAAAACACTCAAGCTTGCAAACTGGGATGTAGCCGATGAGGACCATTGTGCGTGAGGTAGGCTGGTGGCAAGTTTCTTTTCCAATGTTGCCAATGCTGAGGTACACAGGCCATGCTTGCTTATCACTGCTGAACTGTGAAAGGCTCGTCTTGTCTGACGAAATGATTACAGGGCAGATGGTGATGCCATCTGGGAGTATTTTCTGATGAAAATGTGACATGAGTAAAATCCTCTTCAAGAGATTGCAATTTCATCACTACCTGAAGGTTCCACCACCAGTCTGTGGTCCACATCTCACTATATTTGCAGTTCATTCCATTCACATTCTTGTATACTTTCTGAGGTGCATAGCATTGCTTTCCCTTGAAAGCAGGATTCCCCATGAGTTCCTTAATGCATTTGACAGGATTATGGTGCCACAGTTTGACATCTTCTGTTCAGAGTTGTCCATCCTTGTCGCGCTGATCACCCTCAATGCAGAATGCCATACATGTCCATTGAGGTCCACCAGGGAGAAGATCGATTCATTGGAGAAGGGATCTGGTATTGTGAAAGGCAGGATTGGCCCCATCTTTAATCTATCAGGGGAGTACAATCACTATTGGTTCATTCATTCAGAGGTATCGGAATACGACTGACCTTGTTCAACTTTAGGAAAGAGTTTATCTTTGTTTGACTTATGCCAGAAGTCATAAGCCACCTAGCCAGCTCCCACTCATCTTCAGTTTCGAATGGTGCCCAAGGTGCGTGTCCTGCCTTCTTCTGCTCATCCAAGTGACATTCAAAGTCTGAAGATGGTATCTTGTGTAGAATGAGGCAACCCCGCTGGTGTTGGGAAGTCCTCAATAAAGCGTGAATCATCGCTTATCTCATCTTCATCCTCCACATCCTCAACAGTTGCTTGCCTTGACTCTTGGATGGGTTCCTCCGTCTCTTCTTCCACTGGGTTGGCACCTGGCAGATCGAGCTCAATGTATGGTGGGGAATTGGTGTCATAGTCAGAGGGAAGATCATTGAAAGGTGTGTTAATCTGTGTAGTATTCGCACTTCCTCCAAGTTGACTGTTTGAGTCAGAACTGTCTGAGTCAGAATCGATGATTGATGCTTCATGCTTTGCACAACACCTCTTGGATTGGACTAGATGAGAGTGGAGACCTTGTGCAGTCACCAGTCAAGCTGAACAATATGCGCATTTGTGAGAAGTCATATCCATTTTGGAAGATTGTTGTAGTCACTGAAACAAATTAGCTCCAAAAAACCCTTTGCCCATTTTTCGTTCCTGCCATGCATGTGCTGGACCCAATGCAGCCACTACATTCAAAAAATTATTGGTTCTCTGACACACGTCCTTTCTCCTCCCACCACCACATCCCATGCCCCCATGCAAGCTGGTGTCTGACGATGATGGAAGCAACAGCGATGATGATAACAGGCCCCCACCCACGAAGAAGGCCAAGATGAAGGATAGTGCAACCTCTTCCATGCCAGCAAGTGACACATGTCCACGGCCTGTATCTACAAAGCAGGCTGCCATCAGTAATTTTCATTTCCTCTTTTTTCAACTCTTGGGACTAAGTGAACATCACAGATGATCAGAGGGCAGCCGCACAGAGCACCAAGATCAAAGCTCTCCAAAAACAACTAGCGAAAGCAAAGAAGCTTGCTCACAAGGCACAGAAAGGTTCTCTGACTTGTTTTTTCTGTAGGATCATTCATATGATACTACTCTAACAGAATCCATGTGCGACGATGACAAGGACTCCTGTGAGAGTGAAGAACATGATGCTGAAGATGAAGTTGGGTTCCACACTTCGGTATGCAGTCTATACATCCTCCAAGTTATTTTCCGGTCGCATGACAACCATACTAGATAATGAAGCTGCCATCCATCACACCAGCAGAGAAGAAAAAGGCAAAAAAAACTGTTCTACGTCGAACAAACATCACAGCTGAGCAAGCGGCCCTTGCAAACCCACACAAGATCAGCAATCGAACATTCTTGACCCTCAGCTGCTGGTCATCCTCCCCAGAACTTCAAATTCAGCATGAAGAGCATGACAATCACCTTAGCATGACTAGAGCGCCCTCATCTCCATGTACTACATCACCTTCTGGTATCGAGGATGACCATAGCTGACCAACCTCCCCTTCCCCGATGTCATGTTGTTCAGTCATGCAACTTCAGCTGCCTGAACACAGACGAAAATGAAGAAGGCCGCAAAGTCTGTTGCAAAGTATCAAGAGGGGGCTGTAATTGGCAAATGCCCCAAGGCAAGTGACTATGAAGAAGTGGTAGGTGCCCTCCTCATTCGAACAATGTTTGATTACAAAGGTCTGGTATCAACACATGACACCTTCCCTGATGTCGCTCTTCATCGTCAATGGACTTTGCAGTGCTTGAAGCAGGCGTTGAAGGATGCTGATGAACGGATTGAGATTTCGGACAGGATGATGTCCTTGGTGCATAAACACCTTTGCGTTGCCTTTGTCGCCATCCCCCAGTTTAGCCAATCTGAGATGTTCATTTTAAATCCCAGGTTAAGAATCGTGGCTCACGAATTCATGGCCACATCGTTTCTTGTGTTTGGCCACAAATTATTGCCAGCTATGGCTTTGTTCGCAAGACGACACCTCAAGTAGTAGCTCAGAATCACACACTCCATGATAAATTGATTTTGAAGGACGTTCATTACAAGGTGAGGTCTTCATGGTTTAACTGCTTTTGCACCTACATTGAACTGATTTTTGAGGGACCCTAATACTTTGAGTGGCTTTGCTCAAAATAAGATCATCTCTGAGATACTATATCTTGCATGGTTTGAAGACAAGCAGTTGCAAGGGCCCCTCCTCAGTGAGTATTTCGACCTGATCTCTCTCAAAACACTTGCATGGATCTTCACGATGGTGTGTACATTTCATCTATTGTCACATCTGTTTCTTAAAATCTTCAACAGATTGATTTCTGTCTCCGTGAGTGGTCAACAGGGGCATTTCTGCAGGCCACGTTCTTTGAGAAAGACATTATTCACACCCACAAAATATACCGAGCCGAAGTTGAAGCCTGGAGCAATCTCAATCTCACTGTGATGTCAAATATTCGAAAGAAACTTTTCACCCACACCCTGTACATCCATCCTTCTATTCCTTCCCCAAGATTTTGACCCCCTTGCCCTTCGTTAGTCATAATTCCAGTGTGGTTAGCAAAGAGGCTGCCATCATTTCTGGGCTTGTTGGTGAAGCCAAGGATCAGGTTCGAATGGAGCTTGATGGCTGAACTGGGGCAACAGACAGCAAGTTGTCGGCCTAGGTACATATTAGACTGTTACTAGTAGTTGTTTGATAGTTAGATCTCACAATGCATTTTTCTATTTTCGTGATCCCCATCCATGTATGCCAAACTATGCATTGTTAGTAGATCAGGTAGATGCTGTAGGCATGAAGTACTGAGTGCTATGGTCTGCTACCTTCGACTATGGGGGGAAAGTGAGATGCTACAAGATGCTACTGGTATCTACTGAAGTACAAGGAAAGACTACTGGTGCCTACTACAATGTAAGGGAGAACTACTGAAGCAACATATGGGGGGACTAGAGTACCAGGCTATTATAACTACTGTGGCTATATTGAACTACTGAATCAAGTTATTTTTTCCTGATGAAGGCCCCAAAGGTATGTTGTTGTACATCCAGAGGGATTGGTTACTGATAGTTAATAACTATCAATAGGAACCACCTGAGCGTGATGCATTGAGCACTTGCTGGTGCCCAGAGTGTAAAATTTCTGTAGTGCAAATGTCACTGTACACTCTAGATATAGTGTTGCTGCGTTTTTGAGCCGGTTAATTTTTGTTTTGCTTATAGAGAGTGCAATTATTATTCAGACTTTACGTTCTTAGGCTCTCCGGATAGATAGGAAGTAGATCTAAATTCAAAAAAAAAGAACGTAAAAAAGTATTAAGTTCTCGTTGAGTTATTTATGTTTAGCCAGTCGCCAAGTTGCAGCTCAAATGAGCCGGCTTTTTTTCAAAGCCGGTCAAATATCTCAATTAAATTTCGGTATTTCTTGGCGACCTTTTTTTTGAAATTTAGATCTCCTTCTCGTCTACACGGCGGTTTTAAGAACGTAAAATTTGAGTGAGAACTGCGCTCTGTATAAACAAAACAAAAAATGAGCCGGTAAAAAAATGCGGCAACACTATCTAGATAGTTGGGCTTGGCACATAAACACGTGATTTATTTCCTTTTTAGGAAGGCTGGGGGAGGGGGGGTCAAGGAGACCTTAACCAAATAAAACAACCTTGTGTAGCAGGATTTTTTTTTACATACCCCTTGCTCACTGATGGCATGCATCTGATTCATTGCATCTGGTTTATTGCGCATGTGTGTCATCAACACTAGTTCTAGGAAGAAAATGCCAAAGGTGGTCGCAAATGTGCTTGGCCAGGCTCTTGCATCTACATATTGGATACACTGACTCAACAAAATGATTGTCCACTGAAAATTTCCCACGATTTTCGCTTCTTGCTCCCAAACAGTGGAGAAGCACACTCTTGGGATAGGTATATTATGTAGATGGGTAAATGAACATTATGTTGAAAAAAAAGTATGGTTAGAATCCATGGGGTGTGGCCAGAAACATTTGATCACGAATATCATTCTGAAAATAGGAGTGTAACCAAAGTGGGAATTTCCTCTTAACCTTGATGCGGATGACAAAATCTGATGTTTTACTTTCTGTAATCTAGTACCCCCTTTAGCTTTGTAAATGTCAAACACTCTCTGAGGCAGAGAGTTGTACAAATTTGTAATAAATGAGGTATCAATATGATACCATTCCTCCTGAAGTAAAACCCACAGATCCTCCTCCGAAGTTGGATGGGGTGATCGAGCTTGTATTCTGTGTGCAAGGTGATCCCAGAGGTTTTCGATGATGTTGATATCGGGGCTGTTCGGTGGCCACGGGAGTACATCCATATTTTTGTTTGTGAACCACTGCTGCAGGAGCTTCGATGTGTGTTTTGGATCATTGTCATGCTGGAAGTAGAAATGGTGGTAGTTGAGGCCAAGATCATGGAAGCTTCCTAGGACATCATCCTCTAATATTTCTGTATATAACTCCTTGTTCATGTTTCCCTCGATGCATACAATGGGGGTGTTCACAGTTCTCATTTTTGATCCATTTTTGATTTCATTTTTCAGAAAAATGGGATGAAAAATGGAGCCAGAAATGAGGTAAAAAATGACCAAAAAACATCCATTTTTCAAAAATGGACATCATGTCTGTTTTTGACACATTTCCATTTTTCATCCATTTTTCGTCTTCAGTTTTTCAAGTTGCCAAAGAGTGTTTCAGCATTGTCCGTCCTTTTTGTTGTTACCCCATATGGCAATCATCTCATTGTGTTCACCATCTACATGATAGAACAAGCAAAAAAATTAAGATAAAAAACTTTTAATGGACTGAAGACCAATCAGTAAAGACTCAAGGAAGATTTGAGGCTGACAGAAGGCATTGGGGAAATGATAAGATAGAGCAGGGCCTGCCATGAGATGTGGAGTTCAAGGCTGCCAGGGTGCCGAAAAATGTACTGTTCCATTTTTCACTCATTTTTTCACTCATTTTTCAAAATTTCAAGGGGGGCAGGTTCACAGCTCTCATTTTTTGGTTCATTTTTCACTTCATTTTTGATGGTCTATGTCTACAAAAATGAAAAAAAAAAGGATCAAAAATGAGAACTGTGAGCACCCCTAATGTGGCCAACCCCAGATGCTGTGATCATCCCCCACACAGTGACATTCCCGCCTCCATGCTTCAATTTTTTCTTGGTAAACCTGGGGTCCAACCTCTGTTCAGGCTTCCTCCAACACCACTCTATTCCATCTGATCCAAACAGGTGAAAAATCAACTCATCTGAGAAGGTAACTGCCATCCAATTTGGGATAGTCCAATCCAGGTGTCCCTTCACCCATAATTTCCGCATGTGTAGGTTCTTATTTGAGATGAATGGGACTGAGACTTTGTAATAAGGATGAAGACCTTGCTCTCGAAGTGCTCACTTGACTGTGATGACATTCACTTGGGGGAAATATTCGTGCTGGAGATCGGAAGCGTTAGCACTGTCCTTATTTGTGAGGTGTTGAAGAGCAACATGGATGTCGCAGGACGACAACATGTGGGGACATCCTGACAAGTGCCCAACTTTGTCATAATTCTCCTTCTCTCCATAACGCATGAAAATGCACTTGATTTGGCAGTCAGATATGTCATGGCAATCAACCAGGGCTGCCTGGACATCATCATTTGAAGAACCATGGCGCTTCAGTGTACAAATAATCGCCTGCTGTACAGCAGTTGTATTTGGCACCATGGATAGTATAGGCAGTGCATGCAAGGTTAGCAGAATGGTGGTTTGTTGTTGACAGCAAGATCAAGCTTTAAATCCACCGACGTAACACATTCGTTACACCTCCATCATGTATCTCCCCAACTTGGAAAGATCTTCAATCATGAATTATGCAACAATTCCACTCGAAAAAATTCATGCCTCAGGAGAAGATACCTCACTAAAGATATTGACAAAGAAATGCAGAAAATATTACATATTTACTAAGACACAGGCTGGTTTTTGCAAAAAAATTGTGTGGACAATCATTTTGTCGAGTTAGTGTAACTGGCCAGAACCAATGTCCATGAGAAACATTGGAGTTTGTTGGAAGATTGAAGATATGTCTTCAGCCAACAAGTGAATGTGGAAACGTACATGGCGTCATGATTCATGGATAAATGAGCTGGGGGTGTGAGAAGGGAAGATGGGGGAGAACAGTGAAAGGATGGGTGTAAAGTTGGCTGAGATAGGGAATTTACTGACAAAAAGCCATGCACATCATGCTGGAATTGTAGCTTATAGTCACACCAAGTAGGATTTAAGCTCATACACAGCCACTTGGAAATTCCATTTGAGTCAAGGTTGTACGAATGGAAGAATGAAAAGCTGGAAATAAGTAAGTGAGTGACATCACTCCTTTGTCTGACCCAGCATAACCAAACAATATGCTGTCCATGGCTGTGCTTATCTTGATTCTTCACCACTTCCACCATATCAGGCATCCTGGCAACAAATGTCTATTTCCAATACTGAATTCCAAGGAGCAGAGGATATAGAAAGACAATGGAAATGAGCACAAAATGTTTGAATGTTCATTGGGTGTTTTTGCATGCTTATCATTGGCCATGCTTATCATTGGCCATGCCAATGCAGGGAAGACAACCATCCTCCAGCGAGTTTGCAATACAACAGAACAGCCAAAAATTTCGAATTGGAAGGGTCATGAGGTATTCCACATTCTATACATCATCATCTAACATTACTGATGTGGATAGACTGACTTGTCCACGCTCAATCCAACTCAACAGGTAATATGGATCTATGGTCACTATTACTTTTTACTGAAGGTTTGGCAGAGAGGGGAGCATGATATTGATAATGAAATGATATTCAAGAGTAATATGGTATTTGTCTTTCATGACTCACATGGCTTTGAAGCAGGCAGTACATCTGAGCTCAATAAAGTTAAGGAGTTTGTGCAAAAATGTTCAACCTACAAACACATTGGGGATCATCTGCATGTGATTTGGTAAGTGAATGAGTGGTAACATTAAAGTGCATCTGAATACATCCTGTGTAGGTACTGTATTCCAATCAATGATGAAGCCAGACCAATTACAAAGGCAGAGTTAAATTCCTTCGATGAGTGTGGGACTGGTAGAGGTGTGTAAACTATTGACAATTTCTTGAACCTTACCTTTCCTTTTTGTGCACAGTTCCTGTTATCGTCTTATTCACAAAAGTAGATATGCTTGATGCCCAAATGATGGAGCATCTGGTTAATGCTGGAATGAATGTTGAAGATGCTGCAATGAAAGCTCCAGAAGAATCAGTTGTCAGGTTTCAAAAGATTTTTGGTCAGCAGCTTTATAAAAAAAAGTATCCTCCCAAGGACCATCTATATTTTCAAGGTGAAACAAATTCATATATGTATAAAGAAGAAATTGATTGTATTTGACAGACATGCAAAATTCTGCAAGTGACTGCAGTGAACTTCTGAAAAAGACAGCAGGAGCTCTCTCACATGACACATTAATCCTGCAGCTATTTCTTACAGTGCAGCAAAGTAATATGTCTCTGTCAATTGAACAGGCAATTAAAGAGTAATTGCTCCATAATTCATCATGTGAAGCTCTATTATTGATTACCCAGAATAATAGAGTTGTATTTCCAAGTTGGATATTATTCAAAAGAATAAGAGAGTGGAGGGAGATGGTTGAGAATATATTGGGGAATTTTCCACATATGGTATGTGAAACATGCTGGAGTATCCAGCTGTACAATGAAATGACATATTTAAACAGAAAGTAAGCCAGTTGTCCAGCTGGTCTCAACTAGATGTTAACAAGAATGTGCTTTGGTTATAAACTAGTGTGTTAGGTTGCTTGACTGGAAATTAACTGAGACTGGACTGGACCGTAACTGGTAGTAACCACAAATATATCCTAACCACTACTAACCATAACTGTGGTCCGGTCTTCAGTTAGTTGTGATCTCAATGTTTGCAAGACCAAACAATGACCAGTTATAACCGGTCTTTCAAGAACATTAAGTACAAACATGTCATCAACAAACAAACACTCAACAAACAAACATATTATCAACAAACACGTTATCAACACTTTCCTTCTCAACAAACAACCATCATCCCAACCACCCACCTTCACTGCAGCCTCACCCCCACCTCCTGCCACCATCATTCAACCACCGCCACCACTGCTGCACACCCCAATGATGACAATAGTGTGGCAATGCCATGTCACAAGCCCATTAGCACAGGCAGTGATGATGTGAGTGCCATGTCGCTAACGGTGATGTGGCAACCAATACATATGAACAATGAGGACGACGAATGAACCACATGGACAACGACAAATGAATGATGAGGATGACGAACAGCGATGATGGGTGGAAATGATGTGGCACATCATCACTACATGCATTGTGAGCACCAAAATTCCCTCCCCTCTCTGTTTACCAGCACCCACTCCTATCCTGCCTGTATAGCCTGCCACATCACAGGTTGGCCCTTTACTGTGTCAAGTCATTGACCCTGTGCCACATTGACTCTGGCAATGTCAACTCACCACAGTAAGCTCATCTCCCCCCACCACTCATGTCTCTCACACAGAATCAAGTTATGACATGGCAACGGACGATGACTGTTGGTCGTTGTCATTGGACCCACCTCCACTGTGTCACCCCGCCATCAACAACTGTCGTTCCCCACATGCCGCCTCACTGGGAGGCTACTTTTTTTAGAATTAAAATATCATTGTAGTTGGTAATAAGTATTATACATGTAAATAACCAGTTAGAACCAGTTACTAACTGGTTCTAACCATGACTGGTTAAAACTGGTTATGTAACTGTTGACTAACCAATATTAACTGACTATAACTGGTTTATATTGGTTTGGTCCAGTTAATTTGGGTTTCCAAGAAAATACTAACCAGTCTCAGTGTCGGTTAGAGCCACTGGGGGGCCAATAACTGGACTGGACCAGACTTTCAAGCACTATTATAAACAGAATGTAAGTTAATATTTTGTTTTTACTCATCCTCTGATGCTTACAAGAGTATACCCTCAAACTGAATGAATAGTTTGTAAGTTTGAAAGTATTTAGCTTTTCCCTGCTTTTTGCTGACAGGAGCATGCTTTGGGTTTTGAACAGATTGTAAGCTAGCATGTGGCTGGCTCTTCCTCCTTGTTGCTGACAAGAGAATGCTTTGGGTTTTGACAGGTTGTAAGTCAGCATCTGTCTGGCCATGCCTGCTTATTGCTGACAAGAGCATTTTCTCAGTACTTTACCCTCCCCGGGTTATTCCATATGGAATCCATGGAATGGAGGGTGGAGGCTGATGGATTCCATGGAATGGCTGATGGATTCCATGGAATTTCCAGATGGATTCCATATGGAATGAGTTCATGGAATGGAATTTCCATGTGGATTCCATACTGTTTAAGTCAGACCTCATGCCACCTCAAAATTCCATACAAAACTCATATGTGAACATAGATATTGTATTCATAATATTTACATAACTATACACAAAAAGTATTTTACTAATCTA
>Ga0307507_10011153_pt1 | contig 11405 bp, 7 predicted proteins | sample 7_EM_MG_FD_207223 | JGI IMG/M metagenome (GOLD analysis project Ga0307507, IMG submission 207223) | Populus trichocarpa ectomycorrhiza microbial communities from riparian zone in the Pacific Northwest, United States - 7_EM | ecosystem: Host-associated > Plants > Roots > Unclassified | place...
CGTTTTTAGAAAAGACTGCTATTGCATACCGCCAGAATTTGGCGTTTTTTCTCCAATTTGGGTGGTATGCAATAGCAGTCTTTTCTAAAAACGCTACGACACTACGAGTACTCGCGCAGTACTCGTACAGCATAGCACGGCATAGCACAGCATAATGCTGTGTCAGGGTAGGTTGCCACATTGACCGAAACCTGCCCCATCTTTCCCGTGACTGAGGAGTAAATTCGTCAGGACTCGATACCATTCGACCGCTAAGCTAACTGGTAATTCGAAGAGCCCCGGAATACCCGATTGAATAATCTCTCATCAGGGCCTAGGATAATTCCGGCCCGACATTTACCACCAAACTAGCCAAGGCGACCGAGTAACCTCTGGCGATACTCGTAGTGCGTTCTACCCAAAATATGATACAAACAAAACAAAACTCCTATAATCAGTACAGTATGTGCAAAAAAACCCTAACTCTATTTCGGTCTGTTTTTAGAAATTGTACTTAGCTCTTACCACTATTTCCTCTGCTATTTTATAATGCTGTCACAGACCGTCACTCGTCCACTAAGTTTAGTGTTTGTTGGAATTATCCGATGCGGAGGTAATGATCAGCGGTGAGGGTTTTACGTAGTGGAATGGAATGGCTTAAGTGGAGACACAAAGCTTTGTATTATTCGGAGATGGAGATCATAACTGATTGTGATAAGCTGATGAAAAGGAAAGACTTGAGGAAAGAAGTGAAGTGAAAGAAAAGAAGTTGAGAGAGAAAGGAAAGAAGAGAGGGGTGTGAAAACATTTTCATTTCTTGCGCGTCCTTTTGTTAATGCGTACGCGTACCAGTGCGGCGGCCTTGAAGTGCAGCCATAACACTGTGATTTCCAATAGTTTTCAAAGAGTAACTTTACATGGCATAAATTTACAACACAATTCAATACGATATACTCCCGTAAACCCATCAGAAGGTATGATCTAAGCTAAAATAAAAAAGCACCCCCAATCTCAATGAAGATGTAAGAGCGAGGGGGGGGGTCACGCATGACCCACAGAGGACGAAAAGAAATCCCAATCTAAGTCTGTAAAATCTAGAATTAGCCCCCGGCATCACGGATAAGACCCTCGTAGACCTAACCTGGCTCCTCAGTAGCGTCTGCATAGATACAGTCCTCATGTGCTACCAAGCCCTCATCGTTTAAGACTTTTGTCCAACCATCTTCCAATCTGCAGGTCGGCTATCTAAAATCCACTAGTGGTAGGGAAACTTAATTTTTCAGCACTTTCAGCAACATGAACTCCAATAGCAAAAGACACCAGTACCCGTCATGGAATTTTATAGCCTTAGATATCTTTTTCCGGTATCTTATATACCTTACCGCTGCAATGTACAGTATGTACGCTGTCGGTTAGTCACAATATTCGTAAGGCAGCGCAAGGTATCGTATTACTCGAATACTACCGTCCCAGGATATGGCGCGGTTTCCCTGCCTGGCTCGGGAAACTATATGGGTTCGTGACGCCTAACTTGAACATGGGTAGATCACCATGAGAGGAAAAAGATTGTGGCAGGCAAAGGAGACTCGGGAGAATAGAAATATCCTAATTCGCTCGTAAGTCGTTATTGCGTGGCACAGTGGTCTGTTCGGTCGGTCTTGTCTAATTAAAGTCGAATACCTGACACACCCGAAAACTCGTTATGCACCTAGTTAGTATATGCAGGTAGGAATATCGAGCCTTTAAGCCACGTACTTGAGACCAAAAGAAGCAAAGAATACGACAACAGTTGTTTAGCCCTATATAATTTAGAAAAGTAATCTTCGTAGTGCATTCAAGAGACTAAGTTGAGTATGGGTGGATTGAAGACAGTATGCTAGCGTAGGTTGAGTACTGCTCTCTGAAATCGCACCCCATGTAGGTCTAAGGTGATGCAGAAGGCGTTGTTCACACTGCGAGTTTTTTGAGTTTATACGATTCTTGTAGAATAAGAATCGATTTTACAGCTAAAGGACTTACTGCATTTTTTTTCCTTGAGGAAGACTAGAAAGTGCGGACAGCCTTCCAACCTCACCTCTAAGCTCACGCCTAATGGACGTTCCAGATAAGCATGGTCTTCATTAAACCATGCCCATAGCGGGGACCACCATAGTACCTTAATTAGCGGCTGACTGTTATGTCGCTCTTCACGAATGTCATTAACACTTGTAGCGCATATTCCTCTATCTGTATTTAAACCCTCCGATCAAGTCTTAGAGGGGAGGAAAGGGAGGAAATGTGATAAATGTGCCAAAAGGGTTTATAACCAGAAAATAACAAAAGTTAATATTGCAGTATGATAAGGATTTTAAGCAACATCAGTTAATCTCAATATAATAGTAACAGCTATTCCACCAACGCCAGGCTCTAGATTATAAACAGAGACTTAGAAATCTTGACTCGACTACATATGGAAATTCGTACGGAGGCTTGAACGGTTATACGATAGAAATACGCATTCCGATCGTCTATGATTTCCTTCGACTAAGAGGGAGTATTCAAAGTGAGCTTCTATGGCAGGTTTACTCTAGAAGGAAAGGATAGACGGTAATCATCATAAGGCGGTGCTTGGAGATCTGGGGGGAAGGATGGGGTGGCGGCAGTAGGCATGTTTAAGGAGCAATTGTGGTCCTCACGGAAATGGCGCATATGTTATCCGAATTCAAAGGAGGCGGAAAGGCAGGCTTAGGGCATGCCGGGGATAGCAGACGGTGGGGGCTGTCGAGACATATCACTCCCGCTGGGACACTACAGCCGACCAGAGCGGTGTTCAACCCAATTTGCGCCGCTTAGCGGGGCTGAGGTTGTCCTGTCCGAGTAGTATTTTCACCACTCCCCCGTGCCCATTCTCAAGAGCACAATCGAGTAGTGTTTTGCCGTACTGATCTGGTTTGTCGGGGTTGACGTCGTCTCGTCCAAGTATTATTTTTACCACTCCCTTGTGTCCCTTCCAAGCAGCCCACCATAGTGGTGTCGGACCACCCTCAGCTGATTTGTTGGGGTTGAGGTCTTCCCGTTCAAGTAGCATTTTAACCACTCCCTCGTACCCACCCTGGGCAGCACAGCAGAGCGGTGTTTGACCGTCCCCATCAGGTTTGTTGGGGTTGACGTCCTCCCGCCCAAGTAACATCCTAACCACTCCCTCGTGCCCATACGAAGCAGCACAACAGAGTGGCGTTTGGCCGTCCTCATTAGGTTTATCGGGATTAGCATCGTCCTGTTCAAGTAGCATTTTCACTATTCCCTCGCGCCCATTCCCTGAAGCCCAACAGAGCGGTGTTTGGCCGCGTGCATCTGGCTTATCAGGGTTGAGGTCGCCCCGCCCGAGGATTTTTTTCACTAGCTCCTCGTTCCCATTCTCAAAAGCCCAATCGAGTGGTTCTTCGTCAAACTCATAAAGGTCGTCGGGGTCGACGCCTTCCAGTCCGAGTATCATCTTCACTATTTCGTTGTGCCTAGACTCAAAAGCTAAATAGAGTGGTGTTCCACCTTGCCAAGCAGGTTTTCCGGGGTCGACGTCCTCCCGTCTGAGTAGCATTTTCACCACTCCCCCATGCCCATTCCGAGCAGCCCAACTGAGTGGTGTCCGGTGGTTGCCGCTGCTTAGTTTGTTAGGGTTGACGTCGCTCCGCCCGAGCAGTACTCTCACCACCCCCTCGTGCCCATTCCGAGCAGCCCACATGAGAGGTGTATTACCAGCACAGTCTCCTCCGTTGATATCGCAACCTTCCACCGCTACCAAACCTGCTACAATCTCATCAATCCCAAAGATAGATGCCCGGTGTAGACCACTAAAACGGGGGGGTTCATCGAAATCATTAAACCCAAGACCCTCCTCATTCTCAAAGAGGATGCTAGCAGATATGTGGTTATTACAGTCGTCAAATAACTTCAGCGCAAGCCGTTTCGCGCAATCCGAAAGGTCCCTTTTTGCGTGCACTCCCCAATATAGAGAAGAATATTCGATAAAAGGTATGATTTGGAAATCGGGGTAGTCGATTGGGAGAGCCCTGATCTGCTGTGAATCCAGATAACTTAAGCAGGTTTCTGCAATTGTCGAGTGAGCTGTGCAAAAAAAAGTTCGAGATGAGCCCGGAGGTACTCTTGAAGAGTAAAGTGGATTAACCGAACAGTGGAAGCCTCCTTGTCCGTGACAACAAGTCCTTGGCAACAAGTTAGTAATGTCCCAATTGAAGGAACATTGTCGCTATTGAGATCCGGCGACCCTATCTCGACTGCTAGGGCGTGGCACAGCTCCTCGGGCTTCAAGGGCCGCTCCGCGTGCGAGATCCACATCAAAGTAGCCATTCCAAGCTTTGCTTTCCTTCCCTTTTGTCCTTTTATCCGATCTAGAGTTGCACAATAAGCATCCCCCAACCCCAAGCCATCGGTCATCGCGTTGAGCTTTTGTCGCCTATGATAAATTGTGGTTTCTTGCAGGATCGCATCGATATTCAGCGAGACTAGCAGGAATCTAGATATGTATCTCTCAGTGGATATCTCGGAGTAGCTTCGGGGTATCGTTGCTTCTACGCACATTTCAGAAATATCATTAGGAATTTTCCTCAGAATGTCTGCCTCCAGACTACTGTCCATCGCATCAGGATTCGTGTCTTCGCTCAGCCTGGCACGAAGATATCCGATAACATCATCTCTCTTGGGAGTAATGCGTATGGTCGTTAGTCTTCCAGAAATACGCCTCCTAATTTCATCTTGAATGTGCGGTCTTCCCGTCACGAATATTCGAGTGCCCGGAGACTTTTGGCGTATTTGATGCAGTGAATCAAGAACCTTGACTCTATGTTCTGGCCCACATTCATCCAGAGCGTCTATGCATATGAACGTAAGCCTTTCGGAAGAGATAGTCTGCAGCATCTTCAAAACATCCGAAAGTTCCGGTCTCCGCCCACCAATGACCATTTTTTGGTTTTCATAGGCTTTCGCTATTTCCCTCGGCACTTCTCCCAGCCCGCCCATAACTTGTTTAAGCAGGGCGCCCAGCATGCTCGTCGATGATTGCTCTCGTTGGGCGGTGAAATCAAAGTAAAAGCACGCAACCGCGACATTCTGTCCTTGTGCCTGATCGCACAACCTGTCCGTCACCAATGAACTAACATCACGGCTTGTCAGCACTTGCCCTTTTCTTCCACTCTCAAGGTTCATCCTTCTTACCAAATAAAAGTCTTACCGACACCCGGATCTCCATGGCCAAACAAAACTGCCCCATCGGATTCTTCTTCCCCACTACCGGCGCGCCAGCTTCTAAATTCCTCAGTTTGTAGAAGCCATTCTCCTACACCTCTAACTCGGCGCTCTCGAATGTCCTGGTGCCGTAGACTAGGCTCCAGTGGCGATAGCCAGGTCAACAGTTGAGACCAGCCATCGGTAATAGTATAGTTATTCCACACGTTATTATAGGAGTTTGTATTGAAGGAGCTTATATGAGCCATCTTTTGTTGTTTTGAAAGTGGTGGAGGATAGATGATTGAGTTGGTCGGTTGATGGAATCGCTAGGAGCTGAAGAAAAGCGGAGCCTTGGTGGAAACTCATGGATATAATACCTCAGCACTGCCCAATCAAGCCCCCACAAATCTGTTCCCACAGCACCCTGCTTGTGCCTACCGTATCGGTAGTAGGAAACGCCACAACTCTCTAGGTTTCTTCCTGTGGCACAGCATATATCCTGCGCGGTGATAGACGAATACCCGAGACCACCTCCGGCAAAATCTGTTTACTTACTGTAGTATCTATACAAGTTCATCAATCCCCCCAAATCGATCGAAGAACTTACCTACCACCTAACATAAAGTAGGGCCGCGCATTCCCCCTCCTTCATGATGCCGATACAGGCCGGAAAGCCCTTCTGGAAAAGCTCGTACAAGGTTTAGTGAAGCTCGGGACCTGTACTTCTTGATATTCATTGAGACTGCCAAATACTGCGCCCGTGCAGTACAGTGCAGTGCAGTGCAGCACATTACAGCACATTGCGTCGAGGTAGGTTGCCACATTTACCATACCGGTACTCTGCTCCATCTTTCCCATGCCCGAGGAGTAAATTCGTCGGGACTAGATACCGTTTGACGATTAAGCTAACTAGTAATTTAAAGGGTCCTTGAATACCCAATTGAACAGTCTTTCATTTGGGCCTAAGATAATTCTGGACCCAAGATTTACCACTAAACTAACTTGCTAAGGCGACCAAGTAACTTCTGGCGATACCCTTAGTATATTCTACCCAAAATCCAAACAAAATAAAACCCCCATGATTAGTACAGTATGTGCGAAAAAAAACTTAACTCTACTTCAGTCTGTTCCTAGAAACTGCAATAAGTGACCATTGTCATCTCCAAGCAGGTGACTTAGTTCTAACCACCATTTCCTCCATTATTTTATCATCCCATCACAGACCGTCACTCGTCTACTGAGTTTAGTGTTCAAAGAGTAATTTTACATAGCGTACAGTACAACACGATTTGATATGATATAGTATGGCAATCTCCAACAACCCTACCAGAAGCTATTTTCCGGGCCAAAACAAAAAAGCACCCTGATCTCAATGAATATGTAGGAGCGGGGGGGTCACACATGACTTACAGAGGACGAAAAGAAACCCCAATCTAAGTTTTTAAAATATACAATTAACCCCTAGCATCGCGGATGGGTGCCTCGATCACCTAATTTGTCTCCTCGGTAGCGTCTGTCTACCTAGACAGCCTTCCTCATTTGCCGCCAAACCCTCATCTTTTAAGACTTTTATCCAACCATCTTCCAATCTCAGGTCGGCTATCTAAAATCCACTAGTTGCAAGGAAGCTTAGTTTGTCAGCACTTTCAGCAACATGAACTCCAATAGTAAAGATACCCGTGCCCGTCATGGAATCTTATAGCCCTAGATACCGTCTTCCGGTATCGTACCTTACCGCTGCAATGTACAGTATGTACGCTATTGGTTAGTCACAATACTCGTACGGTAACGTACGATATTACTCGAATACTGTCGTCCTAGGATATGGTGAGGTTTCCCTGCCTGGATCGGGAGACATATGGGCTCGCGACGCCTAACCTAAGCGTGAGGAGATTGCTAAGGAAAGAACAAAATTGTACCGGGCAAAAAGAGACTCGGGGAGGATGGAATATCCCAACTCGCTCAAAGGTCGATATTGCGTAACACTGTGGTCCACCAAATCACTCTTCTCAAATTATGGTAGAATACCGGATATATATACCCGAAAACTCGTTATGCACCTAACCTTAGCACCGTTTGTTACTATATGCAAGCAAGGGCATCAAGCGTTCAAGCCACACACTTGAGAACGAGAAGAAGCAAAGAATACGACTACGCTTTTTGAGCCTTATTTATTATAGAAAAGTAATCTTCGCAGCGCATTTAGGGGACCGAGTCGAGTGTGGGCGGATTGGAGACAGTATACTAGTGCAGGTTGGGTACGCTCTCTGAAATCGCACGCCGTGTAAGTCTAAGACGATACAGAAAGGGTTGGCTGCACAGCGATTGCTTGAGTTTATACGATTCTTGTAGAATAACAATCGATTTACAGTTAAAAGACTTCTTACTACGATACATTGGTTTTCCTTGAATGAGACTAGAAAGTGCGGACAGCCTTCCAACCTTACCTCTAAGCTGACATTCCAGATAAGCATGATCTTCCTTAAACCCATGTCCATAGTGAAAAACAATCACCATAGTGCCTTAATTAACGGCTGGCTGTGATGTCGCTTTTCACGAATGTCGTTAATACTTGTAGCGTATGTCCCTCCATCTGTAGTTAAACCCTCCTATCAAGTCTTAGAGGGGAGGAAAGGAAAAAAAATGTGATAAATGTGCTAAAAGGATTTACAACCAGAAAATAACAAAAGTTAATATTACAGTACAACGAGAACTTTAAGCAACATCAGTTTATCTCAATAATATTATAATAGTAATAGCCATTCCACCAACGCCAAACTCTAGATTATAAATAGAGACTCAGAAATCCTGACTCGACTACAAATAGAAATTCGTACAGAGCCTTGGATGGGCATGTGATAGATATATGCATTTCGATCATCTATGATTTCCTTCAAAAAAAAAATAATATTCAAAGTGGGTTTCTATGGCAGGTTTACTCTAGAAAGTAAGGATAGACGGTAATTATCACATGGCGGTGCTTGAAGATTTGCGGGGAGGTTAGGCGGGGTGAGGAGAAGGATGGGGTGGTAGCGATAGACATGTTTAAGGAGCAATTGCGGTCCTCACGGAAATGGCGCATATGTTATCCGGGTTCAAAGGAGGTGGGAAGGGGTGTCTCAACAGGCTTAGGACATGCTGGGGATGGCAGACGGTGGGGGTTGTCGAGATATATCACTCCCGCTGGGACTCTACAGCCGACCAGAGCGGTGTTCAACCCAATTTGCGCCGCTTGGCGGGGTTGAGGTCGTCCCGCCCGACCAGCATTTTCACCACTCCTTCATGCCCATTCAAAGCAGCACGATAGAGTGGTGTTTGACCGTGCTTATCTGGTTTGTTAGGGTTGACGTCGTCCCGTGCGAGTAGAACTTTCACTACTCCCCCGTGCCCATTCCATGCAGCAAGACATAGCGGTGTTCGGTCGTACACGTTTGGTTTGTCAGGGTTGACGTTGTCCTGTCCTAGCAGCATTTTCACCATTTCCTCGTGCCCATTGAAAGCAGCACACCAGAGTGGTGTTCGGCTGTACTGATCTGGTTTGTCCGGGTTGACCTCGCCCCGTCCGAGTAGTATTTTAACCACTCCCTCGTGCCCATTCCAAGCAGCACAACAGAGGGTGTTTAACCATACTTATCTAATTCGTTAGGGTTGACGTCGTCCCGTGCGAGTAGTATGTTCACCACTCCCTCGTGCCCATTCCAAGCAGCACACCAGAGTGGTGTTTGGCAGTCCTTATCTGGTTTGTCAGGGTTGACGTCGTCCCGTGCGAGTAGTATTTTCACCACTCCCTCGTGCCCATTCCAAGCAGCACAACAGAGTGGCGTTCGGCCATCCTCATCAGATTTGTCGGGATTGACATCTTCCCGTCCGAGTAGCATTTTCACTATTCCCTCGTGCCCATCCCCGGAAGCCCAACAGAGTGGTGTTTGGCCGTACATATCGAGTTCATCAGGGTTGAGGTCGCCCCGCCCGAGTATTGCTTTCACTAGTTCCTCGTTCCCATTCTCAAAAGCCCATTCGAGTGGTCCTTCGCCGAAGTGGATCAAGTCATATAGTTTGTTTGGGTCAACGCCTTCCCGTCTAAGTAGCATCTTCACTATTTCGTTGTGCTTAGAGTCAAAAGCCCAACAGAGTGGTGTTAGGCCATCCGGACCAGGTTCGTCGGGGTTGACGTCCTCCCGTCCGAGCAGCATCTTCACCACTCCCCCATTCCCATTACAAGCAGCTATACTGAGTGGTGTCCAGTCGCTGCCTGTTTTGTTGGGGTTGACGTCGCTCCGCCCGAGCAGTATTTTCACTACTCCTTCGTGCCCACTGTGAGCAGCCCACATGAGAGGTGTATTCCCGGCACTGTCCTCTCCGTTGATATCGCAACCTTCCTCCGCTACCAAACCTGCTACAATCTCATCAATCCCAAAGATAGATGCCCAGTGTAGACCACTGAAAAGGGGGGGTTCATCGAGATCATTAAACCCAAAACCCTGTTCACTCTCAAAGAGGATGTCAGCAGATATGTGATTACTACTGTCCTCAAACAACTTCAGCGCAAGTCGTTTCGCGCAAGCTGAAAGGTCCCTTTTTGCGTGCACCCCCCAATATAGAGAAGAATATTCGAGAAAAGGTGTGATTCGGGAATCGGGGTAGTCATCGGTTGAGAGAGCCCTGATCTGCTGCGAATCCAGATAACTTAAGCAAGTTTCTGCAATTGTCGAGTGAGCTGCGCCAAAAAGTTCGGGATGAGCCCGGAGGTACTCTTGAAGGGTAAAGTGAATTAGCCGAATAGCGGAAACCTCCTTGTCCACCACAACAAGTCCTTGGCAACAAGCTAGCAATGTCCCTATTGAAGGAACATTGTCACTATTAAGATCCAGCGACCCTATCTCAACTGCTAGGACGTAGCGCAGGTCATCGGGCTTCAAGGGCTGCTCCGCGTGGGAGATCCACATCAGTGTGGCCATTCCAAGCCTCGCTTTCCTCCCACCTTGTCCCTTTATCCGATCTAGTGTTGCGCCATAAGCATCCCCCAACCCCAAGCCATCGGTCATCGCATTGAGCTTTTGTCGCCTGTGATAAATTGTGGTTTCTTGCAGGATCGCATCGATATTCAGCGAGACTAGCAGGAATCTAGATATGTATCTGTCAGTGGATAGCTCGGAGTATTATAGCTTCGGAGTATCGTTGCTTCTACACACATTTCAGAAATATCATCGGGAATTTTCTTCAAGATGTCTACCTCCAGACTGCTGTCCATCGCATCAGGATTTGTGTCCTCGTCCAGCCTAGCACGAAGATATCCGATGATATCATCTCTCTTGGGAGTAATGCATATGGTCGTTACTTTTCCAGAAATACGTCTCCCAATTTCATCCTGAATGTGTGGTCTTCCCGTCACGAATATTCGAGTGCCGGGAGACTTTTGGAGTATTTGGCGCAGTGAATCGAGGACCTTGACTCGATGTTCTGGCCCACATTCATCCAGAGCGTCTATACATATGAATGTAAGCTTTCCAGAAGAGGTAGCCTGCAGCATCCCCAAAATATCTGAAAGTTCGGGTCTCCGCCCACCAATGACCAATTTCTGGTCTTCATAGGCTTTCGCTATTCCCCCTGGCACCTCTTCCAACCCGCTTACAACTTGTTTGAGCAGGGCGCCCAGCATGCTCGTCGATGATTGATCTTTTTGGGCGGCGAAGTCAAAGTAAAAGCATGCAACCGCGACATTTTGTCCTCCTGCCTGATCGCACAGCATGTCTGTCACCAATGAACTAACATCACGGCCTGTCAGCACTTGTCATTTTCCTCCCACTCTCGAGGTTTGTCCTTCTCACCAAATAAAAGTCTTGCCGACACCTGGATCTCCATGGCCAAACAAAACTGCCCCATCGGATTCATCTCCCCCACTACCGGCGCGCCAGCTTCTAAATTCCTCGGTTTGTAGAAGCCATTCTCCTACACCTCTGGCTCGGCGCTCTCGAATGTCCTGGTGTCGTAGACTGGGCTCAAGTGGCGATAACCAGGTTAAGAGTTGAGACCGGCCATCGGTAATAGTATAGTTATTCCACACGTTATTATAGGAGTTTGTATTGAAGGAGTTTGTATGAGCCATCTTTTGTTGTTTTGAAAGTGGTGGAGGATAGATGATTGAGTTGGTCGGTTGATGGAATCGCTAGGAGCTGAAGAAAAGCGGAGCCTTGGTGGAAACT
>Ga0307507_10011154_pt1 | contig 11404 bp, 11 predicted proteins | sample 7_EM_MG_FD_207223 | JGI IMG/M metagenome (GOLD analysis project Ga0307507, IMG submission 207223) | Populus trichocarpa ectomycorrhiza microbial communities from riparian zone in the Pacific Northwest, United States - 7_EM | ecosystem: Host-associated > Plants > Roots > Unclassified | place...
AATTTGCAAACGGAACGGCCGTTTGGCACAACATAGCAACCATTCCGTTTCATACCAAAGGCAAGTGAATGGTTGCCTTGTAGAAATGGTTGACCGTTCGTGACAACCATTTCTCCAAGTCAAACCATTTCACAACGGAATGGTTGCCACTCCTTCCATTTTTGCCGAACAGGCCCTTAGCGTGTAGGTAAAGGTCCGGGCGGGGCTGTTTTTTTTGGCGAGTACAGTTTCGGAAACCGAGTGGCGAACACTCAAACCTACTCAAACGCGACCGTGTCAAACAGCCCTAAATTTTTTCCCCAAGTGAATCCAGATATCGCTTGATATTGTAGAAGTAATATTTTGTTTACATAGTGAATGGAATTACGACTTCCGACTGGAACAATAATTCAATTCGTATGGTCGAACATCCTTATGGCTTCTGTTGCCGCTGTCGACTGTGGCTGCCTCTTACAAAATGGGGTAAGAGGTTTCGCGCACAGTCGCATAGCTCTTCCGGGCGGCCGAGGTGGGGGGTCACCGCAGCACAAGCAGGCGGGTGATCAGCAGCGACAGGTAAAGTTTTGGCATAAAAAATTTAGAACATAGAGAAATTCATATAGGGCAGTTCGGTATCGGTATTTTCTAGATTCATATAGCGAGCTGACTACACTTAGGACTTAGGATAAGAAAAGGTATCCGGGGGCGCATGGAAGGGTTTGAAAATCCAGGCTGTTGCAGTACGATTAGGGCCCTAATTTTGCTATCGCTTGCCCTCAGGTAAGGAATAATTTCTTTCACAACAATACGGTAGTGAACATAAATATCACTTCATCTACCAGTAATCCAATAGAAATAGCGACACACTTGTCTGCGTCGTGAATAGAGCCATAATTTCAAAAGTGCAAACAGTATATATTTCAATTTATACAAGTATTAGCACCTTCGGCCGTTGCCACCCCCCTTTTGCTTGTAGACTCCGTTCATTAATACAGTGGTAAGCTTCGTGTGCTGTACCGTGTAGTTCAACATAGTTGTCCCGGACCGTTCAAGTGTGAAATATTTGTCCTGCACGGCGGATAACAAGGGATGGCAGTTGAGGTTTTTGCGTGGAGACACTACAGCTGAACCCCCGAAAATTAATAATATTATGGTGTATGGTAGCTTGGTATCGGCGATTGTCGGGGTCCTAGATAGCGGGGTCTGGCTGCGCTGAGAGCGAGAAAACGTCTCTGGGTGCGCATGCAGTAAAATTGTTTGGGAAATCTGAGCTGCAGAGGGCTGCTGTAGCCCCATGCGAAATTTTGCAAAAATAGTGGGTGGTCATCGGATACCGGTACTACTCGTTACTCAATAGATGGACTAGTGCATTACTCGAATGGAGAGCTAGCCTCTCTAGTGGGATAGAACATATGCCGGGTACCATATTTCGTTTAGGACATGCCGTGAACATCTATTGGATAGCATGGTAGCACTGTGTAACACTAATGCGGCAAAGAATGTGTGGATGTGTTCTATCTCCACCTCCCTCCAAGTCCATCGACTACCGCTATCATACCTCAATAACCTGCCTACCTTTCCCGAGAACGCATTTCAACGAGAAAACAGATGAATTAGAGGAGATGAATTCAGCTGCTCACCAAAACCCCGTCATTTCAATAGCCAGCAACTCTGGTAGCGTCGCGGACGGTTACGGGGGTGTGTGGGATGATTGTGGTGTATCGGTAAGAAATGAGAAACGCGCCGTTCTAGAATGGCTCTCTCCTCTCGAACCTCGCGAAAGACACCAAGCTATAGGAATGAACAGGATGCCAGGGGTGGGCGACTGGCTTCTTATTATAAACGAGTTTACTCAGTGGAAGGAAGGCGGTGACGGAGCTGCTAAGCCTGTCTTATTTTGTTATGGGGATCCCGGTGTTGGAAAGACATATCTTAGGTATGGATGGCGGCTACCCCTAAAGAGTTCACATGAGGCTAAATATTAGAAACAATAGCTCCCTTGTCATAGATACACTATCCGGTCAGGAAAATGTGGACAAGGTGGCAGTGGTATGTGTCTACTGCGACTTCAAGCTCAGGATGAACAAACGGCTACCGGGGTACTCGGGGCACTGTTAAAGCAGGTTGTCAGTGCACCGGAGCCTATCCCGGATCTAGTACAGAAGGAATTTGAGGGATCGAAGAGAGGGGTTGGCGGTCGCAGTCTCCTACTACCTGATATTCTCGAGATGCTCTACAAGTCTTTGTCATGTTTCCGGAGGGTATTCATCTGCATAGATGCATTGGATGAGTTTCCCGCCAAGCATCGGCCAGAACTTTGGGAATCCTTGCAGCAAATTGTGGTAACGTGTCAAAACACCCGGCTATTCCTTACTGGGAGGCTACACATACGAGACGAGGTGCAGAGATATTTTCCCAGCACTGCTGAAATGCTACCAATCAGTGTTCGCAGCCGTCCGGGGCCCCCGTAGGGCCCGGCGGGGGGACTGCCAAGAGCCCGGGACGAGACGGGACGGCAAAATGCCGTCCGTCCTCGTCCCTGAATTTCCAGGACGGCCGTCATTAGGAAGGACGACAAGCCCCACGATCTGAGACATATTCTGGTAGGGGACGGTCGGCGGGGGACGGCGGGGGACGGCGGAAAACAGCGGAAAACAACGGAAAACAGCGGAAGACGGCAGGGGACGGTGGGAGACGGTGGGGGACGGTCCTTCACTCGGATGTGTGGGGCAAGTTCCAGAAAAGACCGGACGGGACGACAGCATGCCGTCCGTCCTCGCCTTGGATTCTTACTTGTCGGGCAACTTCAGAAAATGACGAGACGGGACGACAAACTGCCGTCCGTCCTCGTCCTAGCTCAGGACGGACGGACTGCCCCGTTGCGAACACTGCTACCAATTAGCTCCAGAACGCATGATATTAGTTTATATCTCAAGATGCGGCTGAAAAGAGACCTAGAGCTCGATGCAATGGACGAGGAGTTGGAAGCTGATGTTCTAAGAATTATCCCGGAGGTGGGCTCAGGGACGTATGTGTTCTCTTAGATGAAGAATTGTTGAGATAGAGCTAATGGTGGTATTTAGATTCCTCATTGCTTCACTCAATATGGATGTAGTCCTTGCTGAGGCGACCATACACCAGAGGAGGCAAATATTTCATCGGATGACAAAGGGTCTAGGTTTACAGGGTGCATACGACACGACATTGGGTCGAATAAGACAGGGTGGAAGCAAGGCAGGGCTTGGGATGAAAGCGTTGATGTGGATTTCCCACTGTGAGAGGCGCCTGAGGTCGCTGGAGTTGTGCAATGCCCTAGGAGTGGAAATAGGGGCGGAAGACTTTAGCATTCAGAACGTACCTTCGATTAGGACCGTACTGGGCTACACTTTAGGACTTGCTACAATTGACGAAGAGGCATCAACTCTCCGTCTCCTGCATTTCACACTTCAGGAGTATCTAGGACAACATCCCACACTATTCGTAACGGCTCACTCGCTGATGGCCGAAACCTGCCTCACCTATTTGAACAGTCGACCAGTTCTAGCGCTGCCCCTTGATCTCAATAAGGCCCTGGAGACAACACCGTTTCTCGAATATGCCACATGTTTCTGGGGGACCCATGCAGTGAGGGGTTTGACGGACCAGGTAAAATCTCTAGCGTTGCGACTCCTTAACGGATACGAGAACCATATAGCAGCTGCTGTTCTGTGGAGACACAAGATGTATAGGTGGTCGGAGGAAAAGGATGTTCGGGGAATTACTGGACTACACTGCATCGCATTTTGGGGGATTGAAGAAATTGCGGTTGCTGTGCTCGGGGTGGAGGGAAGGCAAGTGAATGCGTGTGACTCTCGGGGCTGGACACCATTAATGTGGGCTTTTGAATATAATGATAGAGGGATGGTAGAGCTATTTCTAGAGCAGGAGGATATCGAACTCGAAACAGCTAGTAAAGACGGTCGCACAGTATTCTCGTTTGTTGCCGAGCTAGGCAAGGAAGATGCAGTGAAGCTACTTCTAGAACGCCGGGATGTCGATCCCAATTCAACGAACAGCAATGGTCGAACACCCCTATCGTTCGCTGCCCAGAGAGGACGGGAAGGTGTGGTGAAGCTACTTCTAGAGTGGAGCGATGTCGATCCCAATTTCTCCGATAAAAATGGTCGAACACCCCTATCATTCGCTGTTGAGAAAATCCGGCACGACGCGTCCTGGGACCTATCCTACCGTGTTCCAAGACATGAAAGCGTAATTAGGCTGCTTCTGGAACGGGGCGATATCGATCCCAATTCACCAGATGGCAATGGTCGAACACCACTATCGTTGGCTGCCGAGAAAGGACAGGAAGGTGTAGTAAAGCTACTTCTAGAGCGGAGGGATGTCGATCCTAATTCCTCCGATAAAAATGGTCGGACCCCCCTATCATTTGCTGCTGAGAAACTTCTGGGGCTCGACTATTTCAGGGGCCCATTCCCCCGTTTTACAGGACATGAAAGCGTAATTAGGCTACTTCTGGGACGGGGCGATGTTGATCCCAATTGACCGGATAGCAATGGTCGAACACCCCTATCATTCGCTGCCGAGAGGGGACAGGAAGATGTAGTAAAGCTACTTCTCGAGCGAAGGGATGTCGATCCCAATTCACCAGATGGCAATGGTCGAACACCCCTATCGTTCGCTGCTGAGAGGGTGGATGAAGATGTAGTAAAGCTACTTCTCGAGCGAAGGGATGTCGATCCCAATTCACCAGATGGCAATGGTCGAACACCCCTATCGTTCGCTGCCGCGGAAGGACAGGAAGATGTAGCAAAGCTACTTCTCGAGCGGGGCGATGTCGATCCCAATTCACCAGATGGCAATGGCCAAACACCCCTGTCATTTGCTGCTGAAAACCTTCAGGGGCATAACGAGAACAGGGGCCAATTATATCGTGCTGGGGGACATGAAAGCGTAATGAAGCTACTTCTGGAACGGTGCGATATCGATCCCAATTCGCCAGATAGCAATGGTCAAACACCCCTATCGTTCGCTTCCGAGAAAGGACAGGAAGCTGTAGTAAAGCTACATCCCGAGCGGGGCGATGTCGATCCTGATTCACCAGATAGCAATGGTCGAACACCCCTATCGTTTGCTGCTAAGTGGGGACGGCAAGATGCAGTAAAGCTACTTCTAGAGCGGGGGGATGTCGATCCTAGTTCACCGGATAGCAATGGTCGAACACCCCTATCGTTCGCTGCTAAGTGTGGGCATGAAGATGTAGTAAAGCTACTTCTAGAGCGGAGGGATATCGACCCCAATTCACCAGATAGCAATGGTCGAACAGCTCTATCGTTCGCTGCCGAGTGGGGGCGGAAATCTGTAGTAAAGCTGCTTCTGGGGATGAGGGATGTCGATCCCAATTCCTCCGATAATAATGGTCGAACACCCCTATCATTTGCTGCTGAGAATCTTCCGTGGCCTAGCCAGGTCAGGGGCCTATTATCCCGTGCTGGAGGATATGAAAGCGTAATTAGGCTACTTCTAGAACAGGGCGATGTCGATCCCAATTCACCAGATAGCAATGGCCGAACACCCCTATCGTTCGCTGCCGCGAAAGGACAGGAAGATGTAGTAAAACTACTTCTCGAGCGGGACAATGTCGATCCCCATTCATCCGATAATAATGGCCGAACACCCCTATAGTTCGCTACCAAGGAAGGACATGAAGGTGTAGTCCGGCGATTTCAAGAACAGGGGATGTTCGAATGCAAACCTTTGCCATAAATGAGAATACTTCATCCGGAGAAGTAACATACCCACCCACTCCAACTATGTCCGCTGCTTTACGTACTGTAGATGACCCTCTACTTGAGGCTTCTATCCCCGGTTCTGTCCTATCTGGATCTCCTCTAGCACAGCCTCTACCACTCAAACGGCCTCCACAAGATCAATTTCACTCACCTTGACCGCACCCATCCCTATCCCGGCTCCCAGTTCTGGCCCCGCCCTTCCTTTTTTCCCCCAGACCTTAATCTCATTCATTTTCCTATTTTCCGCGCTCATGATATGCCACTGGTATGGGGATTCTCTTGAATTATTTCACGCCATCAGTCCTGACCAGTTGTGATTGATACTTTAGTGTTGGTTGGATTAGTTATGTTTTACATTTTCTTCTATTCAATACTCTGCTTTTCTCTTCGCTTCAGTTTATTTTTGATTAAGATTTCACCTTATATAGTATTCCTCGTGTATTTTTAATGTTGGGAGGTTCTGGATGGCGCAGTGGTAGACGATACAATGATAATTCACACGAAACTTACGCACTTCGTTCAAGCTCTTCTTCGCTATCTAAAAACAAAACTAACCGTAGACAAAGGTGTATAACTAAAGCATAAGTAGCACGCCCTAATCCTTCTATCGGTCACCACACCTATCTCTCTATTTCCCCCCATGCCCTGGTTCCTCCATACACTCCCGTGATAACAAAGGAAAGACATGTCGGTCTAATCTCTTTCGTAAGGAGTGAAACAATCCATCTCACTCCTCTGAACCATGCACAATGCATCTAAAAATCTTTCAGACTCTCCCACATATTCTAAAGTCAACCATATCCTTCCAATGATGGCATCTAGATCTCATCTCGTTTCGTTTATATGGGTGTAGCTTTGGGATACATCACATCATATCAGAGGAGACAATCACTTCTTCCGGTGACTAATGACTTTAGTTTAGAAAATTTATACAGGAGTTTAGTCAACTAAGCGAGCAGAAGGGAAACAAAGAGGGACTTGGAGTGGAAGCGCCAATGTGGATTTTATACCCCGGAGGGTCGTTAAAAGAATGGGAGCTGCGCCATGCATTTTTAATAGGGGGGTAGAAACTCCAAACCTCGATTTCCACAATTTCCGATCGAAAATCTTCCTGTTAATCTGCACTTTAGGACTTGTAAGGGTTGATGAGCAAGCATCAACTACTCGTCTAATACATTTCATGTCTTTAGGAGTGTATTACAAGCTTTTCATCATCCATCACTCGATAATGGCTATAGTAGACTTCCCGTACTCAAACCTTCCATGCATCAGTAGATTTTCATCCACTCCCGATACCATGCCATGGACAATACCTCTTCTATGCTGTTCTTCAGGTCTCCGGGGATTCTAGGTAAGAAGATATTCTAAGACATGAAACACCTTGCATTACCATATCTTCAACGAGGAGCAAATCAGGGTTCCGAATGGTCCGCGGAAGACTGGGCCGGACCAGCTAGTCTGGTCGAAAGGCGAATCTAGTCCAATGGTGGAAATTAGACCGACTAGACAGTCAGAATCATCGGAACCGACTTGGCCAGGACTGGTCCGACCAGGCCCACCAAGAAATCAGATATGCACGGCCCTTTGACAGAATTGGCATCCAGATTACGCTTTACACTATTTTTATCCCCATATATTATGTTCAAATAAAGATTTTCTGAATTAAACCCATTGTTTCCACGGATTATACTGTAAATTCTTGGGGAGTTAGAGCAGAGATAGTACCTTGCTTAGATTAGGGGCGGCGAAAATAAAATAAATTCTTTCTGTGCACTAAGTGAGTGATATTACATGACTACGCGATCTTTTATGAAGACTGGTCCGGGACCGAGTCCAGACCAGCCCAGACCACCCAAGGTAGTCAGGTCCAGTCGTTGACGTCGCCAGGACTGACAAGCCTGGTCTTGTCTCCAAGACTTGACCAGTCGGACTATTCGGAACCCTGGAGCAAATTCTATATCGGTTATTGTCTTCCTGCGCTGGTAAAGTGTTGCCACTGTGGCTTGGGTGGAGTATTACCAAGGAAGAAACCTGTATATTCCTAGATTTACTAGGCTACAATTTACCGTATGGGATTACCTAAATTTCCATTGACATGGTGAATATGGAAAGAGTGTTGAGCAGTATCACGAGGGAGTGAGCGGAGAGCTATGACCAAAACAACAGAGAAATTTGTATTGCTAATAGAAAACACAAGAAAGGAATGGGAGAGAGGAGAAGTAGGGGAAAGAAGAAGGCAAAAGGTAAGAAGGAGAAGAACGATTATAGATGAAAGCAGGGCCTAGAAAGAGGGGTAGGCTGGGTGAGTAGTGAATGCAATCATGGGATATCACTCGCAAACGCCGAGAATACAAGAACGCAAGCAATTTCCAACAGAGGGAGTTGGACAAAAGTGATTCTAATGGTGCAACGCTAAACTCAAAAATTAAACTTCAGAAAGTTACTTCTTAAGCAAGGAGATATTAATCTCACTATATTAGATAAACAGGGCTTAACACTGTTAATACATGCGACGAAGGCTAGGCGGGATGGCGGGGTGGATATGCTCCGAGGGTGAGGGCATGTTGGTTCCGATTCGTTAAATAGCAATGGCGAAACTCCTATATCATACCCTACAATTTATGTGTGGGAGTAGGAAGGTATTTTGAAACTGCTTCGGGCATGCGAGAATATCGACCTCGATCGACTAGATGAAGATAGCCGGCATCTCCGTCATTTCTTACAGAGGAGGGGATACGAAGTGCGGTGAAGTTACTCCATTAGTGGAAGGATGTTGACCTACATTAAGCGGAGGATGGTGGAAAACGCCCCAATCGTTTGCTCTCGGTAGCGAAAAAAACCGGTGTAGTCGAGCCACTTTTGCCATACTAGCATGCCCACCCCTATTCAGCGGAAAACGAAAGCCGAACCCCCTTATCGTGCGCTACCGAGGGGTAGCAGAGGGTGTAATGAAGATACTTCTAAACCAGTAGGATGTTTGTTTTTGCTTATCCGGTAGTAGTGACTAAATACCCTATCTTCTATTGTCGAGAACCGTTTGCAAAGTGTATTGAAGCCATTATTGGAATGCCTAAACCCTGAACTATTGGAAACTAGTCGCTGAACAAAAGCCTCTATCCGGGATGAGAACACTCCGGAACAAGGATTAATAGAACCACTACTGGCACAAAAAGGTCTTGTTCCCCACATAGTGGGTGGTCTTCCGCTCTATGCCTTCATGGCCCGTTCCGTCTCATCTGCAGTCTTCAACACCCTGGGGGCTTGGCGGGGCTGGGCCTGTAGGAAGTCTTTGGTGCTGCTCGGCATGCTCACCCGGGTGCGCACGCATAGCTTGTCCTATTATCGCTCCCACGGAGCCTTCGGATATGCGGTTGAGATCGATGCAGTGCCGGAAGGAATGCCACCGTAAAAGAGTTGAATGCGGGAATGAGCCGGATGTGAAGAGACTATGGAAAGCGGGGGTTCTATGAGACGTCTGTCTTTCTTTTGTTAGCACGTGAGTCTGAAGAAGAGAGGGGGGACATGGGTGGAAGAGAATGGACCTGTGTCGCGATCGATAGAAGGACGGGAGGAAGGCTTCGTTGTTTTTAAATATATTGCTCTCTTTATCGTTAATTAATTAGTTGAGCTTTGTGATTGTGAGCAAACAATTGAATGAGAAGAAGTTCCCCACTCTAAGCAGTGATTCGGCGACCGATGTCTTTTGTGTGCTTTACTCTTGGCGTTTCGTTTCCTTTTGTCGATGCCGTTTTTGTCGTCGTTTTAGTCGCCGTTTCGCCATTCAGCCGTCGCCGCTTACTAGGACCGCCTCTAGCACCCTGTCTAGTGTAGCGAAATCCTAGGAAGCCCGCCTTTGAATAGAAGGGCAGGCTGTATGAAGTGGGACAGAGCTTTTCGGGGATAAGAGGATAGTAGGCGATGCTAGGCAACCGCCTAGGGAGATTCAGGATAGCAGGGAACTGTTGGATAGAGCCGCACTTGGTGTGGAAAATGGCTCCCCTCTTTGACCATGGTGCGCGTATGCACCTGCGAAGCAACATGCAAGCCGGGAAAAATTTTCTTCTATTTCTTTTTTTCTTTGCTACCTTCGCTCTTGCCTTCTTCCTTATTCTCTTTTATCTTTCACTTTCCTAAACGCTCAACTCAATCAATCTTCGACTTCCTCACCGCTTAGTAATAACTCGGTTGAGCCGCTCTAAGTTACAGCGTAAAACCCCCAAAGCCGATCATCACTCCAACTGCCATTACTTTCAATCGGAACGGCAGGGGATAGAATGAGTGATAACTTGCAATTTAGGCTCTACCTATATCTATTCCCAGGTCTGATCAAACAAGTAGGATGAACGGACCAGGTAGGGTTGATGGACTGTGGGAAAGCCACTTTGCGATACAAAAGCCAAGCCCAGTCTCGGTAACCAGCTGGCCGAAACACTTGGTTACCACCTAAACCCCCCCCCATATTAGGGGGATTTCCCAATCAAGAATTCAGGATCTTTCAGCTTGTCGCCACGGCAAGAGGTCACGGGTTAGGGCTCATGTCCCATCTAAGCGATAGCTAGAGATAAAAATTATGTTATCTAAGCGGAAAGATACCGACCTCTTTTTGGCGAGGTAAACAAGCCCTTGCCATGGCGACCATGTGCTAAAACACTAACAAACCGCACCAGCCAACAAACTTTTATCCCAGCTTTCCGTAATATTTTCGAAATCCCATTTTTTCTAACTAGCATATTGCCACAGTAAACAATCCCGTCACAACGATAGCGATCCCGAATTCTTGATTGCGAAATTCCCCTATTATTAAAAATCGGGGTTGGAGAAAGTGCATAAATTTAGTAAAAAAGAGGTTAGACAAAGTATCATGCCTAATATTAATCTCCTAAAGGTGGAGAAGAGTTTGTAAATAGAATTGTATAGCGGGCCCCAAAGGAATATATTGTAAGTGTAGTCTAGATGTGGAGGGCGTGGCTATTGATGACTAATAATTGATTTTCCTGGAGTGAAATCTATGGCACAGAGAGCTGCTTGCTTTATTCTCGTGCTGGGGGGAATCAAATGGAAGGAAGCGACAGGCCATTCACAGATATCTGCAGGCTAGGCTGCTGTGCATTGGCATATCATGCAGTCTTGATTAAAATTTTGAAGAGCCGGGCGGCTCGAATGGCAGCTTGCAGGTGTTTACGAGGGATCTGGTGGCTCTCGATTTGGCCTGGGTTGCTGCTCGATCGGCCCTGCCCACCAATGATTTCGATCAGACTGAACCAGACTTTTGCAAGCCTCAGCCGAACTAGCCACTTGGAAACAATAGACTCGGGTGGAAAGAACTGGAAGAAAATTGCTTTCGGATCGGTCGCGCTTGCTTTGTGTTTCGCCTCTGTGCGTGCTGTACTGTCATCCCCAGCGAGGGATTTGTGTTCGCGGCATGCAGAACACTTGGGTGCATTTTAAGGATTTGGAAGTTGTGACATTGATCTATACTACAGCTCTGCATTTTGTTGGTTCGCATCATCCGACTCGTTACTCATTAACTTACGCTCAACCAATTTTCCAAAGACCAGTAAATGTATTAGGAGAACTTAGCTAAAAGTAACGGAAAGAGAACCCAAGAAAAACCCAAAATAGAATAAGGCCCAAAG
>Ga0307507_10011155_pt1 | contig 11403 bp, 6 predicted proteins | sample 7_EM_MG_FD_207223 | JGI IMG/M metagenome (GOLD analysis project Ga0307507, IMG submission 207223) | Populus trichocarpa ectomycorrhiza microbial communities from riparian zone in the Pacific Northwest, United States - 7_EM | ecosystem: Host-associated > Plants > Roots > Unclassified | place...
ACTTACTCTTTACAAACATTTGCGCCCACGCATGACACGTCAAAATGGAAATTAAATATCTTGCCATCACCTTTCCCTTAAATAATTAAATATCATCACCAGATAAGAAACTTTATGATTGGTGATGAAATATTAATATATTCATCACCTTTTCTTTAATTAAAGTTTCATTTATTTGCATCATCACGCACATGAAATTGGAATAATTTTAAAGTAAAAATAAATAAAGAAGGGGTCAAAGGTTTTTTTTTTTAATCTTCTTCATAATTTTTCTATTATAATCTATTTGAATTTTAACATATAATAGTAATAATAAAAAGAAAAAATTGTTGTGCGCGGTAGCGAGTGAATGTTGCCTATGTTTTTTGAGCGGTACGTGCAGTGTTTTCTAATGACCAACAAGGTTTAATCGTCGTGTCGTTAAAAGCATTTAGTGGCGGCAAAACTGATGGGGCGACACATGTATCCCAATTCACGATGGTTAGGCACTAGTGGATTTTTTTCCTCCTCCCCCTCTTTTCTCTCTCCTCTCCTCGAAATTAATGATTGGTCAGCCAAATTTCAAAGTTGTCCTCTCATTTAGTTTTTCTTTCAATTGTGATCCTTGTTCTTTTAATTGATATTTATTTGTTTTGAATTTTTTTTTCAATCTTATCCATTTCTATTTGGTTCTATTTAATTTTTATATCAGATACTTCTTTTGATTCATGTTTCTTTTATGATTTTCTTCATTTGTTCCTTATTTTAATTTTGTTCCTAAACATTTTATTTCATTTATTTTTTTATCCAATTTTGGTCATCATTCTTTTAATTGTCCTTCTTTTATCCTTTTCCTAGTTTGTTTTTTTTCTTTCTTTCTTTCAATTTTGTCCCTCGATATTTGATTTCATTTAGTATTTTTATCCAAATTTGGTCTCTATTTTTTTAATTATTTTTTTCTTTTTCTTAATTTCTCTTTTCAATTTTGTCCATCAACATTTTATTTCATTTATTTTTTATTCAATTTTGATACTCCTTCTTTTAATTGCTTTTATTTTTTTATTTTATGGAGTTATCTCAGGTCGCAAGTTAGCCAAGTTAACACTGGTTGTTTCTATTTTTGTTTTCAATTTCATCCATTGACATTAGGCTATTGAGTATTAAGCTTTTTTATTTTTCTTATGATTTTCCTTTCTATGAGATTATTCTAGGTCGCGAGTTAGTCAAGTTATACCAGGGTGACTTAAGTTTTTTTTTCAATGTTTTTTTTTTAATTTTGATCCTTTTTTCTAGGTTATTTTTTTAAAATTAAGTTTTTAATCCTAATCTCATGTTGTGGATGACGAGTTAGTAGAGCCAACCTGGGTTGACTCAGGTTTCCTGCGCCATGAGCTAGTGAAGTTAAGCCGGGATGACTCAGGTTTTTTTTCATTTTTTTTAATTTAACTTTTATCCTTTTTTCTAGTTATTTTTTTTAAAATAATTTTTTAAACTCCGATCTTTTATCGCGGGTGGTGGGTTAGTAGAGTTTACCCGGGTTGACTCAAGTTTTTTTATTCAATGTTTTTTTTTATTTGATTTTTAAAATTTTATTATCTGACATTAGATTATTAGACCTTAAGTTTTATAATTTTTTCCACTTTCCATTCTATAAGATATCTTGATTTTATATTCTATATGTTCATCATGTTACATCCTTCTTTTCATCATAGAACGAGGACATTATTGCTCCTGCGAGATGTTTGAATTTACACAATTATTACTCCTAAGTTTCTGAAAAATGTTAAAACATTTTTGCACTTTATTATAAAACTACCCACAATTTTAAAGGGAACACGCCAGTTATACAAGCAAACACAGAGACTAAATACACAACAGGTGCCCATTTGTGCTAAACAGAGTTTAGACTTTTATAGAAATTAATTAATGTTCGTGCATCTTCATTAGCGTGCATTTTCAATGAGCAACTGAACAATTTCAGTAGACAAAATGATCATTAGATGCTTTAATTGATAATTTAGTTTTGGTTGAAAAAACATTTCCTTGACCCATTTAATTTGTGATAGACTAGTTCAGTTGGTTAATTTTAAAGGAAATTTAAGTTATTCCATGCAGTAGAGATTCATTGTCGTTTAAGGGGTATTTTCACCAATTAGCCTATTCAAATTCTTCATGTGTGAATATATCAGGCTGGCAAATAACACGACTGAACACGTATGAACTTGTTTATCAGGATCAAGATAAGAGCCCTCAATCGGTTCTTCCCTGGGGAACAAGATAGAGAGAGGAGATTATTTTGCTTACTTTTTTCATGTTTTCTTAATCAACTTTTTGGAGGGCTTATTTGGCTCATAGCACTAATGAAGGATTTAGATGCTATATTATTTTAAGTTCAAAATATTTTTTTTATTGAAGACTTGAACACTATTGAATTTATTGATGGCCAGAATGGTTTTTTCCTGCTGCCAAACGCCAAACCAACAAGAAATACCTTTAAATAAATTACACAGTCTGTTAGGCCTATTCGTTAATTAAATTCTGAAAATTTAAAATATATGTGGTCCTTGTTCTTGCTTGATTCCTCTTTGTGCACCTGGAAAAGTAACTTGTTCTTGCTTGATTCCTCTTTGTGCACCAGGAAAAGTACTTCATTTTGGCTATTGCGTCTTCAATTTTGATGAGGGGGACGTATGGCTGCAAAGTGGCATAAAGATCATATGATCACTAGGAAGCCAACGGATGCAAATCAATGGAAACATGCAAATCAAGTTTGTGTGGCTAGTCAAGGACAAAACACAAGCTCATGCATGTTGCTTTCTGTCTGGATCTGGGCATCTTTTTGGCACTAAACTGCCCAACAAACAGCAAAATCCACATCCAGACCTTTCATATAATATGGTTACTGTATTATTCTCAGCTTTTGTCAAGTTTCTTTGTTTATTTAGTTTGAAAATGAGGCAGCCATGTTACTAGTTGATTGAAGACACCTCATTGTTTTATTGAATTGTTTTGATATGGTTTTCATACGGTGATGCTAAAAATTCATTTAAAAAAATAATAATAAAATATTATTTTAATATATTTTTATAAAAAATATTTTAAAAAATAATAACCGCCCGTATTCTAAACAAACTTCTAAAACATAATACAAGAAAATTCAGCGGGCATAAATGATGGGGTTGGAGGTGTAAGGCATCCTAACTTGGGACGCAAAGAAATCCTAAACCTAACTGACTACGTCTTCTATTATTAAATTGATTGGTTGCTTAGATAACAATTAAATAGAAAATCAAAATATTATCTTTTAAGTATATATTAATTTCTGCTGTATAATAATTGTGTTCTAACTAAACGACAAACTTAATTAGTACAGGCGCCTGATGTTTCTAAATTACTCTCTGAATGCTCAAAGCCTGTTTAAGTAATTAATATCCCTTTCCCCGGCAGCAAAAGGTCTTTTTTTTAATGTAATTATTTTTTCCATTTTTAGGAGAATGACGGGTAAGAGTCTTCGAATTCTGATTGAATTTGGAGCAAGATTTTTTTTGTAATTAGAGTAAAGGAAAAAATTGTTCCAATATCAACCGATGCCATTGCTGCATGTTTTTGAATTCTGCTGACTGAAATGATTTTGAACTTGAAGAGACAAAGGCAAAAGAAAGGATAATCAAGATAAAAGCACACTAAAATGTACAGAATATTTATTTTTTTCAACACATACGTACGTGTATTCATCATATGAACATATATACATGCAAATTCTTACGATTAGCTTGCAGTCATAACAGCGTCCTTAGAAACACAACCATCAAGACTTGAAAAGCACAACCACCCTCCCCCGCCACTCTCCATGGCTTCACAAATATTTACGATATGGTGTGAGCAGGAGATGGGAGGGAGGGAGAGAAACAAGTAGTATACAGCAGAATGGCAAATTCAAACTTTACATGCTTGCCATTTCTACACATATCAAATAAACCTTGCTGATTAACCAGCAGAAATACAAAGAAACCTGTCTCTCAGGAACTCCTCCCACCTTTCCTGATAAACCTTTTCTATGAATCCCTCTATTTTCTTCTCCAATTCATTATCATATTCTTCATGATCTTCACTGTCTTGATCACCTTCTGCATCATTGACAGCATCACCTTCTGCATCATTGACAGCATCACCTTCTGCATCACTGACAGCATCATCTTCACTATCTTGATCACCTTCTGCATCATTAACATCATCATCTTCATCATCTTCAACATATCCATCAGAAACATGATAGTTATCATCATAGCCATCAAAAGTACTATAGCTCTGATCATCATCCTCATCATCAGTACTGCCAGTGCTGCCACAAACTTCGACTTCTTGTATTGTTTCGTCCATTTCATACACTGAAGGAGGGGGGATAGAAGAAAACGAGTCCTCCAAATCTTCAACAGATGACTTAGGTCTTCCTACAAAGATGGTGATAATGATAAAATGGAACACGAGAAACAAAGTTAGAAAGCTAGGTTTTGCCACGATGATGAAGTTATAGGGAGAGAAATGAAGTTGGGTGTTTTGCTTGGAGATTGAGAGTAGCAAAGAGAAGAGGAAACATATGAGAGGAGGTACTCCAGCTGTCTCCATGCCCAAGTGGGTTCTCTACTTCGATGTTCTATCTATCTCTCACTCTCGCTGTGTAGAGCAGTCTCTCAAGTGGCACTTTATATAGTCCTCTCGACAAAGCTTGTTAGCTAAACTATAGTAGAGGTTTTACCAAGAAACTGCCTAAAGTCTAAAATAGACGAAAAAGAGGTTAGTAAATTACAAATGATGACATCATTTTTTTTTTATCACCTTTGCATGTCATTGTGCAGACAATGATGTGTTTTTTTCTAAGTTCACAAGCTAGGCATTGCTTTTAGGGTAATGTCCAGGAAATTGCTCGGCCTTGCATATTGCTTGACTCTCAACAGAACCATATAAGATATTTAAAAACATTTTAACAAAAACAAAAGACAAAGAAAGTGATGTTTTACTGCAGCAGACCAAATTAAGGAAGATTTTTTCAGAAGTGGGTGCCAGAAGATAATTTAACAAATACAAGAGTGTGAGAACTTTTTTTTTAAAAAAAGGTCCCATAAGAATAAAAGTTGTTGACTCGACATATGATTTATAATTAATGAGCCCAAGTCTTTGTTAATTTTGCATGTCACTAAGCTTCTCCGAGAGCTGGGGATGGAGGGAGGGGACTCCAAATTTCCAGAACGTATATTTTATTACATCTTGAACATTTGTTTCATTAATTAATTTGATGGTCATATACTTTTTCAACTTAGCTTACCATATATTAAGACAAGTTTACGTTTAATATAGCTTTTAACCAAGACTGAGCTTGTGACTAGTAGTATCGTGACCTTATAAGAATATATTTGTATTGGGTTATTGCTCAGTTTTTTTAGTTCTAATTTTTTTATTATATTATTAAATAAAAAATAATTTTTAAAAAAACATAATTATTAAAAATTAAATTTTATAATTTATTTTATATAATGTTATTGTGGTCTAGAAAAACATGTAAGTATTGAATAAATATTTAATTTTACAATAGTCTATTTTTATCATATACTTAAATAAAAATTATTAAACTCAAAGTTTATCATCTTAATCGCAGATTTGATACATTAACTATAATTAATCTAATATATTATTAATTTAATATTTTTTTAAAAAAAATATCATTTTAAAATTAAACCAGTTCTTACCTCTCATTTCTTTTACTCACCAAGACCAACTTGCACCGGAACAACTCCTAGAGTATGAAAAGAAGATCTAAATTGAGTTTAATATCATTGTAAAAAAAAAATTATTTTAATCTAAGCATTTTTTTTTTTTGCAAAAAAAACTTTTATCCCACTGCAGCACAGCACGGGGAATTATCCCATAACATGGTTAAAAACCCAAAATCAACTCCGGACTTTCGGCTTTTAACTGCTTTTGAATTGTTACCAAACAGTTTTTTTCATTAGCTTTTAGTGCAAAAGCTCCATAAATAAAGGAAAAAAGGACCTTGTTGCCGAACATGCTCTAGGTTCTAGGTCTACTTAATTCACCCACGGCAAATATTGTTCACGCCAGACTGGTTTCCAATTCAAATGTCTTTACAACCAAATACTCTACTTGTAACAAATCAAAGAAGCCTACTTTAGATTAGCCCTAGTAATCAGATATCCTGTCTGATCCCAGCCAAAAAGTATGTCATTCCTAACATCCTAGTTATTCCAGAAGAAATATTCAATAAAGCATACAGAGAATTTGATAAGATGAGCAACTCAGACTCCCAGATGACCAACCAATATAGTCAGTAAGAGATGCTTGACTAGGGCTCCTGAAGTTAACCTTCTGGCAAGGATATGTTGATATCAGTTCCGGAGTTTCTCACATCCTGCATGGAGTGCATGGTGGCCCAGTTTTCTCTTTGGAAGGGAGAGGAATTTTGCTGCCCCTGTGGTGTACCCGCACTTTCCTCTCTCTCTGCGATAGAAGCAGGTATGGCTGGGGCCGGTGCAAAAGTTGCTGGTATTGAGTCAATCTTCGGCTTCTTCGGTTTTTGTTCTTGATGATTTCCTGGCAGGAAACTGCCTACCACAACCTGAGACCAAGATATTAAAGCAAGCATTTCAAGTCTTGATTCATTTCAACTTCTGATGTAGGGATATCAATTAAACACCATGCGCAGGAAGCTGCATGTCTATTTGTGTATGGTTTAAATTCATACCACATGCACCCACTTCTATTTATACTCGTGCAAAACCAGTGAACAGATCAGTATCTATTTTGGCGCTTGACATTTGAATTCCAGTTGTGGAATTAGTGTCATCAAAGCCCTCAACCACTTCTTAGTTACCTCACCCATCGTGGGTACTGTAAGGGGGAGCAAAGTGGAGTTTCCTCTAATAGCAAATGAATAAAAAGAGCTTACCTGCACAGGACTAGCAGCGACTAGAAGTCCAGCAACGCTTCCCCCCACAACACGACCGTCGGGGCTTGCCAAAGAGACACTCATCCCTCCTGATCTGCTCCTTGTTCCTTGAATCTCGGTAGGCATAAATGATCCAGACAATGAAAGTATTTCAAAGCGACCCTATAAAATATAGAGGAGATTAAAAACTCCACACAGTAACTGAACCTAATGCAATGATTTCACCTTTTTAAAAAAAAAAATTAAAAGAAAAACCAATTGAATTTCCTAATACAGTCGTTTTACATTCCACTCACAGTAAAAAAGCTCAACCAAAAACTTGTTCTAATTCATTAATTAACCCAGGTTGAATCCATGTAGTATTTAGACTCTTGATGAATATCTGTCATTAGTACTTTATGTTTTAGGATTTGGAGAGTTGGCTTACGCTTCTGTAAACATAAGACCTTGGTCTTATTTTTATCTGAGCCAAGTGATTAGAGAAAACACTGATGCTGTGTGTGGTTTGGAGAAAGTTGTATTGTGTGGGGGTTAGTTTCAGCTAATAAGTTTTGCGAATTTTAAATAAATGTGTGTGCACTAATTGTGCAAGGTCTCAATTAATTGATTAAAACCAACACTTAGACAAGCAAAATAGAAGTCAATACAAATGAAAATAGTTACCAAATTTCTGCTATTTCAACAAAATTGACCATCCAGCATCTATCAACTGTCAGAGAACGTCTTGATTTTAAAATAATTTAAGAATATGCCTACGTTCAACAAGGTCCATTCTCCGGTGCAGCAATGAAAGACTACCACAAACGTGCATTGATAGGTTACCCAAAGGAATGGCCTTTGAAGCCTGCTCCATATTGGACATTGTATTATCAGAAAAGTCTAATGAACCTAAACTTGATTTCCCCAATATATAAATATATATACACACACAAAACCTTTTTACATTATAGGATTTTCTGAGCTTATAAGTTTCCAATGAATTATGAAAGATACCTTCTAACTATTCGAAACTAGTGCTGGTCCGATCAAAGTTTCTAAGTTCTCAAAATCAAATAAATTCTAAGATTTCCCAGCTTGCTAGCACCACTTAACCAAGAAAGAAATAAATTTGCAGAAATGCTGGCCTCATCATCCCTTTAATCCTCTAAGACATCCTATACTTTCACAAAACCAAACCCATGCAAATGTAAACTACTATGCTAGTCCACTATAAAGAAAGCTATAAATAACAAAACATGTTAAATTCTTAGAATTAGAAGATGCATTCATTTAGTTGTAAAGTTAACATGAGTTATTTAGGAGTTGGGATGGAATGGGAGGACAGACCTCGTATGTCAAAGTACCCCCAGAAGAATCAGGTTGACGAAGTGTGACGTTTGAAATTACTCCATTAGCTGATAGGATGCAAATGGCACGAGGCCCTTGTTGTGAAAATGATATCACCTTCATGGTAACATCCTTGAACAACCAAAAATAATTACAAGTGAAGTGGTCTTTAAACAACCAAAGAAGATCACAAGGGCAGCGAAACAGAACAATCATGTAGAAGTTAATTTGCAATTAGTACATCAATATGTATATTAAATCTCAAGCCTTTTGATATGCTATAAGGATTTATATTTTTTTCTAAAGCTTCTAAGCATTTTACTTGATTATGATGCTGCTGCAAGTTTTTTTTTTTTTTTTTTGAGTTGATAATATCAAAATTACACAAATTTTATTAGTCTTTCATAAAATCAAATTAAATACACAAGTATTATTCTTAAACAAAGTTTTGAATGTCAAAAAAATTCTTTTATAACACAAATTGATCACTATAGAAATATCTAATTAATAAAATTGGATGTTCAATTTTTTTAAAATATGAGTATTATTCTTAAACAAAGCTTTTAATGTCAAAATCTTTTATAATACAAAGTGGTCACTATAGAATATATCCAATTACTAAAAATCAGGTCTTTAAATTAGAATTATTTATAATACAACTTGTTCGCAATAGAATACATCCAATTAGTAAAATCAAATGTTCAAATACATGCAGAAATTTTAAAAACTGACAGCAACGCTGAGATAATCAGCTAGTTTTACTACAACTCAATTACATCCATTACTCATCTTTTATAAGCCATTTATGCTGCATGTTTTCTGAACTGATTACCAAACATATAGATTTAAATTCACAAACCAGATACAAATGAAAATTGACAGTGCAAACATCTTTATATCAGCATAATCCAAATGAATTTAACATTTGTCTTCTTTGGTCAAGCATACCTCGCCAGCATTAACAGTGATGACATGGGGTGTAAAATTTGTGCCAACAGAATTCGCAGCCCATTCACCTAAAAAATGACAATCAATAAACACCAGTGAATTCAAAATAAAGTCAGTAACTTTCTTAACAGACACTTTAGCCTTTTTTCCAAAAGCATACGTTCAATTTTCTTTCATTTATTACTGCTTAGCATCGTGTATCTCAACAAGCATATTAACCTACTTTTTTAACACAAGGAAAATGAAAGATAAGGGAAACGTACAGTAATATATAATGTTCAAGTCAGACAAATTAAAGGAAACAGCTTTCAGACGGAGCTTAGTGCAATTCTTAGCAAGCCTCACATATTATTTTTTACATCTCAAACAGTAAAAATCTTCCCGCTGTCAAGTCAATCTCATGAAGAGAGGCTTAAGCAACTTACAAAATCTCAGATTGATTATCATTGTGGCTGAAGCAAAATGACATTGCATTGAAAACTTACCACAAGATAAAAATTTCCACAGTTTGATAATTGAATATTGTATTATAAACAACATTTCACGAGTTTATACCATCTCATAAAGTGAAAATTTATGTGGGTCAAATGTACAGACAAATGGAAGGATGTGGTGCATCACAGCTCAGAATTCAGAAGGTTTGCTGCAAAACACCTGTCAAAGCTGGAGTACAGGGCTTCAATTCCCCAAGCTCCAGGCAAACTAGAGTTCCAACCACCTATTAGCACCTAGGAAGCATTGGAATATTATACAGGAGTAAAGTCTGACAGGCAACTTCATCAGTGATAAGATCATAAGAGGGTAAGAAGGAATTCACAAGTGTCGAGTAAGAAGGCTTGACTCTAAGAGAGGCAAGTTTGATGTGCATCACAAGGATATTCTGTTGCTTTAGGCAAGCATTGGAAGAGAAGAATCAGGGCCATAAAAAGGATTTAAAGCTCAAAAACCTAAGAACGAGACAGTTTTCTCAATTGAATCATGATGTCCAAGGAAGGACAGGGACATAAATTTTTCATCAATATTTTCTAATGTAGTCACTGTAACTAAAGACACTGCCGATGAAGTATCATTCTGTTTCTGTCATCAGAGCATATTGTTCAATCCTCACTAAAAAAAGCAAGGAATATTCTCACTCTCATGCCAACCCACAAAAGCCCACCTTGTTATTTTCAGAACCAGCACTATATAATTCCAAATCTAAACAAAAGCATCTCACAGAATGGTCCCACGTGTGTAATCAAGGGGTAAGTTCACATTAAGGAATCTTTGGAATTTGAGGGGCCTGAGTTCTTCAAATCAATCAAGACAATAATTCAAAAACCTCAATTCCACTACTAAAAAACAAGTTTGAAGACCAGTTCACTATAACAAAAAGAAACGACTAGTAATCCTTTAAAAAAAATCAAAATCATTGTTATTCATACGGTTCTGATAACGTAACAAACTCAATCCTAAGGAACTGGGCTTCAAAAGGGTAAAACATACCTAAATTCTCCATTCCCATTTTCTTGTATTTCTTTTTCTCATAACTACCAGGCCACACTTTCCCCGGCTTTCCAGCAGAGTAGTCTCCACCAGTATGCGGGGCCGAAGCAGAAATTGGCATCGGTGATAATGCCCTAGCGACCGCCCCATCCGGTCCATATTTCCTTGGCCTCCCTCTTTTCTTCTTTTCTGCAGTTCCTCCGATCAATCCTGCACCAACTGGTGGCACCTCTACGGCTGGTGGTGACACTACAATCTGGCCAGGATTTTCTGTCCTTGGCGCCATATGATAGGTTGATGGAGCTTCTGCTCCTATCACTGTCACCCCTGAACTCAATCCTTCTCTTCCCTCCATGCATAAACTGTAAATTATTCAAAAATCACTACACCTAACAATACTATTTTCCAGATTCTGCAACACAGAAAAATTAGGATGAAAATAAAATGTTAACAGAAAATAAATTACTACAAAAAAAATCTCAGCAAAATTAGCATTTTAACTCCAAATTACCAAACCTAAAAAAACCCAAGATCAAAATCTAAAGAAGGAAAAAAAAACAGAAGATAATTTTTTTTAAAAAAAAAACAGTGAATATCTAACAGAACCTCAACATTTTGCTTTAATCTTCAAAGATCAAAACCACAAACTTTCACATAAGAGCAAATGAACTGTTGAACTCTACAACTTTAAAAAAAATGTCAAT
>Ga0307507_10011156_pt1 | contig 11403 bp, 16 predicted proteins | sample 7_EM_MG_FD_207223 | JGI IMG/M metagenome (GOLD analysis project Ga0307507, IMG submission 207223) | Populus trichocarpa ectomycorrhiza microbial communities from riparian zone in the Pacific Northwest, United States - 7_EM | ecosystem: Host-associated > Plants > Roots > Unclassified | place...
GCCGAGTTTTACGCTAGTAGAAAGAAGTAAAAATTCTTTGCCGCAAGGATGGATGTTATAGGACATATCATTGATGATCAGAGGTTGAGAGCATCCCCTGAGAAGATCGCGAGAATTGAGGCATGGACTACTCCCAACAACAAAAAACAATTACAGGAATTTCTCGGAGTTGTCAATTACATTAGCCAATTTATACCACACTTGGCGTCGATCACAGCACCACTGATCTCGCTTAGTGGAACAGAGGAGTTCGTGTGGACTGCAACACATGATCACGCGATGGATAACCTTAAGCGAGCTGCAGCACACAACCAGATCATGAAACCGATCGACCATGTATCAGCATTACCAATATGGCTGATAACTGAGGCCTCTGATACAGGAGTTGGTGCTTGGGTAGGACAAGGAGGAACAACTGATACAGTCAGACCGGCAGCGCTCCATAGCAGGAAGTTCTCTAACCCTGAGATGAACTATGGCACTACAGACAAAGAAGCATTGGCGATAGTGGACGCCCTCACAGCATTCCAGCACCTCCTAGCAGGAAACGAATTCACAATAGTCACTGATCACCAGCCGCTGATGTACCTCAAGCCAAGCAGAACACCAACAAAGAAGGAACTTAGGTGGCAAGGATACATAGGCCAGCTTAGCACAGAAATCATATACCGGCCAGGACAATGGAACTATTTAGCGGACACTTTATCACGCCTTTATACAGAAGACAAAAGCTATTCTCATACTGTGCAAGACCCTACCCTACAAGATTCAGAAAGCAACACTTCTCCTCATACCCACTTCACTGAATCCGATCCAGAAGAGATGTCTTGATTCAAAGTTCACCAGGTTAACTACAACCACAACCATTCAGTCTGCAGCAGTAACTGCAGTATCCATCTAGCTGCCGCTTGATCCCCCCGATTACAGAAAATAAGAAACCTATCAACAATTGGGGTAAATATCATAGCATCAGCAGCGGCCGGTGTGATGAGAAAATCGCACATTCAGTCCAACACTCGTCAGAGTGTTTCGTGCTAATGTGCCCTGTTCATGAAGATAATAAGATTAGGAATAAGGTCTATGCAGGCGAGTTGAGCAGCAGCCCCCCACTCGGTGACCCCCAGCAATGAGCAATGCAAGAGGCTATGGATCCGAAGATCAATGAGCAAACTATCTTCTCCCCTCGACCTTGACCGGACCTGTCAAAGATCAAAAGAAGACTACATGAAGTCCTAGGCTGCACCACTACGAATGTCGCGTGTGAAAGCCCTGAGTGCCCGGTGCACCAGGCCCCTAGACCCTCACCTACCAAGCCCCTCTATGGAGGACCGCTTGCCTCCCACAATGTTATCCCAGTTATTGAACCAGCAAAGCTACCCCACCACGACAGAAACCTCTACAAGGTATACAATGATATTGCAGAAGAGGAAGAAAGTGAGGTTACCAGGTGGGCAAGAATTGTGGATAAAAGAGATGTGGTTCAAGCCATGAACGAAATGGAGACTATATGGAGGGAGCTGATGATCAAAGGGTACAGGAACGAGCCTGTATACCAACTGGCTCAAGATTCTAATAACACCTCCCGAGGTGGAAAAATGCAAGATTACCGCATCCGTGATAGCCTACTCTATGCCACCACTCGAGGAGGAGAGGACTGTCTCTACATAACAAAAGGGCATGGAATCAATGGAGCAACTCTTAGGGAACTAATGATTAGCGAGATCCACACCAAGGGACACCACAGCGCAGATAGGAACCTTCGATATGCATCCGAATATATCGACTGGCTGGAAATGCGGCAGGATTTCAGGGACTTTATTAGGCAATGCGAGCTATGCCAAGTCAACAAAGAACGTAACACACTACCAGGCGGTGATGCCCACACCCTCCCTTTCCCCTCCGAGATATTTTCAACCTATGCTATTGATTTTATGAGCCCCTTTACCAAATTAAAGGGACAAGCCTCGGTCCTGGTAGTAGTAGATAGAGCAGTGGGATTCAGCTGGCTGATCCCAACATCAGTTACCGCAACGGCACTACACACTACTGAGCTACTGCGGCACCATATTTTTACGCCACCTGGAGTACCTACCTCGATTGTCAGTGATGCTGACCCACAATTGACCTCTAAGTTCTGGAAACAGACACTTAAGACTATCGGGATCGAACACATTATGGCTGCGCCCGGCTATCACCAAACGAATGGGCAGGCTGAATGGAAAATCAGGGAGCTCCAGACTGCCATGAGAAACGTCACCAACCTCCGCCAAACAAATTGCCTCGCCTCCCTCCATGCGGTGGCCGCCTATTCTAACGCTGGCCACTCTGATACTATCAACATGTCCCCATACAAAGGGTATATGGTCAAGACTACCCCCTCTTAGACACCTACTGAGTCTACCCTTCTGTAGTTCCTGCCTCTGACGATTATTACAAGAGACACAAGGACATCAGGAATGGGGCATACCAAGCTCTGAAGCTGGCTAGAGCTAGATATACTAAGACTGCGGCGAAGAGCAGAGACGAGGTGAAGACTGTTGAGATTGGGGGAATGGTAATGATATTTCGCGACCAATTTGCCACGGAATCGGGCAGGTCCAGGAAGTTACAACCACGATGGAGGGGCCCCTTTATGGTCATGGAATTCGATGAACATACCCAGAACTACACGGTTAGTATGGATTCAAGGATATATCGGCGGCAGAGAGAGGTATTCCACTGCTCAGTTGTCAAACCCTACTACCCTAACGACGATGAGCAATTCCCGGGAACATCGGGGAAATGTCGGAGCGTGGTCCAAGGCGGTCCTGAACGCTCCTGGTCCACCAAGGAAGGTCGTGGTCCCCGTGGTCCACCTGGTCCACTCCAATCGGCTCTGATCCACACTTTTGGAAATTTTACAGAAAATGTGGATCAGGGTGGATCAGGGTGGACCAGGAGGACCAGGGGGACCATAACCCCCCTTGGTGGACCAGGAGTGGTTTTTACATTTTGCTGATGAAGGGCCCACACCAAACCGGCACCAATCCTAATTGATGACGAAAAGGAATGGGAGGTCAAAACGATTCTGGACCAAAGGACGAGACATAGCAGAAGACAATTCTTGGTGAAATAGAAAGGGTACGCAAATAGCGAGAATAGTTGGGAAGCAGTGGAAGAAATTGAGAACGCGGAGGACCTGGTACAGGTACGGTGGACGGACAACATGCCCGGGGAGGAATTTCCTACTGCTTTTTCTGGTTTTATTACGGTTTGTTTTACTCCTAAGAAAGATGGTTATGACAGCACTCTGAGGAGCCGGTGGTGGATTTGGGTTTCTGGGAACCCCATTTGGATACCGACTATGATCGCGACGAGATCTAGGTTTCTTTGTTTTATATTTGCAATGAGGTTTTTATTTTGTTTTCGGGGGGTCACCGGTACAGAGTAATGTTTGGTTTCGAGTATCGTTTGATATTCAGTATGTTTTATGTTTGGTTTCGAGTATCGTTTGAGACTCAATATGTTTTATGATTGAGTTTGATACTCTTGTTGTTTTATGTTTGGTTTCGAGTATCGTTTGATACTCAGTATGTTTTATGATTGAGTTTGATACTCATAATGTTTTATGTTTAGTTTCGAGTATCATTTGATACTCAGTATGTTTTAGTTATTGGGTCAAGGTATTGTGTGATACTTGATATGTTTTATATAACGTTTCAAGGCTACCGTTTTGGGAGTCTTTATTGGTATTGTTTACAAGGCTCCGGTTAGCCTTACAAGTGTATTTACGGCGTGCTATTCTCCGGACTTAGGGACAGCAGACTTCGAAAGACAGAGTTTTCAATATACTTGGTTGTACAGTTATTTCTTCAGTTCGCTTCGAGAATCCAAAGGGCGAAACACCCTTACCTATTAAGAACTACTTGGTGGTTGCGATATAGTAAGAAGTTTGTTACCACAACTTAGTCTAAGCCTCCGGTACTTAGTCTCATTATATACCGTGCTTTGGTATAGAGATAGTATCGTTACCCTATCGATTTCCGCCACCGCCGTGGAGTCGGTTACACTTACGTTTCCTTCCTTTCCCGATGCCTCGAGCCCAGTCGCTATCAACAATGCGCTTCTGGCCCACTTCTTCCCCCCCGAAGACCCCCTGCCCCGCAGAGGCCACCTGAAAAGAAACCCCTCTGCCACTCCCCTCACTCAGGAAGAAATCAAAGGCGCTCTCTCCATGGTCTCCCCCTCCTCGGCCCCGGGCCCGGACGGCATCCCGTACTCCGTATGGAAGAAGGTCAACCTGATCAACCCCGCAATCTTACTCGAACTCCTCTCCCCCCTGGTAGCTTTGGGATACCCCCTCCTTCACTCAAAACTGCCAATGGGGTGGTTCAGGACAAGCCCGGCAAGGCCTCCTACGACACACCAGCCTCCTTCCGCATCATTGTTCTCCTCAAAACCATCTCAAGAATCCTCGAACGGGTAATGACGGTCAGACTGTCCGCCATCGCTAGGTCGAGAAGCCTCATCCACCCAAACCAGTGCGGCTCCTTGCCAGCACTCTGTTGCTCCGATGCCTGCCTCACCCTCATGCACGAAGTAAAGACTCTCCAGACACCCAGACTGGTAGTCTCCACACTGGTCCTAGACATGAAAGCCGGCTTCGACAATGTCAACGCCTCCACCCTTCGGGCCAGACTCTTGGCCTCCCACATTCCCTCTTACATGGTCGACTGGGTATCCTCCTTTCTCTCAGAGAGAACCAGTACCCTGGTGTTCCAGGGCACCCCCAACATTTCCTCCCCGGTTTCGGTGGGCACGCCTCAGGTCTTCCCCCTCTCCCCCCTTCTCTTCTTACTCAACGTCGCCCCCCTCCACATGTCCGTGCCCAGAGGCCGCATCGTCTCCTACTTTGACAACTTCTCAATCACTGTGACCTCCCTCTCCTACAAGGGCAATATACACCGCCTACAAGGTCTATTCTCCACTATAGCAGCAAGGGGCCGCGACATTGGCATGTTCGTCTCGGTCCCCAAGACTGAACTCATCCCCTAGCGGACCCCCAGCCAGAGGACACCTCCCTCAGATGCTCCAATCGAACTCGAAAACCACCTCTTCTGGCTCTCCCAGGTAGTCAGATGGCTGGGATATTGGTTCACCCACGGCCTCAACACGGCCCACCATTACAGGCATAGGCTCTCCCTAGCCCCGACAATCTTCGCCTTTATCGAACGCCTCTCCTCCCCAGGGGCCGGCGTCAGACCTTTTCTCTGCCACCGCATCGCCAGTGGCCTCCTCCTCCCCATACTCACTTATCGTGCAAACCTCCTCACACCAAACTACGCTGCACTCAGAGGCATGAACGGTTTCTGGCACAGGGTCCAGAGATGGACCACGAACAACTTCTTCTCCACCCCCATCTCCACCCTGTCCCGTGAGGCTTGCCTCCCTCCCATTGTCTCCTACTGCAAATACAGGAGACGCCTCGCCACCCTCAGAGTCGCCTGCACCCCCCAGCTGCCAACCCGGCCTGAGCCAGACTCCCACAATCCTTCCTCTCCCTTTCCTCCTTCAGGGCCCAGGACTCTTCCATGCACCTGACAGTAGGCCTGTCCTCCGTCTACCTCCCCCTCAGCTGGCGCACAAAAGTCCCCTCTCCACTGATAAGGAAACACCTTCCCGTGGAGGCCCTGGCACACCGCACCCTCCCACTAGAGGAAAGGCTTACGTGCTTTCCTCCTGCACTACACCCCCCCCCCCCTCCCGGAACGAACACTCCCCCGCCAGATCTCATGGTAAAAACCTAGCAGGCTCTCCAGGCCCGCGCTAGGAACATGATCATCCAGGACTGGGTCACCAACGACCCTGCGCCCCAGTACTACGAATACCCCCCCTCCCTCGCCCAACACCCCTTTATGGGGCAGGGGAAGTTTGTGGCAGGGAGAATCCACCAAATGCGATCAGGAAAGAGCTACCTGGCCGCCCATCCCTCGTGGTTCGACGAAAACCCTGACATAACCTGTCCACGATGCGGGACCCAACCAGAGTCCTTCCAGTAGGCCATCCTCACCCGCCCTGCCCGCACACTGGTCCGAGACCTCCTACTGAAAGAGGCCTCCTCCATGGCGCATGACGCAACAATATGTTCCGAGCCCTTGCTCATACGAGCACTAGGGGAGCACATCACAGACACGACAACCGGTTGTCCCCCGGACATGCTCCCCGACCACTACTCCCCCTTCTTTGTTTCCCCTACCCAAGACTCAAAGAAACACATGGTTCCTCGCTGGGCTTTTTGTTTAGATTCCTACGTTGTGGTTGACTGGATGTTTTGATCTTCCCTTATATATCTCTCCTTCCAAACAACGCGTAAAAGAGAACTAGTTTAGCGTTGTAATCTCCTTATATTTTTTTATTCCACAGGGAACTACGGGCAAATGCTTTTGGCCCAAGTACTTTCAGTAAACGCGGTGGACCCGGGAAGTGGTGTCTTTTGTTCTTTGTTTTGATTTATAAGTTTTGATTTTTCCATAGCTAGGGCTGCACGAAGCTTCTTGTACCTACAAACAATGAACACATGATAAAAAAGAAAAGAAAAGAAAAAAAGACATGGGATTTAGGTTCTTCACACAACCATCTAAGTTCTTTCATACACTATATGTAACCGGTACAGGTTACTGTTTGGTTTCGAGTATCATTTGATACTCAGTATGTTATATGATTGAGTTTCATACTCATGATGTTTTATGTTGGGTTTCGAGTATCGTTTGATACTCAGTATGTTTTGGTTATTGTGTCAAGGTATCCTGCGATACTTGATATGTTTTATGTAACGTTTCAAGGGTACTGTTTTGGGAGTCTTTATGGTTATTGTTTACAAGGCTCCGCTTAGCCTGACAGGTGTATTTAAGACCTCCTACTCTCCGGACTTAGAGGGAGCAGACTTCGACAGACAGAGTTTTCAATATACTTGGTTGAACAGTTACTTCTTCGGTTCGCTTCGAGAATCCAGTAAGACCCAAACAGACTTAGCTATTAAGAACTACTTGGTAGTTGCGATATAGTAAGAAGTTTGTTACAACAACTTAGTCTAAGCCTCCGGTACTTAGTCTCGTTACCTACCCCACTTTGGTATAGAGATAGTATCGTTACCCTAGGGATTCCCGCCACCACCCAGGAGGCGGTTACACTTTTTTTAACTTCAACAAGTTATGAAGATTGAAGAACACCAGGAACCCCGCGGGAGCAGAGCTCCCTGGAAGAAGGTTCAACAACGAACTAGAGACGAACACCGACGATTTGTCAAAGCACCTACAAAGGAACAGTTCTCAATAGATGAAGCAGCTAGACAACTAGCCAGAGATCGCGCTTAACAAGATCTAGCTGAGTCAGCAAGAGAACTAGCAAAGGCAGCGACAGTCATCCCCGGCGGGGTCCCTGAGTCTCCACAAAAAGGATTAACCAGCAAAGCCCCAGTAGCGGCACCGGCAGGTGATCCAGACAGCTCAAGCAGCGACTCAGACGACATGTGTGACCATGGTGAAGGAGCTGGTGGCCCAGGTCCTGAACCAGTACCAGAACCTTTACCAAGGCTTAGCATCAAGGTTCCATCACCCAAGAGATTCAGTGGTGATGGTGAAGACCTCAAACCGGAGGCATTTGATAGATGGTACAACTCAGTCCAACTCTATCTACGATTGCACAATGTATGCCAGAATGCTGTAGGATCAGGAAACTACTGGATTCTCTATACTGAAGGACGAGCCCAAGAAGCGGCATTCCAAGCGGCAGAGCTATTTGGAGAAAACCTCACAAGAGACCTACTAGTAACCTATCTCAGGGAACGATTCGAATCATCCAAGCATAAGGACGATACCTATCAAAGGTTCCACCTCATCAGGCAATCGTGGAGTGGGCAAGTCCAGAAGATATCTATCATAGCTACAGATCTACTAATGCATAGATCACAGCTACCAGAAGACACGATAGGTGACCACAGGTTCATACAACAATTCTTTACCAGTATGCATCCAAGACTCCGGCAAGATGTGGAAACCCAGTACACTGGGGACGAGGATATCAACACTGTTATTTCTATGGCAGAAAGACTAGACTCTATCCATCGAAGTACAGGAGCGTATGTCTAGGAACGGTATGATTAACAACCTAAGGAATCCACCAACAAGAGGACAGACCACAAACCTAAGAAAAAGTTCAATATCAATGGCAACTCTACCAAGTAGTTAGAACAAAGGAAGAAAGGAGCCTGTTTTCCTTGTGGTGGTGAGGGCCATATGGCAAAAGATTGCCCAAGCAAGAAGGACAAAGGAAAGGCGAAGGTCAAGAAGGAAGCTTCATCCACTCTAGCAACAGAACTCTGCGAATACGATGAGGTATACATCAATGCCCTGGAAATTGAGAGCTATGTGGCTACAAAAACCACTCGCCCCACCACGATCAAGGCACTCCTTGCACTTGAAGGTACAATGTTCATTAATGGAAAGGAAGCAAAAGTCCTGTTTGATACAGGAACAATAGGAGCAAGTCTTATCAGTGCCGCCTTCGTCACTACCCATGGTATACCATGAAGAGAAATGAAGGAACCAACCAAGATACTTATGGCCCTGAAGGGATCACGATCCGAGAGCAACAGTGAGTGTACCGTTGACCTATCAGTACGAAAACTGCATACAGAGGGAAACAAAATGATAGTTGAAAATCTGGCAAAGTACGACGCCCTTATAGGAATGCCATTCCTCAAACAACAAGGAGCCATAATCGAATGCGGTGGATTAGCGATTGACTTCCCCAAGTCTCGAATTAGGATCAACTGCACACCTACCAGTGGACATATCAGAGCAGCGGTTGTCACCACAAAAGATGTAATGAGCCAACACCCAGAGGTGTTCCCAGAAGGCATACCAGAAGGACTGCCACCACTTAGAAAGATAAACCACGAAATCCCTCTAATACCAGCAAAGGAGGTAAGGAACTTCCCAACCTACTCAATTCCAGAAAGATGGATGAAGGATATCAGTTTATGGATCAAACAGAAGGTCGAACAAGGAATTATCGAACGGAAAGTGGTTCATGGAGCAGCAGGCATCTTCACTCAACAAAAGAAAGATAAAATCAGAATGAGACCACTGGTCGATCTCACTGCAAGAAATGAGATAGCCATCAAGGACGATGAAACAATTCCAAACCAAAGAATGATCTTGAACTCGCTAGGAAGAGCGAAATACCAAAGCAAGATTGACCTCAGTGATGCCTACATCCAGACCAGGGTGGAGCCCAAGGATGTCGAGAAGATCGGTTTCAAATCACGATTCGGATGTTTCGTTAGCAAAGTGATGCTACAAGGAGACATGAACGCACCAGGAACATTCATGCGAATAATGGCTGATTTATTCGCCGACTACCTAGGACAAGTCATGTGGGTTTATATTGACGATATTCTCATATATTCCGATACAGAACAAGACCAGCTGAAACCAATCTCAATGGTGTGCGATAAACTAAAACAAGCTCAGTTGTACGCTAGCAGAAAGAAGTCGGAATTCTTTGCCGCAAGCATGGATCTGTTAGGACATATCATTGACGATCAGGGGTTGAGAGCATCACCTGAGAAGATCGCGAGAATTGAAGCAAGAACTACTCCAAAGAACAAGAAACAATTACAGGAATTTCTCGGAGTTGTCAATTACATTAGCCAATTTATACCACACTTGGCATCGATTACAGCACCCCTGACATGGCTTACGGGAACAGAGGAGTTTGTGTGGACTGCAACATATCATCACGCCATGGTTAATGTTAAGCTAGCTGCAGGACACAACCAGATCATGAAACCGATCGACCATGAATCAGCATTACCAATATGGCTGATAACCGACGCCTCTGATACAGGAGTTGGTGCATGGGTAGGACACGGAGAAACAGCTGATACAGCCAGACCGGCAGCGCTCGCTAGGAGGAAGTTCTCTAACGCCGAAATGAACTATGGCACTACAGACACGGAAGCATTGGCGATAGTTGACGCCCTTACAGCATTCCATCACCCCTGGCAGGAAATGAATTCACAATAGTCACTGATCACCAGCCCCTGATATACCTCAAGAAGAGCAGAACACCAACAAAGAAGCAACTTAGGTGCCGAGGATACATAGGCCAGTTTAGGACAAAAATCACATTCCGGCCAGGACAATGGAAGTATTTAGCGGACGCTTTATCACGCCTTTATACAGAAGACAAAAGCTATCCTGATACTGTGCAAGACCCTACTCAAGAAGATTCAGAAAGCGACATTGCTGCACTTACCCACTTCACCGAATTTGATCCAGAAGACATGTCTCGATTCGAAGTCCTCGAGGTTAACTACAACCACCACCACTCAGACTGCAGCAGTAACTGCAGTATCAATCGATCTGCGCTGGATCCCAGCGATGACAGAATAAGGACCCTATGAACGAATGGGGTGACTATCACAGCATCAGCAGCGGCCGGAGTGAGGAGGAAATCGCACATTTAGCCCAACAGGGTCAGATTGTTTCGTGCTAATGTGCCCTATTCATGAAGATGATAAGATTAGGAATAAGGTCTATGCAAGCGAGCTGAGCAGCAGCCCCCCACTCGATGGCCCCCAGCAAGGAGCAATGCAAGATGCTATAAATCCAGAGATTAACGAGGAAACTATCCTCCCCCCTCGACCTCAACCAGACCTGTCATAGATCAATAGAAGACTACATGAAGCCCTAGGCTGCACCACTACGAATGTCCCCTGCAACAGACGTGAGTGCCCGGTGCACCAGGCCCCCAGACCCTCACCTACCAAGCCCCTGTATAGAGGGCCGCTTGCCTCCCATAACGTTATTCCAGTTATCGAACCAGCAAAGCTACCCCACCACGACAGAAACCTCTACCAGGTGTACAATGATGTTGCAGAAGAGGAGGAAAGCGAGGTTACCAGGTGGGAAAGAATTGTGGATGAAAGAGATCTGGTTCAAGCTATGAACGAGATGGAAACTATATGGAGGGAGCACATGATCAAAGGGTAGAGGAACGACCCCGTATACCAACTGGCTCAAGATTCTAGCAACACCTCCCAAGGTGGAATAATCTAACACTACGGCTGAGGAATTGCTTACTCTATGCCACCACTCGAGGAGGAGAGGACTGCCTTTACATACCAAAGGGACATGGGATCAATGGGGAAACTCTTAGGGAACTAATGATTAGCGAGATCTACACCAAGGGACACCACAGCGGAGACGGGAACCTTCGGTATGCATCTGACCATATCTACTGGCCGGAAATGCGGAAGGATTTCAGGGACTTTGTTAGGCAATGCGAGCTATGCCAGGCCAACAAAGAACGCAACACCCTACCAACCGGTGATGCCCAAACCCTCCCTTTCCCCTCCGA
>Ga0307507_10011157_pt1 | contig 11401 bp, 11 predicted proteins | sample 7_EM_MG_FD_207223 | JGI IMG/M metagenome (GOLD analysis project Ga0307507, IMG submission 207223) | Populus trichocarpa ectomycorrhiza microbial communities from riparian zone in the Pacific Northwest, United States - 7_EM | ecosystem: Host-associated > Plants > Roots > Unclassified | place...
CAACGGCCCGGCCCGGGGCCATGGGCCGCCAGGGCGGGTCACTATTTTGGGCTGATCGAGCCGCTTATCGGCCCCCAGCCCTGAGCCGCCCTGGGCCGGCTAAGCCGTACCCTAAGTTGCATAAATTTCAAAGCTGATAGACAGTTTTAAAACTTATGAAAACATTATAAAACACTATTTACAAGGCCATAGTGCTATTTTGGATGCATATTTTTATACCTCACTTGCCGCAGCCATCTCGCAAGCATGTTTTGTAAAAGGCACCAGGAGCTAAACAGGACCAAATATTCTGATCAAAAATACTGGTTTCTGCAAAACTCAATAGTATGACCAAAGTCTGACTTAATTCTTTTGGAGAGATAGTCTACACAATATATTTGATACTTAAAATGCATAATTGAAGAATAAAAGCAACTAAGACGGCGAGCTCACAACTTTGGGCAAACTCTATCAGCTGGGCCGACCCGGGGTCACCCAGGGTGACCCCGCGCCATTTTGATCAGCTCAAGTACCTGAGCCGTGCCGCGGGCAAGCCGGGCGGACCGTTGGCATCACTAGTGACATTTGCCAGCCAAACTGTGATCATCTCTCAGCCTCTGCTGCACTGTTCAAACAGATGAGATTACAAGGTGATAGCAGCAACAAGGGGTCGCTAAGGCGAACCCCAAAAGTTTTTGAGGCTGAGGAGCGTATGCTAATGATGTGGTGTGGATGTTGTTGTGGGGTGGTGGTGGTGAGAAATGATGGAAGCAGGAAGCATAGAAATTTTGTTAATGGCATCGTAGACAGAGTCCAATAGCGGCCAGCTGCTGCTCAGCATGAACAGTGGGGTTGTCTCTGATGTAAATCTTCCATGCTTGAGAAGACCAACAGCCAATAGCTTGAATGATGTCCTTGGAGAGTCCAAGACTGGCATAAAATGTGGCACCACCTGCACGGGGAGAGTGTCCACCAAATTCACAGCTGAGCACTGCAAAAGAGCAAGCATCAAACCATGAGTGAGTAGGGTGGGAGCTGTCTTCTCATAAGAAAAGAGCAAGGTGGGCACCATGAACAGAGTCACATCGTTCGACATACTCATGGAGAAGTGTGACAGGGTCAGCAACCTCCTGATGTGAGAACAAGATGTCAGTACCATGATAAAATGGGTCCCCCTTGTGATAAGGAAGATGATACTGTGCTTGCCCTGGTGGAAAAGTGAGGGAGGAACACTTGATAATTTTTCGCCAGTCAAAGAGGTCTTTTGAATTTTTCTGCACCAACTCGCCAGAACGGTGGCAGGCATAGAAAAGGCAGGACAGGATGGTAGCAAAAAGGAGGTCATCATAAGACTGTGAGCCATGGGCAATATGTAGAAAGGTTTGTAGATGAGCAGGACACAAGGACAACTTACGACAGACTGGGTCAGCGTGGATTTTCTTTGACCCTCGAATAGTTGCAGTGACCAGTGGGTGGGCACAATTAGTGTCAAAGTCAGGATATAAATCTGAGAGAAAATGTCTGACCCCTGTGAGATATTTTGGAGCTGAAGCGATGAATTGAGAAGTGTAGGCAACATAACGGGCCAACGTTTCAGGAGTGGGTTCAATGGAAAGGTGATGGGACATGCAGAAAGAGATGTAATCGTGAGCTCCTGTTGCATAACCCTTCACCATTGATTTTTCGATAGCATTAACCTGGAGGTGAAGCATGCAATCATCAAGATCAGATAGCTTCATTGGTGGGCAAGTCTGGTGCGATGCATGTGACCCACCCAGGGCACCTAAAAGCACCCCCTCCATCGTGCTGGCAGGAGATCCCTTGGTGGGGAGAAGAGGCGGACACAGTCATGAGGGAATTTTGCACAATACTCATTGAGCAAAAGACGTGAGAGGAGGTCAGCCCGAATATTGAGCTTACCAGGAATGTGTCGAATGCGAAGGTCAATGCCTGACTGCATGATGATGCCTGCTACAGCCATCAGTGGACCATTGTGTAATGCCTCTGAGACACGCAAGCTGTTAAAAGCAGCAACTGAGTCCAGACTGTCAGTATGAATGAGGAGACGGTGAGGAGGCAAAGGAAAAGAGGCAACATGATGGATGGCAGACATGATAGCAACCAGCTCCAGGAAGAAAATGTCGATCTTCAAGCCAGGAGGACACTCCTTGATCCCATACATGAAACCCTGATTTCCAAATACAAAGGACATGCCAAGGGTGAGACTAGCATCAGTCCAAACTTCCAGATCTGCAGCAGAATCATCCCAAATACTGTCATCAAGGAAGCGAACACCAACAGACTGTGGGATGATGCTGGCAAGCCAAGTGAGGTCAGAGATGACTTCTGCATTGAGGTGTACAGCTCCAAGAGGGTGGGATTTGCCACTGGTCTTGTGGTACAAAGATGTGAGAGCAGGATGAGCCCATGGTAAGACATTCAGCAGCCAATTGAGTTGACCAGCAAGGCATTGCCATTCTCAAAGAGTGGGCTTGTGGTTGGGTGTGGACAGAAAGACATTGATTTTGTTGACTATGTCAGTAAGGGAAGAGGGAGAGAGAGAAAGGGAGCCCTGGTTTTCATCTACCCAGAATCCAATTATCTTCAAGGGGCTTCCATGTTCTTGCTTCTTATCTTTGAAGGGGCACTGGATTGCTTCCCAAAATAAGAGGAGCTGAACCTGTTGATGTGGTCTGAGCTTCCCATGATACATAATTAAATTGTCCTCAAAATCCCAGCCAAAAAAGTCATCCATGTAGACATGGAGGCTGAGGATTCCCAACTTATGGATGGCCAACCAGTACAAAAGACTGGATACAGCGCACCAGCAACGTGGTGATGCACAGTTACCAAAGACCAAACGACAAACAATGTAAAGCTTCCCTTCAACTACAACTTACCTGGCAGAGTTGCCATAGAGGGTGAGCTGGCAGATTGAGAAAAGCAGATGCAACATCTGACTTAAAAGTCACAATACGGCAACCTGGGTTATCTTTGTGAGCATCCCGAAGAGCTTGTCCAAAGGGATGCATATCATCGTAGCGGACTTTGGCTTCAGACTTTGGTGGCAAAAGCTCGGAATGTGAAAGTTCATCAGACCATCACTCAGCTGATCTCTCTTTATCATGAAAGGCACGAATGGCATTGAGATCATGTGATACAGGATTGGAAGGTAATGCCCAGAGGCCATAGTCAAACAGTAGTATATAGCTAGATTTGGATATCTTACATAATAGATTGATCTTTTGTCTTGAACTACCATCTTGTCAGCAGCATTGCTTTCCTCTTGCACTACATGTAGTGCTTTGTATATCTGTACTTCCTACAGTATGCATAATCATCTTGGGCCAGCTGAGTATCTTGTAACTGCTCATTTCTCACTTTTGGGTGTTGATCCTAGATTGACCACCCATTCTTGCCTCCTCCTTCCCTCTTGGCTTCAGCTATGTGAGAAGTTCAGAGTGAATGCTTCACAGATCACCTTCATCTGTAGAGTAGTTGTCAATGATTTCCTCAAGCTTGACCTTCCATTCTCCATCATCAAGAGGCCAGAATCCTTCTCAAAGGCCTGTCATAACTGATTGGACGAAAGGTTGATTTGGGTGGTCGGCAAGCATTGACTCAAACTTGTTGACATTGAAGGGTGTTTCAACTTTGATGTGACCTTGCATGGCAGAGAGTGATGCTTGTATCTTTGGATCACGCAGGAGATGAGAGGGTGGTGAATGAAGAGGGGGAACACATTCAGTGTAAAGGGCAGCAGGAGAGAGGTGTTTATTAGATGAGTTGGACCATACATAGTGTCGTTGAAAGCGAGGTACATCTATAAGTGGGGTATCAAGCTTCCGTTTCAACCCTGCATTGATAGACCTAGGCCCTTCCCATGCCTTTGCTGCTCTCTGGGTTGCTTCCACCAGCTCCTTTTCTTGGTCAAGCTTGGAGGAGAGTATCGCAGACCAGTTCATCTTTTGCTTGGTGTTGGCCTTCACACTCACAGCAAATCCCATGCCTGCACCCATTCAGGCAAGGGGAGTCACATAGGCCCATGTTCCAGTTTCGACAAGGCACCAATGAGCACTTTGAAGGAGAGCTCGACAAAGGTGTTGGGTTGCTGCGTTTCTTGACAGACAAACTAGTACTCTGGAACATGTGTGCCAGAAGTGGCACATTGAGTTGACTCCGATCATCCATGCAGAAAGGACTCTTCACATAGCGATCACGAGCTTCGAGGTCGAAAGCAATGGCAATCGATGGGTCGTGAGGCACTGCACGAAATAAGTCAGTAACCATGCGATGATATGCTTGAAGCTCTGAGGAGCAGTGGCAATAAACAAGTATGACAGCTGAACTCCAAGCCCCAAATACCTGAGCCCAGTCTGATTCCGATTGAAGGGAGCGCTTGGCAGAAGCCTGTTCCTTCTTGACAAGCGCATAACCTCTGCCAAAGTCGCGAGGCTCATCATTGTGGTCATATCCCTGGTCCATGGAAGCGAAGAGCTTTTCGAAGTTGACAAAGTGATCCTGGATGATGGAACGCCAGATAGAGTGGGGGATGGGATCAGTGAGTGGCTGTACCTGCATAAGATTGATAAGGGAGTTGATGGTCTTGTCTGTTCCAATTGCCTGCCATAGTTTCCAAGTCTCTTCAATGTGAGGATCAGATATGGCAGACGTCGAGAGTTCAGCCAGATGTGGGGCAAGAGCAAGAACACTGGCAGGTAAGGACTGGGGAGCCAAACATTTGATGCCAAGCAGTTTAGCAAGATCATTGGCTGAGAGAAGAGACGTGGCTTCATCGGAGCCCTGTGGGCTCACCAAGCGAGAGAGTTTGGCATTGAGAACAGCCCATGCGGCGGTGTCGACTGCTGTGCGACGATCAGCAGCTTCTCGGATACGTACTTCCTCCAAGAGTGCTTCACGCCGAGTATGAAACTCAACTGCCTCAGTCTCGCTAAGACCTTCAGGAGTGGACTCTTGGATCCCTTGTTCACCAGGTTGGGCATTCGGCTGTCTTTCCTTCTCTTTACCCTTCCTCTGCTGCTCCAGCTGTTGGGTGAGTTGTTGAAGATAGTCCTCGCCTTCAACTGGTGAGGCGCCTGCGTCTTGAAGATGTTTCGCGAATTCCTGAAGGGGTAATTGTCCTTCAACAACGTCCAAAATGATAGTCTCAAAGGCTTCGGTGTGCTGCCGAGTTGCTTCAGCAGTTTCAATAACATTGGTCATTGAAGGGGAAATGTCAGATGAGAAAGGACTGGAAATGAGGTGTCTGATAGCGAAAGGAGGTTGGATGGCAAAGGAAGTGAGCAAATAACCAAAGAAACTCTGAAGAGAATTATCTGGCAAACAAAGTCAAATGACCAGTGATTATGATTGATTAGAGTAAATAGGCAGAGCCTAGTGCAAAGATCACTGTGCATTTGGATGAGCATGCAGTGCATGAAGATAGAGAGCGTGGTGTGCTTAGGGAATAGCCTGGGTATGGGTAACCCATATGGGTATGGGTCAGGGTCAGCCCTACAATACCCATCCAAAACCCATACCCATGCCATGGGTTTACCATCAAACTTAAGTAATTATGTACTATATAGCTCCTTTACATAACCTCAGGACAGTGGCTTGCCATTTTTTGCGTCTCGAAAAGGCAGAATCACAAAAAATCCCCATCACCTTTCAATCTCCATCACGAAATTCCTATCATGGGCAAGTGGCACGAGGCCGACGATCCCAGTGACATAATTGCCGGGAAGTGCAAGTGGACCATCAGTGATAGGGCCAAGGCTGTGGTAGACAAGGTCAAAAAGGTTGTTCGTCACAAATCGAGTAAGAAGGATGCTGACAATACCACGGACACAAGCTCTGTGAGTTCAGATGCACCTTCAACCTCCATCAGACCTGCAAAAAAAGCCTGCAAAGTCACCGTGAAGTCTGAGGAAGAAGACAATGAAGCACTGGCTTCCCAAGGTGTCACCAACATTGTGGAAGTCACTGTTGATGGTCACGTCAGAAGCTCCTGCTCACTCAGTCAGCAGCCATCTCAGGCATCTGCACACTCATCTACTCCGAGCACACCTTCGGGTCCCGAGCTTGAAGAGGTCTCACAGGAAGAGCTTGATCAAAAGCAACTTGGTAAGTCTCTTTATTCATGGTATAAAGTTTAACTTACATCATGTCATTAGAACAAATGAAAAAAGGTTGGAATACCGCCATATATGCATTCTATGATCCCGATCCGGCCATCGAGTATAATAGTGATGGCCGAAAATGTCACATCTTTCGATGCATGGGAAGGGGTTGTACACAGCTGATCAAGAGCTACTTGGACACATCGGATGCCCAGTCTACTGGCAACATGCAAAGGCACGTCAAGAAGTGCTGGGGGGAGGATGTCCTAAGCGCCGCTGAGGATGCCAAAGATCCCAAGGTCCGGACGAAGGTTCTTCGCGACTATCGACTAAATGGATCAATCACTGCTGCATTCGAAAGGAAAGGAAAAGGAAAGGTTACTTACTCACACCAGACCCACACACGGACCAAGACTAGGTACCACCCTTGTCTCACCCATGTTGCAAAGCTAATCGTCGAAATTTTCAGGGCGGAGATTGTCCGTTGGGTGAGCGAAAGCAACCGCCCATTTGCAATCATGAAAGATCAAGGCTTCCAGTCCCTTATGAAAACCAGCCGGCCTAATCACTACATTCCGCACCCGACAATGGTATCATGCGACGTGAAGAAAGTCTTTGCGAGGTCTAGAAGACGGATTGCAAAAATGTTACGGGTCTGTTCATAATCATCTGAATGAAAACATACCTAAAGCTCATCAAGGAATACAATGGTGCTCTGAACTACGCCACCGACGCATGGACATCGCCCAACCACCGAGCATACATCGCCATCACTGTCCATCTGGAGCAAGATGGTAAACCAATTAGCTTGTTATTGGATATCGTTGAGGTCGCACAGGTCAGCTACTCACCAATACATCCCTCTATACGATTCATTCACTCATATTCATCCTCCAAAGTCACACTCTGGACTCGTCCTAGCGGGAGCGTTCGCCAATGTCCTGAAAGACTTTGGAATCAGTGATAAGGTCACGATTACGTGAACAACATGGAATAAAGGACTGACCAGCTTTCCTTAGACCCTCAGTGTTACATGCGACAACGCCAGTCCCAACGACATCATGATTGAAGACCTCGTTGATCTCCTTCCTGACTTCCCTGGTGATGCCAACCGTACCCAATGCTTTGCCCACATTGTCAACCTGATCGCAAAGAGTCTTCTTCAGCAATAGCGCACCATGCGCTTACCTGGACTGGATAGACGTGGTCTGAGAGAGAGTCCCAGTGCCAGGAGAAGGAAACAACACCAATAACTTCTCCTAACTCAGCATCTGCCAAACTTTGGCACTGAGTCAGAGATCGGTGTCGAGACCATGTGTGGTGAGCGGAGCTCGAGGAGTAAAGGCCGGGCAAAGCTGAACCTTTCCTGGGAAGAGTTTGAGGTGGCGCAGAGGCCTACGAAATGCCTCCTTACCCTTGGAACCCACCATTACGACGACCAAATTCATTGTGACCCAGCGTGACAACAGTTTCAAACTCTTGATATTTTTGAACCCTGAGTATCGGAACGCCTCCGACAGTGAACACAAAACATTTACACCAAAAAAAAGTAGATATTCATGTAGAGGGAGAAATCCTAGATTGAGTTGTCAAAAAATTAGAAGGATTTGAGGAAGTGGTCAGTCAAAAATCGTGCAATGCCGAAAAAGTTTCAAACACCTAGTATCGCACACCAAAAACGGCCAGACACCGGACTCCGGAAATTCCAAACCCTTTCCGATCCCAATTCAGGAGCACCGGGGTCCGTCTGTCCAGTGTAGGGAAAAATAGACTCATCTCCGGTGGCAGTGCTTGGCACTATTTCAAGTATTTGATTCTTGATTGCGCCACGTTGGCAGCCTTAGCAGTAAGTTCTCTTTCTCTTTCCTTCTCATTTCAATGTAGATATTTGACGCTAATTTTGGACCTAGTTCGTGCGCGCCATGGAGGTGTTTTGTTTCAAAACCTCATGATGCCGTCCGTGGGTAGAGCTAGTGTGACTCACTTTGTGGTTTGACAATCGTCGTAGGTGCGTACCTTCTCTGCTCTTTTTCTCCACATGGTCCTCATCGTCCTTTCATTTACCCATCTCTTTCTTGCTACTCTCCAGGATTGTGTCGCCATTCCAAACTCTATCAACTGATCATGATCCCCCACTCCTCATCATGTTTCGTTCTTTCGATTCCTTGCCATGGATTTCTTGATGGACTTGTCATATCCACCTTCCCCCAATCCGCGTTTCACATATCGTCCTTCCTGATCGTCACCCGCTCATTCTAACCCTCCACAACATGTTCAACGCTTGTGGTTTTCGCCGTTGCTCTCACAGATCTACGCAATGGAGCTCGCATGTAAGTCATCCAGCAGAAATGCTTCTATGACAAAATTAACGCACGTTCCCTCGATGCCGTAACTCTTCATCAAGCAAAATGATATCTCGAGACTGTGACTTTGAAGAGGTGCGCAACATTGTCCACCAAAAGTTGGTCTTGGGCCGACTATGACCGCATCCTCGTCCACAGCTGTTTCGCCTCCGCGTGGTCGTTATTGAGGTCGTTAGTCAGCAGAGGTTGTTTGCGGTAGGACCGATCTATGCAGTGACAGATTGGATACTAAGGTAAGATTTTCCCTGTCTATGGTTTGACGATTGCTTACCTTGATCAATGTTTCAGCACATCCTCAATCGACACCACTCTTCAACATAACTCGCGACGTCCGAGTCGCTGCTCGTTCTGCTTCCCATCATTCGTGGCGTCTTATCGTATCCACATAGTTTGGCCCTGTGGTCAAGGGGGTGGGCGTCGGGGGATGATTCGGGAGGTGAGCGATATCAGAGGGCGTGTGCAGCTGCAATCGCTGATCTTCGCCGATCCTTCTCAGACTTCAGTCCCCGCTTCCTCTCTTCTCCTTACTGGCTGCCTCCATCTCTCACTTCGACTGGCAGCCATCATGCGGCTTTCGTTGTAGCATTGTATTTACCGTCTCGTCATCGGTAGCGATGTGAGGTCATGGTTCCTGATTGTGGAGGAAATTCACGCGGCATGCAATGGTAAGCGAGTTTTGAATTGTATACGCAATTGGACAAAGAGTTCTCAACCCAAACCCGAGGGCATTCCCATTTCGAACATGACATTGAGTCGATGGTGACGTCTCTTCACTAACTTTCAGATAAGGTCGAGCTTACTTTTTCTATCCCACAAGCCCGTTGGCGCAGGGTATTCAGACCAGTTTCTCATGTGTTATTGAAGCACAACCGTCGACCAGTGAGATCGCTTGTCATAACAATATGAATATAATAGACTCCTGTCGATCGACATTGACAGTGAGGAAATCAATCACGAGGATCCTCGCTAATGAATAAAGCAGTGAACCACATACAAAAACGAAACAAGTCTCTTAATTTGAGAAATCCCAGCCGTTCAAGCCACCATACCCAAACCATATCCACGTTCATAACTGAGGGCCTAGGAAAAGGGGCTATAAGCACGCGCCAGGTCACATTTTGATTCACGGATGCAGTTGTGGGTTACGTGATTTCGCGCACTTTCAAGATTATGACTAACCTATCCGTAAATCGGATCTAATAGAAACCGCGAGCAAGCCCGTGAAAATTGCAAGAAACGCTGAAACCGTGAGCATTGACCCTCCCCTTGCCGGTGTATCCCACCCCAGGGGAAAATCGGACTGCGCTTTTACGAAATTTCGAATGAGGGTGCGCGGAAGCTGGTTGTAAAATATTCTTCCGCTGCTTTCTGATTTCCATTTGTTCTATCAATTACGTTTCTCAATTGTTAAGTTCTGTGGGCGCGGTGGTATTTAGGCTTGCTGGAAATATGTTACCTTTACATGGTTTGTCGATTCATCATTGTGACCCAGAAATAATTGCCCCTTTTTTTGCCGTTGAAATTTCATGTGTACTAGAGAGGGAAGAAGAAACAATCTCATATTTCAGTAACATGTGGAGAGCTACGTGATCGGCAAATTTGCGGTGCTGGCGTGCCCGAATTTTAATTATATTTTGTTACTCTGGGGACACACGCTCTCTGCCAGGGCTTCAAAGTATCACTGCTCCCACGAGCCCTGTATTAACATTATGTATTGTTCCAACTGGTATTTACAGCCAAAGCGCGTCTGAAATTAGAGACTTTTGACCGACCGTCGTGCGTCGTGTGAGAAAGGCCTTGCACAAACAACGTTGTACGGGTACATATGCACCTATTTCCCATGTTATCATCCTGCTGCCACAACAAAAACCCTCTTGTTTTCCACTGAATTATATCTGGTAAGTACATAGCTGCACACATAGTGACGCTTAGAAAATGCATAAAATATCACCAGTGGCAAAGAAGGTGACATAAATGCTAGTAAAATATATAAACAGGTGGGTTTTTCTTTCCTTTTTATATTTCGCCATGAAATTAAGAAGCAGGCCTGAAAGCTGTTCTGAAACACATGAGAGTTTGCAATTTGTAGATCAGTTCCCACGTGGCATGACATATAGGAATAAAGATAACTATTTTACACAAACAGGTTCAAGCAACACATCGTAGATCCAGAAAATCTCTGAATTCGAAAGTGTGGCGAAAAACTGCCGCAATGTGCAACAATTGGTGCGGCGGGAATTCCCGGCCAGCGTGTCAGGGGCCCCAGCTCACCATCCCTGCTAACATATCCGAGTCGTCACAGAGCAGAGCCTTCGTGGATGATGGTAAGCCCCCTTCTGGCTCACCTTATGCACCATAACACACTGGCAGCACACTTGGAATCAGATGCTGGACATTCACCATGTTTTTTTGTAATGACCCTGTTACACTGGTATCGAGGAGCTCTTCTGACCCTTACGACTCATGGTTGATTTCACCCCAAAACTTGTACTCTCACTGCCGCTCCACTCTTGTATCAATCCCGCATGACTCACACCGTCAGGATTACCTTCCCATCAGTTCCCGCCAACTCACAGAAACTCGCTGTAGTAACGTTGTGCTGATAGCGGTGCCGCGGTTGTTAATTCTGGGCTAGAGGTCGGCGTGGGAGATTTTGCGAGGGCCCCTGGTCAGCCACATCCTTAGAGTATACTTATTATCATCTTCCTGTCCTGCTGTATTTACTTATTTGTTGTTTTATGACTAAAAACTATGCAAAATGTAATTTCCAGCTGAGCAGGCAAGGCAAACATGTCACGCTTGTAACTTCTTTTTTTTTTTTTTTTTTTTTTCGGGTTAAATTTGAGTCTATTGGGGCAAAGTCCCATGTCAGACCTTACAACTCTGTTGACGCGTCTCTATTGTTTGGCAAACAAATGCATGACCTGGATCGCTGCA
>Ga0307507_10011158_pt1 | contig 11401 bp, 3 predicted proteins | sample 7_EM_MG_FD_207223 | JGI IMG/M metagenome (GOLD analysis project Ga0307507, IMG submission 207223) | Populus trichocarpa ectomycorrhiza microbial communities from riparian zone in the Pacific Northwest, United States - 7_EM | ecosystem: Host-associated > Plants > Roots > Unclassified | place...
AATTATATTCTAAGATTCACTATAAGGAGAGAACTATCTACGGTAGGGACTGAGGTCCTTTAAATACACAACCGTACTCCTAAGAAATCCTCTCTTATATGTGAGGTACGTATTATATATAAGGTACATAAGTTCCTCCCGTTCCTCGCGTTTAATACATAATATACTACATAACCTTAGTTACCATTCCTTGTTATATAGTTCCACCAATTCTATCCTAGACCGTGCCTATATTAACCAACTAGCTTCCGCCAACTCTTCTCCAAGTAGTTATAACATTATACTTAAGCTATCCGTAACACCATCTCCCTCCTCTTTATCTTTATCCTTAAAGATTCCTAACATCTCTAAATCTTCTACTAGAGGTATAATGTCCGTTTAATTAATCTAGTTAATATCTTTACTTATTATACCTAAAGCCTCTTCTTCTTTACACGCGCAACGTTATACTTATACTATTGCTGCTATACTATCGCTAGGTGAAATAATACTTTCTCCGTGTTCTTGTTATGCGAAAAAGGGGTTGGTTTGCGTTATGTTAGCGAGTCCTTCTTTTTAATAACCCTTTTCCTGTTTAGAGTACACTAAAGCAAACGTTCGGTTATTGTATAACGTTTGCTCTACTTCTAATACTAAGTATACGCGTCCTATAGCTCTTAATAGTCTTTAAGTTCCCTAAGTAACTTATTATAGGGTCTCGCGTTTAATCTGCCGCTGCGAAACTTAATAGTAACCTAGCATAGGCCCTAGCTAAGCTTAAGCGTTCTTAGGATATGGAGCAGAAAGCCTTAAACGCTTAGATTGCAGCGTCTACTTAGTTACTCCGTCTTAAGAAGGGTTATAAGAAGGTTTGTTCCAAGAAATAGAAGCTAGTTAAGTAGGGCCTTGCTAAGCTAGGTAATAAAAGAGTAAAGTTTCCAGAGAAGGAAACAACTCTAAGTAATACAGTAGTTACTCTTCCTAGGTCCCCCTTAGTTAACTCGTCCTTTAGCAATCCTTTTTTAATACTCCCTAACCTGCTTTCTTCTAATACTTTTATACCTTTCCTATAGCGTTCTCTAGGTTGCTTAGTAGTTCCTAGGTAGTCTCACTATAGCCTATCCACTTTACTTTATACTACGTTTTATTATCTATGTCCTTATAACTAATAATCTTTAAAACTTGCCATTTGTCTTCTTCTTGCCCTCTATATGTGTCTGCCTTATAGACTAGTGGCTTAATATTTCTGTGTGCTAGCTCTAGCATTACAATGTGCTATATAGGGTAGATTCTTATTTTAGCTAGTGGGTTTAACTTATATATAACTAATAAAATTCTCTATATAATTTTAAAAGGTCCTAGTCTAACATGGTCTAACCTTTTACTTAGTTGTTAACTCTTAAAATTTTTGTATAGTAGCCATACTTTATCTCCCTCCTTAAGATCTAGTCCTTTAGATCTCTTAGCATTATAGTACCTTTTTATTCGCTCTTATACTAGTTTAGCTGTTTCTTTAAGGTTTACATAAAGATTTATTAAAGTCTCTATTCTTTATTTAGCTATGCTACTCATTTTCTTTACTTAATGTGGTAATAATAATAATCTTAGCTTATATCCATAATTCGCCTTAAACAGTAACGTTCCCATTCCTTTTTATAGTGCTACATTATATATAAACTATATAACTGGTAGTAATAATACCTAATTATTCTATATATAATTAACATAGTGCCTTAGATACTGTTCTAGTGTCTAGTTTAATCTTTCTATCTATCTATCCATTTGCGGATAATACACTATTAAGGTTACTACGCGAACTCCCTATTCCGCCAAGAATACCTCCCAAAATACTGCTACGAATCTTAGATCTCTATCTAATATAATCTTACTTAGTGCTCCATGTCTTACAAATACTTCCTTAATATAGATTCTAGCGATATCTTCTACTAACATTTCTTTTATACACGCTATAAAGTACCCCCACTTTATAAGCTTGTCTACTATTACTAAAATCACATTATAATCTTGTCCTATAATAGGATCTTTTAACTTTAGTAACTTAATAATAAAGTCCTATAATATAACTTCCTATAGTCTTTCTAGTGTCTTAATAGGTTATAGCCCTCTATACGGCTTATACCTTATTAGTTTGTTTCTTTAGCAATCTAGATATTCCTTTATAACTTATCTTACTAGTCCCCAGATTCCTTAAATAATATACTCCTTTTAAAGTCTTAACACTAAGCCTATAGCTCCGTTGTGTCCTTAAGTTAGTCCCTTATAGAATAACTTAATAAACTCTTTTATAATAGACCTTAGAATATAGGTTGCTTCTTTATTTTTATACTATTCCGTGTCCGGATCCTCTACCTATACTTCTTAGATCTTTTATATCTAATTACTCTTTGGTAATTTATAGACCTAGCTTTCTCTAGTTGCTGCTATTTTAGAATAATTATACCTAATTAATCCATCTTTATCCTTTTGTAATATAGCCCCTAATAGTTTTTTATTATTTTATAGTTTAGCTTTCCTACTTAGAGTATCCGCTCATATATTATCTGTACCCTTAGTATACTAAATTTCGAAATGGTATTCTATAAGCATTTCCACCTATTTAACCTATCTTTAATTAAGTTCCTTTATTATTAGAAATCCTGTAAGGTTCTTATAGTCTATTTTAACCACAAATGGTTTTTTTATGCCTTGTAAGAATGCTCTCTATTTTTTTAATTCTGTAACTATACCTAATAACTCCTTATTATAGATGTTATAGTTTAGTTCTAGTGGTATTATCTTCCAACTATAGTATACTACTAGATGCCATGCGTTCTAGTGCTTCTATAGCAAATATACTCTTAATGCGAAGTCTAATACATCTATCTTAACAACCGTTTCTAACTTAGGTTAGTAAATCTTAAGGATTAGTTCCTAGGTAAACAACTCCTTAAGTTCCTTAAATAACTTTCTTTGCTTACTAGCCTATACCCACAGCTCCTCTTTCTTTATTAGCCTTATAAACAGCTTAACGTTCTTTAACCACTATATAATAAACCTCCTATAGTAGTTGCAAAACCCTAGGAATGATTTTAACTACATAACGTTCTCTAGTTCTTGCCAACTTACTATAGCTTTAACTTTCTTTAGGTCTATGCTGATTTTTCCTAGTTTAATAATAAATCTAACAAAATTAGTCTTTCTTATAAAGAACTTGTATTTATTAATTGCTACTAGCATCTATTCCTCTTATAGTCTCTTTAAGACCCATTTAATATATTCTCCATGTTCTTTCTCGCTCTCTAAGTAGATAATAATAATATTAAGGTATGCTATAACAAATTTATTAAGATATTTTCCTAACACGCTATTAATTCGCTTTTAGAACGTTACTGGTATATTTATAAGCCCAAATTGCATAACTAATGGCTTATATAGTCCTTCCTTTGACCTAAAGACTGCCTTTTATTCATTGCCTTCCTTAATTCTAATCTAATAGTACGCCTATCTCAGATCTATCTTTATAAAGATCTTTACATTACCTATCCTATCTTAGATTTTGCTAATTAAGAGTAAAGGATATCTATCCTTCCTAGTAATACCATTTAACTATCTATAGTTAATATATATCCTAAGCTTTCTATTTTTCTTTGGGATGAATAATATTAGATATCCTGCTAATAACTGCAACAGTCTAATATATCCCTTTTATAAGTTCTTCTAGACAAACTCCTTAAGTGCTTATAACTCTACTTTAGTTAGCTTATAGATTAGAAAGAACCTTAGACTTATTTCTAGTTCTAACTCTATTTTATGGTCCTATACTATATATTTTAACAGCTTTTCACTTTCTAGTAACTATAACTTTTTACCATACTTATAGTATCTCTTTAGTATATAACTTAAGCCTTGCTTAGTCTCCTTGTGTATTACTCTAACTTAGTACTATATTAACTTAGTTTACTACCGCGCTTTATATTGTTAAGTATCTCTAATATCAACCTAACCTATAACCCAATTAATCTTTAAATTATATTTTTATAACTAAGGCATTCCTAATATTACCTTATCTTTTCCTAATGGTAAGATATTAAAAGACATTCTAACTAGTTTCCCTTTAATAGTTAACTAAATAGGTCCTGTTTTAAGATTAATAATACCTCCTCTATAGGCTATCTAATCTCCTAAAATTGTTATAAGTGGATATAGGTGTTTCTTTTATCTATATAGTAACCCTATCCTTTCCACTACTACTAGTAATATATAGTTCCTTATTACTCCACTGTCTATTAGTGCTTTAAACTATTAATCTTGCCACTTAACTTATAAGTTTAGGTATTGTCCTTAGACTCCTTTAAGGGTCTAAGGCTCTACTACTAGTTCCCTCTAGTCCTATAGGCCTCCCCTTTTCCTAACTATTAGCTACTAGATCCTATCTATGCTTAGTCTACTCTTAGCTAATACTTAGTTTATTTCTTTTCCTCTATATACTATAGATAAGTATTCTTTAGGCAGTCTTACCACTATTATCTATCTAGGCATTCTTCCGTAAGAAATCTTCTAGGTTAAAGTATTAGGTCCCCTTAACTCTATACTTCTACTAGGTGCTATTTATATATATACTTAGCATCTCTAAACCATTTTTCCTCTAGTGCCCAATATATCCTTACTAGATATTTCCAGTTTTTATTTTTTAGTGCCCTATATATATTACACATATTATCCATATAAGCTATCCACAATAATATATAATACGCTAGGTAACTTAGGTTAACTCTTAGCTTATTTTTATCCTTAAGTTTAAACTAATACCTAGTTAACTTAACTACTAATATTTCTGCTATGGGTACTAAGATTTATTATTCTCCTCTCTAATCCCTAGATCCCTCTTTTAGGTTCCTTAACATTATAATTAATACTCCTTTAATATGGCTTATACGTTTTTCCGTAATAGGTTGGTCTTAAATAACTTTCTTATTTAGCTATATATAAAAGTCTTCCTATTTATCATTATGTCGCTACCTATACTACTTTCCATATAACTGGTTTAGTATATATAGTCTATCTATAAGAAAGTACCTTATTATTGCTGTATTATAACATCCTTTAGTATATCTCTCTTTAAACCTAACTAGAACGTCTAGGTCCTCTTCTTATTCTAGTTTATCTAACTACTTTACTCTAGGCGTCCCTATACTAGGCCTATTAGTAACTCTTTATACAGGTGCTCTATCCCTTATATAACCTAGTATAGCTAACCTCTTATCTAGCTTCTGCTCTTGCTATATAATAATTCTTTATCTAAACTTATCTATAGTTTCTTGTTTTCTGCGTCTTGCAGCTAGATCCTTAAAGTTATTTTACTTCTTAATCTTAGTATTAACTTTTTAATCTTTAGGCTAAGCACTATATTTACCTAGAATTACTATAGTCCTTATTCGTTTTCTAAAATCTTAACTCCCTATTAACGTTCTTACTTATTCCCCAAACTTGTGGTTTTTAAACTAGCGTCCTATACTTATTTATTTATTACTAAACTAAGTTACTGCTCTTTCCTATTAGTTTTTATTTATTATGGGCTCTTAAGCTATCCTTATCGCGTCCTATAAGTCTAGAGCTTTCCTTATCGCGTCCTATAAGTCTAGAGCTTTCCTTATCTCTTCTTAAGAATCTTAAACCTATAGCCTTTTACCTTTTACAAGTGGTAAGCTAGCACTAGTAGTCGTCTGCTTACTTAATTGTCTCTAAATATTACTCCTTCCGTTTTATAAAGTGATAGATGCTGTATCCAACGGTATTATAATACCTATTACTAATCCGCGTTCTATAGTGGTTTTAGTCTCTACTTCTATTGCGTTACCAAGGTATAAGTGCTTCTAGTTAGCCTCCTTTTCTTCCTTATCGCTATTAATTAATAAGTACTTTAACTCTATTATTATTATTACTAATCTTTATCCGTATATTGCTTTAATATCTTAATCTAGCTTATAGAGTTAATCTTATTCTTTATCTAACTCTCTAGTTCCTTTAAGCCCTCTTAATTCTAGCTCTTATGGCTAATAGCTTACACTATACTTAGCGTCCTTATAAATTTAGCATGCGTTATTATAATAAAACGCAAAGTGTTTAATTAAACACTTCTTAGTCTTGCGCAATATCCCTATATCTATATTATTATACTCTAACAACCTAGTGCCCCTTACCGCGTAGTTACTCTAACTACCTTTATAGTCTCTAGCAAAATAACCTTATTTTCCATAATTTATATAAGCTCCATTTTTAAACCATTTTTCTTATTATAGAGTCCGCCTAAATGTCTTCTACTACTAAGATCCCTAGTTTAGCCTCTGCTTCTTAGTCCTATAATTACTTAATCCTTAACCTTTAGGTTTCTATAGTTTCTTTATCTATCTCTTAGATTCTTTAGTACCACTTAGGTCCATTAGCCCTACGCCATTTTATAGTTTTTAGCTTTATATCTATTAATGCGTGCTCTGCGCCTTATACAACTATAAAACTCTATCTTGCCCTTTCTTGGCTTATTCCCTTTAATAGATCCTATTATTAATCTTTATTAACTAATCTATTAAGTCTTGTAAACTTTCCGTATCTTCTATCAGAATAATTACGTCCTAGACTTTAGCCTTAAGTCCCTATTTATACTATACCATAAGCGCCTTATTATTCCACTTAACCTATATTACGAGTATTTGGAACTGTGTTATATACTTAATTACTAAAGAATGTTATACCAAGTTTTAAAGCTTCTGTTTTACTATAGTTAATGCTTCTAGGTCTCTAAATATCTATATTAGTCTTTCTACGAACCCGTTCTAACTAGTAAACATAAATTATACGTCTTAGTTAGTTGTTGTTATACCACTAACTTATATCTCTATAAGGTAAGGTTTAAACCATTCCAGTACTCTTCCTATTAAGAACAATCCTACATACGCCACTTAATCTATAGGTATTACCAACTTTGCTCCTTCCTATATAACCTTAAAGCGCATTTGCGTAAGGAATCCCTTAAGTTTTAACCTTTCTCCTAAGAATTGTTTAATTAACGGTAACTTAACCTTTACTGCTCCAATTCCATTAATACATTTCTTAAGTATCCTATTATTATCTAATAAGCGATTAACTATTTCCTATAACTAACCTCTTATAACTACTTATAAGTCCATATCTACCATACTAGTGTCTCCTAATCCTAAGGTAGTTACTGCCGTTAATAGCATCGCAACTAGTGCTTTAGGTAGCATATTATTTATATCACAGAGTGAGCACAAGCGATGATAATATATAGCGAAGTAGATATTATTAAGCTATATACATAAACTGTGTGATAAAGTCAAGACGTTGCGTAAGAAAAGAAGGTAAGGAAACGGGAGGAAAGGGGTATATATCGTTAACTTGGTTGCTTAGTTAACACGTACATGGGGCGGAATAGGCTTTAGGTTATAGTCCTAACGGATCTTAGTAGAATGTGGCGGAGTATAGTAGAGGACGGCAAATTGCCGTAGATTACCGTCACGTGATAGCAAATTGCCTTAGATTGCCGTTATATATCTTAATTAACTAAGTCGTTAACATGGAGGTTAAGACGGTGGAAACAGGTAGACATATGTAAGGTGTTACGGAGGTGTCCTATAATAGTACCCCCCCTTTAAACTTGAGCTTCTGCGAGATGGGGCTGTGGTAGTTCTGGGTAGAGTTTATAAAAGTCTTCTGCGGCTTGTGTGAGTCCTACGGAGTCAATAGGTTCCCATAAGGGTTTAGTAAAGCCTCTCTACTTTATAAGGTACATATACTGGCGTTTCCGTTTATTATACTTAATATCGTTAATTCTTTTAATAAAGTACTTATCCTTACCATCTACCTTAACTGGTAGGGGAGGGTCCTAGATCTGTCCAGGTAGGGCGTCCAATACAGGGGCAGTAGGGCAGAGGACTGACATATGGAATATAGGGTGGATTTTAACCGTATTAGGGAGCTTCAGTCGGTAGGTATAAGGAGAGACAACTTTTTTAATCTTATAAGGGCCGGCGTTCTTCTAATTAAGTTTCTTAGTAGATTGTTTTATGTTCAGATTTCTTGCGTCTAGCTAGACAAAGTCACTAATTTAGTAAGCTGGTGCTAGGGTTCGGTTCTTATTTGCTGCAGCTTTATAGATAGACTAGGCCCATATTATTTCGTTAGTAAGGAACTTCTATAGTTCTTCTATTTTCTTTATAAATTCGTTTGCTTCTGTAACTTATAAGGCCTAATAAGCTAGACGAGGAATATTACTAAAGGGTTTAAACCCCATTCGCGGGTGCTAGCCGTAATTAGCTAGGAACGGGGAGACCTTTATAGTTTCTAAGACGGAGTTATTTGTGGTAAACTTGGCAAATATAAGCCAGTCTATCCAGTCGTCCTATAGATACGACGTGTATATCCAAATATACTGTTCTATTATAGCATTTGCACGTTCCGTTTGACCATCCATTTCTGGGTAATATGCCGTAGATAACAGTGCTTTAATATAGAGTTAGGTAGTTAGTTCTTTCCAAAACACTAAGATAAACTAGCGGCCTCTATTAGAGACGATTGTTTTAGGGAGTCTATAGAGTTTTTATACATAATCCACGAACAGTTGGGCAACGGTAGGTGCTAATATATTAGGGCAGGCGATTAAGTATCTTATCTTAAATAGTTAGTCTATAACTACCATAATATTCATATAGCCTTTACTTTTAGGGAGATCAACAACGAAGTTAATTAAGATATCCTTCTATCTTCGGTCCGGAATAGGCAGTGGCTTTAAAAAGCCGTTGTACGTCTTATGCAAAGCTTTGGCTCGTTAGCAGGTATAGCAGCTAGAGACGTACCTTTATGTTATATTATATATGTTCGGCTAGTAGTACTCCCATTAGAGTAGTTCCAGGGTTTTTCCTTAGCCTGGGTAGCTGGCTACTGGTAGGTTATATACGTATTTAAGGAGCTTAAGCTTAAGCTTATTATAATTAGGGACAACTAGGCGGTTCCGGTAGTATAAACGGTCTCCACAAACTTTACATTTACTTAGAGAGATCTTTTTGGAGCGTCTAACGCCATCTTAAATTAGCTTAAGTGTCTCTTGGATAAACTCGTTATTTAGATATTCATTAATTATAATCTATTTAATTAATCAATTAGTTATTTTAAGGACGTGTACTATAAGGTCTTTAGCCAGGGGATCAAATAATTCGGGACGAAGTAGGGTTTAATTGTGGTAGACGCGCGCTTCTTCCTATACTGTTATATCTTATAAACATCGAGTTAGGGCATTAGGTTTTTAACCTTAAACGCCTAAGCGGTACGTAATTAAGAATTAGAAACAAGATAGATATTCTAACTAGCGGGCTTAATAATGACTTAGCTATTTCGTGGTTATAAAGTACTGTAGATTCTTATAGTCGCTAAGGACCTTAATCGGAAATCCAGCGCCTTCTAGTTTAGGTCGCCATTGTTTAAAACATCTAATAATGGCTAATAATTCTTTATCGTAGATCTTATAGTTATATTCGGCTGGACTTAGTCATTTTAAGAAGTATACTACGGGGTGCAGTACCCCTTCTTTATTATACTAAGACAGAATACCTCTAGTAATATAGTTACATCGGCAAAATATGGTACCCTTTCAATGGCCTCAATGGTTGGTGGTTGACGCAATTGGCGCGCAGTTGAGGTCATTTGGCAACTCGACCGACTAGCCTATATCGTGTTTTTTTAACACGCAGCCTGCGCGCAGCCTGCGCGCAACCTGCCAGTAATCTACGCATTTGGCAACCATAATTATATTTACCTCTTTTATACTAATAACATATTTTAAATAAATAAAAGCTACTTTAAAGCTATTTATAAGGCTAGTAAAATAAATAATATTATTTTAGATAATTTAATATAATATAGCAATGGTTCTCTTCTACCTATCTACCTATTAACTTACCTACCTGCCTATATCGCCTACCTGTCTGCATCGCCTACCTGTTTATATCTGCCTACCTGTCTATATCTACCTACCCGTTAGCATCTGCCTACCTGTCTGTATTTGCTTGCCTATCTATATCTGCTTACCTATCTACATTACCTACCTGTCTGCATTGCCTACCTGTCTACATTGCCTACCTATCTACATCGCCTACCTGTTTGCATCTGCCTACCTGTCTATATCTACCTACCCGTTAGCATCTACCTACCTATCTACATCTGCTTGCCTGTCTGTATTTGCTTACCTGTCTGCATTGCCTACCTGTCTACATTGCCTACCTGTCTGTATCGCCTACCTATTTGCATCTGCCTACCTGTCTATATCTGCCTACCTGTTAGCATCTGCCTACCTATCTGCATCTACTTGCCTGTCTGCATCTGCTTACCTGTCTATATCTGCTTGCCTGTCTGCATCTGCTTACCTATCTGTATCTGCCTACCCATCAGCATCTCCCTATTTGTGCCTACCTGTCTGTATCTGCTTGCCTGTCTGCATCTGCTTACCTGTTTGTATCTGCTTGCCTATCTACATCTACTTACCTGTCTGTATCTGCCTACCCGTTAGCATCTCCCTATTTGTGCCTACCTATCTGTGCTACCTTGATTCGATCAATTAATCGAATCGTTTATAGTGCTCGCTGGCTAGTTGTTGTCGTCTAGCTCTAGCGACGGTCGTCTAGTTCTAGCGACGGTCGTCTAGCTCTGGCAACAGTCATCTAGTTCTGGCGACGGTTATCTGGTTCTGGTAACGGTCATCTAGTTCTAGCGACGGTCGTCTGGTTCTAGCGACGGTTGTCTGGTTCTGGCGACGGTCGTCTAGCTCTGGCGACGGTTGTCTAGTTCTAGCGACGGTCGTCTAGCTCTGGCGACAGTCGTCTAGTTCTGGCGACGGTCGTCTAGCTCTAGCGACGGTCGTCTGGTTTTGGCGACAGTCGTCTAACTCTAGAGACGGTCGTCTGGTTCTGGCGACAGTTGTCTAGCTCTAGCGACGGTTGTCTGGTTCTAGCGACAGTTGTCTGGCTCTGGCGATAGTCGTCTGGCTCTGGCAACAGTCGTCTGGTTCTGGTAACGGTTGTCTGGTTCTAGCGATAGTCATCTAGTTCTAGCAACGGTCCTCTGCTAGCTGCCGTTCTAGTGCCTCCCTAGGTAGGGAGGATGTAAGGAAGGAAAGAAGGGTAAAAAATAAGGCGGCTACATAGGCAGAGACACGTGTAGACGCTATCGGGAATATAGCGGGGACCCGATGCAGAGCTTCGTGTAGAGCCTCCGTACGCAGAGCTTCGCGCAGAGCCTTGTGCAGAGCCTCTATACGTAGAGCTTCGTATAGAGCTTCGTGTAGAGCTTCGTGTAGAGCCTCCGTATGCAGAGCTTCGCGCAGAGCCTCATGCAGAGCTTCGTGCAGAGCTTCGTG
>Ga0307507_10011159_pt1 | contig 11401 bp, 10 predicted proteins | sample 7_EM_MG_FD_207223 | JGI IMG/M metagenome (GOLD analysis project Ga0307507, IMG submission 207223) | Populus trichocarpa ectomycorrhiza microbial communities from riparian zone in the Pacific Northwest, United States - 7_EM | ecosystem: Host-associated > Plants > Roots > Unclassified | place...
GCGGTGCGGATGCGTTCATGGGGTGCCTGTTCTCCGAGTCGGTGACGTGGCGGGTCGGCGCGGGGCGCCCATGACCGCAGGTACGTCTGTGATCGCGAATTGACTCGAAATCCGGGAACCCGATTCGCGATCGGCTCCGGCAGCCCGCCGTCGGACCGTGGTCTCAGCAGCCCGTGCCGGTCGGGGCGAACTCCATCCGCGCGTGCTGGTCCGTGCCGACGGCCTGGTCGTAGGTGACGCGCGTGACCTGGTACCAGACGTCGTCCCTGCCCGTGTCGCCGCCGACGTCGTCCAGGCTCACGCACCACTGCTCCTTGCGGACGAGCCGGGTGTACGTCTCGGTGCCACTGCGCACCTTCGCGCACTTCCGGTACCGGTCCGTGGTGTACCAGGTGCGGGTCTTCTTCTTGCTGCCCGTTCCCGAACTGCTCGTGTGCCGGACCTGCTTGGTGGCCGACGAGCACTTCGTGACCGTGTGCGGCCGAGTGGCTTTCACCGTCTTCTTGGCGAGATGACGGACCGAGTCCCTGAGCCCGGTCACGGTGTCGGGCGTCGGCCGGGCCTTCTGCGCCGTGCTCCCGCTGCTCTGACCGGCACCGGTCACGGAATGCGCACTCCCGTCGCCCCCGTCCCCGCACGCGCCGAGTGCGCCGATCAGAAGTGCCGCCAACGCGCCCGATATCGCTCGCCTGTTGAACATGTCCCCCGCCGAATGTGTTGTGGAAGCGGTCAGCGTAACCGATCACCGGGGGACACCTGCGGGCCTCGGGCCTGCACTTTCGCCGCTACAAGGCCCCCGCGACGGCCGGAGCCGCCGACCCCACCGATACGGGGGAGGGATGCCCGAGTTTCCAGGGCTCGCTCGCCGCAGTGGCCGCCCTCGCCGGGAGCGGGAAGCAGTCGTGCCGGTTGTGCGCCCGGGCGGGCCGCGAGGCTGTTGTGCGCACGGGAACCGGAATCAGCACCGGCACCGGCACCGGCGAGGACACCGTCCCGATCGTGTCCTTCGTGCGGTCGCGACCGGTGGCGAAGACGTACAGGCGCAGGAGCAGGAAGCGGGCGAGGCCGGCGAGACCGGAGGCGCCGAGGTAGACGATCTGCTCGGTGAGCATCCCGGGCGACGACTGCACCAGGTGCAGGACGAACATCGCGGCGCAGGTCACCGAGTAGGCCGCCGCGGCCGAGCCCGCCGACTGCCAGTGCCCGCGCCATCCGGCGGGCCGGCCCGACCCGAAGGTGAAGCGCGCGTGGAGCTCCGTGCACAGGAGGGTGGAGGCGACTGTGATCAGCGCGTTCGCCACCGCCCAGGGCAGCTGCTCGGCCAGCAGTGCCACGGCGCCGCTGGAGAGGAGTCCGACACCGCCGCCCAGCGCCACGAACCGGGCGAAGGAGGCCAGCGGGCCCGGGGCCGCCGGGGTACGGGGCGCGTCGTCCATGGCGGTCTCCATCCGCTCCGTACGCTGCGCCTCCTGATACGGCCGCGTAAGTTTGCTTGACTTACTCAACTATAGCGGCTTGCTTGAGTTACGCAAGTAGATTTTCCGGGGTGGTGTTCCTGAGCCGCGTCCCGGAGACCTCGGCCCATGCGAAGATCGCTACCCCTGCCCGCCGACACGCAGGGGGACGACAGGATGACGACGGCCCGGCCGATACGCGAACGCATGGCCCTGTCGACCGGCATGGGCTGACCGGAGGTGGCCATGGGTGACTTACGGGTGAGGTGCGCGACGTTCAACGTGCTGCACGGGCAGTTGGTCCGGCCGGACGGCCGACCGGCGCCCGTCCACCCCGACGATCCCTCGGCACCGCTCGCCGAAGCCGTCGCGGGCCTGGACGCCGATGTGATGGCCCTCCAGGAGGTCGACCGCTTCCAGGAGCGGTCCGGTGGCGTCGATCAGGCCGCGGTCGCCGCCGACGCGCTGGGCGCACGCGACTGGCGTTACGCGACGGCGCTGCACAGCCGTTTCGTGCCGGGCCGGGGCTGGGTCCTCGACCCGGCCGAGCCCGAGATGCGCATCCACGGCCCCCAGGCTCAGGAGCCCGAAGTCCCTTCGCAGGGCGTCGCGTTGCTGTCCAGACTCCCGGTCCACGAGTGGCGGGCCCTGCGGCTCCCCGCGGGGCCCTTGGCCGTGCCGCTGCGGGTCGCCGGGCGGGCCGCTCCGACGCTGGCCCGCGACCAGCCCCGGGCAGCGCTGGCCGCCGTGCTGGAAGGACCGCACGGCCCGTTCACCGCGGTAGCCGTCCACCTCTCGTTCGTACCGGGCTGGAACCTCGGCCAACTGCTCACCGTCCGCCGCTGGATCGCCGGCCTTCCCCAACCCCAGCTCCTGCTGGGCGACTTCAACCTGATCGGCGCGCTGCCCCGGGTCGCCCTCAACGCGACCGCGCGGCGCGGCTGGCGGGGTCCGGCCCGGCAGGCGACCTACCCCTCGCACCGCCCGCGCGTCCAGTTCGACCACATCCTGGCGAGCGGGCTGGGTGCGGGCGCCATAGGGGCAGCACGCACGCCGAGCACGGCGATCTCGGACCACCGGCCGCTGGTGGTGGAGCTGTCCCTCTGAGTCAGTTCCACAGGGGATAGGTCACGACGTGCGCGAACTGGTCCGGCCTCCCGGCGGTGTACGTCAGGCTGATCCGACCGTACTGCCGCACTCCCGGATGCCGCTTCCACTGCTGCGGGTCGTCGAGCCGGACGACGACCGGGTACGAGTGGAACTTGCCTGCCGCGCAGTAGGGCTTGCAGTCGTTCACCACGTTGAAGCCCGTGGCCGTCGCGGAGTTGTCGTTCCAGTACGACCAATGCAGCGATGTCAGACGGCTGTTGCCGTCGCCGCAGGCGAGCATGAAGTCGGTCGGACGCACCTCGGGATGCCAGAGGCAGTCGACGAGCACGGGATCTTCGAGTTGCCGGTGGGCGGCCGGTACCGCGCGCACCGTCGCCGGGGCCGCGGACGAGGTGCCCACGGCCGGTGCGAGCAGGGCGGCGGCACAGACCGTGACGACTCCCACCATGGTGTGTTTGTACATGTCCGCTCCCGGCCGCCTGTTCGTACTCGTCGCTCCACACCCGCACAGCGGTGGACCCGCCTGCCGAGGCACGGTCGTCGTCTCTCTTCTCGTTCGACGCTACGACCGTGTCCAGGGTTCCACCACTCCTGTGGACCAACGACACGGGCCGCCGAGAGTGTCGGGGTGTGCGCGACCGGGGCCGGAGATGCCCGGCCCCGAGCGGATCAGGCGGGCCGCACGGCGCCCCGGATGGCGGCGGAACCGGCGTAGAAGATCGACTCCTCGCGGATGGGTGTTCCCGGGCTCGGCGCGTGGATCATCAGGCCGTTGCCGGTGTAGAGGCCGACGTGGTCGATGCTGTCGTAGAAGAAGATCAGGTCCCCGGGGCGGATGTCCGCGAGGGGGACGAGCGCGCCGGCGCCCGACTGTTCCTGGGCGGTGCGCGGGAGCAGGACGCCCGCGGCCTTCCAGGCGGCCTGGGTGAGGCTGGAGCAGTCGTACGCGTCGGGTCCTGCGGCGCCCCACAGGCAGGGCCTGCCGATCTGCGCGCGGGCGAAGGCGAGCGCGGTGCCGGTCTTGCTGTGCGTAGTGGGGTCCTGCACGGCGACGGGCGCTGCCGCGGTGGGTGCCGGGCTCATGGTCGGGGCCGGGGGGAGGTTGATCTCCGGGGCCATCGTCGGAGCTGTGGGCAGTGTGAACTCGGGGGCGACGGGCGGGGCCGCGGCGAAGGAGACTTCGGCGGCGGGGGCGGTCGGCTGCCACTCCTGCTGCGGCGGGCGCCAGTCCGGTTCCGGTGCGGTGTACCAGGTGGGCTGGCCGGTGGGCTGCTCGGGCACCATCGGAATCTGCCCGGTCGACCAAGCCGGCTGTTCGGTGACCACAGGCATCTGGCCGGTGGACCAAGTCGGCTGTTCGGTAACCATGGGCATCTGCCCGGTGGACCAAGTCGGTTGCTCGGTGACCACGGGCATTTGGCCGGTGGACCAGGCGGGCTGTTCGGTGACCACAGGCATTTGGCCGGTGGACCAAGTCGGTTGTTCGGTCACCATGGGTATCTGGCCGGTGGACCACGTCGGCTCCGGGGCGGTCCAGGAGGTTTCCGGGCTCGGCCAGGGGGTGTTCGCCGGGGCGGGTTCGGTGCGCGGAGCGGCGATGTACGGGAGCAGCTCCAGGTCCGCGGTGAGCGGGTCGAACACCGGCGCCGGGGCGGCCGCCACGGCGAACTGCTGCGGCTCCATGGCGGGCGTGCGCGGCACCTCGATGGCGGGCACGGGCGACAGGTCGAGGACGGTGGCCTGCGGCATCTGAGCCATCTGCTGCATCTGAGGCATCAGGGGTGCTTGCGGCGCGGCGGGCGGTAGTGCGGCGACGGGGCCGGCCGTCAACTCCGCGACAGGAGCGGCGAATTGCGGGGCGACTGGCTCCGGTACGGCGGTCCCCGCGGTCAGCTCGGCCACGGCGCGGCTGGGCTGTGCTTCGAGTGCTCGGCCGCCGCCGTCGGGCTCGGGGCGTCGTTCGGGCCGGGCTGCCGCCGGACGGGCGGGAGTCCTGCTCGGCGGCAGGATCGCCGGTACGGTCGGGCCGAGTTGGGCGCGGGCCCGGTCGAACCACTGCTTGGTGACGGCGTCGAGAGCGGGGTCGGAAGGACGCGACGCGCTGGGACGGGGCTCGACGCGCTGGCGCGGAGCCCCGGACATCTTGCGTGTGGCGTTGTAGTTTCCGGTGGCCGTCTCGGCCCTGTCGTAAAGGGAGTTGATCCGCCGCTGGACTTCGTCACGGCTGGGTCGGTCGTCCACGGTGGGGCCACTGCCTCCGGTGCGCGTACTTCGTTCTGCCGGCATGGCAGACGTGCTCCTTCCGTATCGCGCCTACCGAGTTAGCTGTCGGGTTCGGGCGGTCGATCACGGAAGGATTGCCCTACGACCCTTGCCCGGAGGGGCAGTTGGGCCGATTCACCCCAAGTCGGTTGGGTCCTCGGCTCCGGCTGTCGCGAGCGACACACCGGACTCGGCGCAAACCGTGCGGCCCGGCGCTGCTCGCCGGAGTAGGTCGTACGGTCTGAGCGTCAACTTAGCCAACGTGTGTGCCTCGTGTGAAGGTTGAAGCGCGATATGTCCGATACGTTTTTGTGACCTTTACCTCTCCCAAACGTGTCACGGGCTCATGAGCCCGCCGGGTCGGGTGATCCATATGAGGTCGCTATGAATTTTTGGGACGGTTGAACACACCGGCATCCGGCTCCGTATTGGAACGGGGGATTTCCATGCCGGGACGATCCGGGCCGACCGATACGTGTAGGAGCAACTTCCTTGGCACGCAACACGCGCAGACGCCCCACGGGCGCACGACGCGCGACGATGGCAGCAGTCGCCCTGATGCTGGGCGGCGGAGGACTGGTGGCGGCGAACGTCTACGCGTCGGCGTCCGAAGGCGGTTGGGGCGGTGACTCGTCCCAACAGGGGTCTCCCGATGCGGCATCGAGTGGCGCGACGATCGACTGCCCGGACATCGGCACCCAGTTGACGACGGTCCCCGACGAGGCGAAGACCGAGGTCGACGCCCAACTCGCGCTTCTGGACCAGCAGATAACCGAGGCCTACCAGAAACTGAAGGACTCGACGGAGTCCATACGCCAGGACGCCTCCTTCGCCGACAACGCGATCATGAATCCGTTGAAGGAGAAGCGGGCCGCGACCATCGGACGGATCGACGACGCCATCGCACGCGTCGGGGACCGTCCGGAGGGACTCGACGCACTCGCCGGCTGCACCCTGATCGCCCCCACGAACGGCGACCAGAACGGCAGCTCCAGCGGCGGCGACCAGAGCGGTAGCGCCGCCCCGACCGGCCAGGGCCAGCAGCAGGGCGACGGCCAGGGCCAGCAGCAGTCGACCAACGGGCCCGTCGCCTCGGACTACGCGGACATCACCTCCGTACAGCCCAACGTGAACACTCCGCAGGAGCAGGCCGACGCCTCCCGCGGCACGTTCGTCACCGCGTGTGGCGTGAACGAGAACGGCCTGTTCAACTCCGACAACGTGATCGTCGCCCCCGGTGTCACCAACGGCGCCCATCACTTCCACGACTACATCGGCAACCAGTCCAACAACGCCTTCGCCAGCGACGACGATCTGGCGAAGGCCGACACGAGTTGCGAGAACCCGGGCGACAAGTCCACTTACTACTGGCCCGTGTTGCGCCTGCAGAACGGCAAGCAGGAGCGGGACGCGGACAAGCCCGGCGGTGGCACCGAGGGCAACTCCGGTCAGATCGTCACGGCCAAGGCGGCCACGCTGACGTTCGTGGGCAACCCGAAGAGCAAGGTCGTCGCGATGCCGCGCCTCCTGCGCATCATCACCGGCGACGCCAAGGCCTTCGTCAACGGCCCGGCCAATGCCAACGCCTCCTGGAGCTGCACCGGTTTCGAGGACCGGCAGCTCAAGGACAAGTACCCGCTGTGCCCGGCGGGCAGTGACGTGGTGCGCACCTTCAAGTTCCAGAGCTGCTGGGACGGCCGCAACATCGACAGCGCCAACCACCGCACCCACGTGGCCTTCGAGGCCGCCGACGGCTCCTGCCCTGCGGGCTTCGAGGCCATTCCGCAGCTGGTGCAGCGGATCGTCTACGACGTGGACGCGCCGAGCCTCCAGGACGGCGGCAAGACGACCCCGCTGTTCGCGGTGGACTCCTTCCCCGAGCAGCAGCACAAGCCCGTCACCGACCACGGCGACTTCATCAACGTCTTCGACGAGGGCCTGATGAAGGACATGGTCAACTGCATCAACAACGGCGAGAAGTGCGGCGCCGGCACGAACAACGACCCCGGGGGCTCGGGTTCAGGGTCCGGTTCGGGTGATGGCTCCGGCACGGGTGGCGGCTCGGGTTCGAGTGGCGGCTCCGGTTCGGGCGGCGGTTCGGGTGAGCCGCAGGAGTCCCCGACGGCCACCGACACCGCTACGGCGTCGCCCACCGCGACCGCGTCCGACGAGCCCGGCGGCAACGGGGGAAGTGGCGGCAACGCCGGGAATGGTGACAACGGCGGTAACGGTGACCAGCCCACCGCGGATCCCGCGACGAGCGCCCCGGACACCGAGACCAACGCCCCCGAGCCCACCGACACCCAGACCACCGACCCCGGTGACTTGACGACCGCCGTCTCGGTTCCCAAGGCCGACACGAAGACCGACGGGTCCAAGTCGACCGAGACGCAGGGGAGTTCGGACAACGGCACCGGCGGCCAGGTCGGCAGCGCCGCGGCGACACCGCCCGCTTCGTCCTCGGGCGGGGAGAGTTACGCCGCCGTGGGCCCGAACCAACCTCAGGCGCAGGGCGGGTTGGCGGAGACCGGCGCGAATCTGTGGCCCGCGGTGGCCGGTGCGCTGCTGCTCGTCGCCGGATTCGTGGTGCTGTACCGAGGTAAGCGCATGACACGCTGAGACAGCGCCCGTCTGTGACAACGGCGGCCCGGCCACCCTCACTTGGGGGTGGCCGGGCCGCCGTACGTTCAGCGCGCCCGGGTCAGACGGCCGGTGCGGGATACGTCGGGTACTCGACCCCGGAGACGTGCTGGACGACCCGGATGACCTGGCAGGAGTAGCCGAACTCGTTGTCGTACCAGAGGTAGAGGATCGCGTTGTCGCCGTCGACCTTGGTGGCGCCCGCGTCGATGATCGAGGCGTGCCGTGAGCCCATGAAGTCGCTCGACACCGCGTCGGGAGCGGTCGTGAAGTCGATCTGGCGTTTGAGCGGGGACGTCAGCGAGACGTCGCGGAGGTGGTCGAGGACCTCGGCGCGGGTGGTCTCGCGGCCCAGTCGCAGGCTGAGGATCGCGATCGAGACGTCCGGCACGGGGACACGGATCGAGCTGCCGGTGATCGGGGCCTTGAGGTCGGGCAGCGCCTTGGCGACGGCGGACGCGGCACCGGTCTCGGTGATCACCATGTTCAGCGGCGCCGAACGGCCGCGGCGGTCGGCCTTGTGGTAGTTGTCCAGCAGGTTCTGGTCGTTGGTGAACGAGTGCACGGTCTCCACATGGCCGCGCAGCACACCGTACTCGTCGGCCATCGCCTTCAGCGGCGGCACGATCGCGTTGGTGGTGCAGGACGCGCAGGACAGGATCTGCTCGTCCGGCTTGATCGTGTCGTGGTTGACGCCGTGCACGATGTTGGGGACGTCGCCCTTGCCGGGCGCGGTCAGGACGACCTTGTCGATGCCGGGCCGCAGGTGCTGCGAAAGGCCTTCCCGGTCACGCCACTTGCCCGTGTTGTCGATGAGGATGGCGTCCTTGATGCCGTACGCCGTGTAGTCGACCTCGGACGGGTCGCCCGCGTAGATCACCTTGATCTCGTTGCCGTTGGCGATGATCGTGCCGTTCGCCTCGTCGACGGTGATCGTGCCCTGGAACTGGCCGTGGATCGAGTCGCGGCGCAGCAGCGAGGCGCGCTTGACGATGTCCTGGTCCCCGCCCCGGCGTACGACGATGGCGCGCAGCCGCAGACCGTTGCCCGAGCCGGCCTTCTCGATGAGCAGGCGGGCGACCAGGCGGCCGATGCGGCCGAAGCCGTAGAGGACGACGTCGCGGCCCTCGCGGCACTCGATCTTGTTGGCGCCGGTGGCACCGGCGACGGCCTCGGCGGTGAACTCCTCGGCGGAGAGGCCGCGTTCGTCGATCCGGTGGGTCGCGGCGAGCATGCCGATGTCGATCTGCGAGGGGCCCAGGTCGAGCACGGTGAGGGCACGCAGATACGGCAGGGTCTCGGTGACGGAGAGTTCCTCGCCGTCGATCTGGCGGGCGAACCGGTGGGTCTTGAGGATGCTGACCACCGACTTGTTGACCAGGGAGCGGCTGTGCAGCAGGACGGTGACGTCCCGCTCGCGGTGCAGCTTCCCGATCATCGGGATCATCGACTCCGCGATCTCCTCGCGGGTCTTCCAGTTGGTGAACGAGTCCTCGTTGACAGGCACAGGTTTCTCTTTCGAGCTAGGCGGCGCTCATATGCTAACCCGCTGTTCATCTGCTCGTTCAGTGGGGTGCCGCCCGGTCCCTGGAAGGCCCGGAACGCCGTGAGGGCCCTGCCGACGCGCGTCGGCAGGGCCCTCACAGCTGTACTGGTATCGCTTCTACACGTCCTGGGGCGCGCCGCTGCCCAGCAGGGCCGACGCGTTCTCGAACGGCGTGAGCTCGTGCACGGGCGCCACCTCGGGCAGTCCGTGGCAGGTGAAGCCGAGCCGGGTCATGGCCCGGATGACCTCGCCGCTGTTGAAGTCGCGGGGGTCCTGCCGGGTGATGACCTGCCCCACCTGCTTGACGGGGTAGCGGCGCCGCCCGATGGTCACGGACTCACCCGTGACCAGCTCGGGCTTGATGCCCTTCATCGTCTCCAGGACACCCAACTTGGTGAGGTCGAAGGGATACCGGGCGATGACACAGCGCATGTTGCCTCACAGAGAGAAGGAGGATCGGGGGCCGAACGGGCGCCCGAAGGCGCCGAGTTGGTCCTCAGGCCGCAGGACCGAAGGACGACCGTCGCTGTCCCCGGCTGCTGCTTCCGCTGCCGCCACTGCTCCCGCTGCGCCGCGCCGCACCACCGGCGGACCGACCGCCCTCGCCGGCCGGACGGCCACGACGGCCCCGCGACGACGAGGAGGACGGGCTGCGGCGGGTGCGCTCGCGCTCCACGACCGGGGCCTGGATGACGACCGGGACGCCGGACGGGGCCTGCGCGCCCGTGATCCGGGTCAGCTCCTCCTCGCCCGACCGCACCGAGGTGACCTCGGGAGTGACGCCGGCCGCGGTCATGAGGCGGGTGAAGTCACGGCGCTGGTCGGGGGTGACCAGCGTGACGACACTGCCGGACTCGCCCGCACGGGCCGTACGGCCGCCACGGTGCAGGTAGTCCTTGGGGTCGGTGGGCGGGTCGACGTTGACGACCAGGTCGAGGTTGTCGACGTGGATGCCGCGCGCCGCGACGTTGGTCGCCACCAGCGCCGTCACGTGCCCGTCCTTGAACTGGGCGAGGGTGCGGGTGCGCTGCGGCTGGGACTTGCCGCCGTGCAGACCGGCCGCGCGGACGCCGTTGTTCAGCAGGTGCTTCACCAGCCGGTCCACCGCGTGCTTGGTGTCCAGGAACATGATGACCCGGCCGTCGCGCGCCGCGATCTCGGTGGTCGCGCGCTGCTTGTCCGTGCCGTGCACATGCAGGACGTGGTGCTCCATCGTCGTGACCGCGCCCGCGGAGGGGTCGACGGAGTGGACGACGGGGTCGGTCAGGTAACGGCGGACCAGGAGGTCCACATTGCGGTCCAGGGTGGCCGAGAACAGCATCCGCTGGCCGCCTGTCTGCACCTGGTCGAGCAGCGCGGTGACCTGCGGCATGAAGCCCATGTCGGCCATCTGGTCGGCCTCGTCGAGGACGGTGATGGACACGCTGTCCAGGCGGCAGTCGCCGCGCTCGATGAGGTCCTTGAGGCGTCCCGGAGTCGCGACCACGACCTCCGCGCCACCGCGCAGCGCCCCGGCCTGGCGGCCGATCGACATACCGCCGACGACGGTGGTCATCCGCACGCTGACGGCGCGGGCGTACGGGGTGAGCGCGTCGGTGACCTGCTGGGCCAGCTCGCGGGTGGGAACGAGGACGAGCGCGAGGGGCGCTCGCGGCTCGGCCCGGCGGCCTGCCGTACGGGCCAGCATCGCGAGGCCGAAGGCGAGGGTCTTGCCGGAGCCGGTGCGGCCGCGGCCGAGCACGTCACGGCCGGCGAGGGAGTTGGGGAGCGTCGTCGCCTGGATCGGGAACGGGACGGTGACGCCCTCGTGGCCGAGCGCGGCCAACAGCTTGGCGGGCATGTCGAGCTCGGCGAACGACTCCACGGCCGGAAGGCCGGGGGTCACGGTCTTCGGCAGCGCGAACTCGCCCTGCAGCGCGACCGGCCGGCCGCCGCCGCCCTTGGAGCGGCGCGGCGCGCTGGAGCGGTTGCCGGACGGGGCTGCCGAGCGGTAGCCGCCGCTCTTTCCGGATTCCGGATTTCCATTACGCTTTCGCGAGAAGCGATCATTTGTACGTGCGCGGTTCAAAATGTGGAACCTTCCTTGATATGGCACGTATCAAGGAATTCCCGCGGTGAATGAACGGCGCAGAGAATCGCAAGAACGAGCCGGTGGCTTCGGCGGAATAGCGCCGAAAGCATGGGAAACGCAGCGAGCTGGGGCCCGCACCCCAAGGTGCGGGCCCCAGCTGCGAAGTTAACGTCGGTGTTACGCAGGAACGATGTTCTCGGCCGTCGGGCCCTTCTGGCCCTGCGCGATGTCGAAGGTCACCTTCTGACCCTCCTGCAGCTCGCGGAAGCCCTGGGCGGCGATGTTCGAGTAGTGGGCGAAGACGTCAGCGCCGCCACC
>Ga0307507_10011160_pt1 | contig 11400 bp, 9 predicted proteins | sample 7_EM_MG_FD_207223 | JGI IMG/M metagenome (GOLD analysis project Ga0307507, IMG submission 207223) | Populus trichocarpa ectomycorrhiza microbial communities from riparian zone in the Pacific Northwest, United States - 7_EM | ecosystem: Host-associated > Plants > Roots > Unclassified | place...
CCCGCCAGTGCTCCCGTCATCCAGTGTAGCCCGATATTCATCCCCACTGGCTACCCACAGTGCCACTATGTCGGGAATTAGAAGTTCGAGTCCAGCCGGCGAATCTAGTACGCCACACTCTGAGGACATCTGATTGGGTACCCAGTCACAGCGAAATACAGCGAGAGGAGTAGAGGCGGCTGTAGTAACGCGGGCCAAAGATCTCATTCTCTGGTACATCCTGTTTGTTGACCCACTCCCAGGCCCAATTACTTTGACGTCTGAGGTACACGGTGCTTGGCTTAAGGCGCTTGATTATATAGCTGATGCAACAAATATGGAAGCGTCGGAGGAAAACATAAAGATAGTAAGTGGACACAGATACACAGGGATGACGCCCTCCTGAAGCCGGGTATAGTACTAATTCTGAAAGATACGCAATAGACACTCTGGGGTAAAATCCCAGTTTTTTTCGCACGTTCAAGATGAGATCGGAAAATTATACGATCTCCCGGAAGATCCCACGGCGATTGCGCGCAGGGTGGACTACCTGCTGGAAAAGGATAGATTTATGTGCTCCACAAAGGGATATGGGGTTGGTGCGCCTTAGTTGGACAACTTTCTTCTAATAACTAACAGGTATTAGACTCGGCTTAGAAATTGACATTTCGATTTGGGGCGCCCCAGATTCCCGAGGCCATATGGGGTAAGTACTTCAGAGGCAGGAAAAAGCGTGGGATTGTTGAACCCGATTTTCTTGGGCTAATCAAGGGCACGATGATTTGCTTAACGTGGGCAATGCTCTGTCATACCCTACGAGCATGGCAAACTGGAGTATATAAGGAATCAGGCCAGTTCAAGCCTGACGCGGTAGGAGGTCAGCCAGAACCTGAACCCACCTCGTATTCTCCAGGACGCTAACATGATCCGAACCACTAAAGACCTTTTTGCCCGGCAAACTCAAACGTGGGCCGATTGCCCAGACTGGGTATAGGCGATATTTCTGGACAAGATTCTCGGGACCATGCGGGCAAAGATGGAGAAGGAGCACGGCGTGCGACAGGATGGCCGTGAAGGGTATACCGACGATTGGGCAGCGGTAGCCGCTGAGCTGCAGAGTCAGGCATCCAGCCAGACTACGCGACGGCCAGCCCACCAAAGCGAAACTCCCGGCGATTGGGTTCTGGTAGCCGCCGAGCTGCAGAGTCAACCATCCAGCCAGGCTACGCAACGGCCAGCCCAGCGAATTCAAACTCCAAGCAGCCGGCGCATTGGGACCCCAGTGGGGCAGCAAGATAGTCAAAACGAATCGCAGGACACTGATTTGTCTTGTGATTTCCTCCAGACGTCAGTGGCCCGGGTTCTCGGATTTCTCGATTCTTCTCCGCCGAGCACAGATGGTTCACGGGAGGTGACCAGGGAACTATGGTTGGACAGGACTGTGAGTCCTACTCCATGGCGACGCCTCTCGCTGAGCCTTGACGGAATAGAGCCAGCACAACGGGAGACATGTGATAGTGAGCGGGGGGATGTGGAACAGGGGCGCAATGGGAGCGTGGGTGAGGGTAATGAAGAAATGATGTGTCGAATATGTCGCGTATGTGTCGAGTAGCTGAATAAATTAATACTATTTGTTTGACGGCGATGTGTTGATATGAGAACATAAAGGGTAATCTGGGTGTTCGGAGTACGAGTAGTAGAATCAATGAAAGGGACACGCCACCGGGGCGTCTGGGCGAGCTTATAGTAAACGTCACGGGGTCTCGTCGGAAAGAAGAGGATTGAGCGTGCGCAAGATCGGGATTGTGTCAGGCAGAGTTGCGATAGTTCCCCACGCGTCTGGGAGGCATCATGAGAGCATCTAGATATTACGTAGAAGCGTACAGATACAATAGAAAAAGTCAAGCTACGATCAGGACACACAGCACGTAGAGAGGGTGAAATCAGGATAATGGGGCGCCGGCAGAGAGTGTCTGGAGGTAGAAGGCAAAGGAGGGAGATACCAGGACTAGAGAGCACAGGATCATGGGATCCTGATGTGAGGCGTCGGAACGAGCGAAGCCAAGGCGCGGAAGATAAAGATCGGACGTCAGGACAGAAGACGCCAGGATCAGTGGTGATCAGGATGGAGCGGCGGATCATCAGGCGTCGCCCTGGTGCAGCAACCGAGAATCAGATGTGTTCAGGACGCAAGAGCAAAGAACCTGGCGCAGTCAGGGCGCAGGGAACGTAGGGTCCATGTCAGGATAGCATCAGGGCGCAGCACGTCAGGTGACGCAAAATCAGGACAGAACGTCAGATCGACGTTGCGTCCTCATTCGTGATTGATGTTATGTGCGCTAGGTGCGCCAGATGCATGGGGCGCCCCTAGCGCAGAGTATTATTTTTGCTGATGACGCCATCGCCGGAAATTTAAGTTTAGTGAACTAACCCTCACATAGTCTGGCTGGAGGCCTGACTCCTGGGCTCAATGGCTACCATGGCCCAATCGGCAATATACCCTTTACGGCGAGCTTGTCGCACGCGTGGGCCATCTCCAGCTATCGCCTGATTGTTCCCTGAATCTTGTCCAGAATTATCGCCTAGACCAAGTCTGGGTAATCTCCACCCATCTGAGTTTGCTAGGTAAATAGGTCTTTACTGGTTGAGATCATATTAGTGTCCTGGGGAGGACAACCTGAGTTCGGGTTCTCGCTAACCTCGTACAGTGTCAGGCTGGAACTCACCTGATGCCTTTTTTACTCGTGTTTGCCCTGCTCGTAGGGTATGACTGAGGATTGCCCACGTTAAGGCAATCATGGTACCATTGATATATCCAAGAAATGGGGTTCAACAATTCCCAGAATTTTCCTGCCTAAAACGTATTTACCATATATGGCTTCGGGAATCTGGGGTGCCCCAAATCGAAATGTCAATTTTGTGGTCAATGTGTAATACTTGTTAGTTATGGAAGAAACTGGTCCAACCAGTGTGCACCACCCTCATATCTGTTGGAGAAGCATATAAATGTATACTTTTCTAGCAGTTAGTCCACCGGGCATGTAATTGCCGTGGAATCTTTTGGGCGATTCTATATTTTGCAAATTTATTTTCAACATGGGAAGCAAAATGGGATCTTACACCAGCGTATCTAGTGTGTATCTTGCCGGAATAGTAGTATATCCGGCTTCATGAGAGTGTTATCCTAGTATATTTGTAATTATTTCCTAGCTTTATGCATTTCTCTGAGATTACCATATTTGATGCATCAGCTCGATAATTGAGCGCTTTAAGTCAAGCAGTGTGTTCCTCAGACCTGAAAGTAATTGGGCCTAGAAGTAGGTTAACAAAGAGGGAGTAACAAAGAATTAAAGCTTTGGCCTGTGTTACTGTCACAAACAGTGACTAAGCAGGGCAGATTACCTCATAACTAATAGTTATTAGTTGTTGATTTGTTATCTTTTCCACTATGAGATCAGTTGACTCATAGCTTTTACATGATGACACAATAGCGAGTCAGTGGTTTTTTGTTATTGGTTGGTTAGTGACATGATTCACACTGGTGGTCATGTGGGTTATGTATCTCGCACATGACTCATGGTTATGAGTCATGGGTTTTGCGCAGGTGACCCCTTTGGGACACATAAATTGTTTTATGGGTTTTGATTGGTTGCGAGGAATGGCGCAGCTGACTCGTACGAGTCAGCCGAGGGATTTCCCACTATGACTCACTATGAGTCATGAGTCGTGTGACGGGTGGGTATGAGTCACGCAGGATTAGGGTTCGGAGAAGAACCTCTATATGAGGGCCCTCTCGGAGCTTGGGATTTGGGTCCTTCATGCACCCATCTAAGTTCTTTCGTACACTATACTTTCAATACAAAAGTCTTTATGTCAAACCTTCGGGCACCAAGACACGGCGGTCTTGTATGAGCCTAGCGATGAATGTTGATGGATAGGGGTCAGAGTACTTAGTTATCCCAACAATTATCAGGCTGAGGCAAGTGCTCGTTAGCGAACTATCACTTACCTGCTGCAACCATCACTCAGGGAAGAGATGATTGTAACATTTGGTTCTGTCAACCCAGCAGCACCTTATAAATAGAAAAAACAGCGAACAACAACCAAGACAGGCTCGATCCTTGAGCAGAAAAACTCGATCTTTTCATCAATAGCAGAAGTATTGCAAAGGGCCTGGATGGAGAACGGGCATCAAGCCCTACAACACCAGGACCAGCAGCGCCAATTGGATCAGAAGAAACAGAAGCACAGGAAAGAACACGGCAAAACCCCATGGCGGCTAGAACCGAACAAGCAGACAGGGTATTCTCAAATAGGACCGCGGACTTGAACCCAGAACACCAAAGACAAATTGTCCCGTGGTTAAGTGGCGGAACCAGAAGGCCTAAGGGAAAGGAACAACATTTTTCCCGAGTAGAACAACACAAACTCCGCGGCTGCCTAGCCCAACTCATAATATACTACAAAACAGTAGCATGGCAGAACTGCCATAACGAAGAAAAAATCCTATATTCGAGCAGCCTCCTAAAGCAGGACGCAGGAACCTGGATGTTACTATTTGCAGAAGAACGAATCCCCTAGACATTGAGTACTAGTACTTGAGCAGGATTCAAAGCGGAACTACAAAGTCAATTCAGGGTAATCTATGACAAGCGAGAGGCAAGGATTGCACTCACAAACAGGAACAAGGCAAATGATCAGTCGCTGAATACTGGAACGAATTCCGCCTGGTAGCAAGCGAAGCAGAACTGAACGACTCAACACGAGCAAACGAGCTCCTAGCGTGAATGAACACAGAACTACAAAACGCCTGGGGAGCCAGTAACAACGAATCCGCAAGGGCGGACGTCCTAGCCCAATGCGTAATCAGGAAAGAAACCAAACTGGCAATGGTCAGACACATCCAAGGATCAACAAAGAATGCCCAACGAGAAACTATCATATAATGAAACCCAGACGGAATGTACCGACCCACAAAGAACAACAATTAGAACTACGGCGACCCTATGAAACTAGACGGAACCTGGAAACGACGAATATTCAACAACTCTAGGGAAGAGTTCCAAAGGAGGATTTAATAACAACTATGTCTAAAATAGGCACAATTGGGACACTTAGCAAGGAACTGCCAGGAGAAAGACTGACCCAAACCAATCAACACACCATCCAAGAGTTGGCAACTAACAAAGAAGCCTGCCCCTTGACAGACTAGACTCAAGATCAGGGAAATCAAAGTCGAACAAGAGCCCGAAGAGTCAGGAAACGACAAGTATTCCCTGCACTAGATGGTCAGAGAGACAGACCCGAACGAAAGCCATTCTGATGATAAACTAGTACACAGCACTCAACTAGACGGAAACTCGCGAAAACCAATAACAACAATATCATGGTCAAAATACCTCGAGGCGGTACGCGAGAGTTAGTCACAATCAAGATCATGATTGACTCAGGATCGACGGAAAACTTCATTCACAAAGCTGTATGAAACAAACCTAGGATCAAAATAATTCAAACCAAAAAAACCCCTGGGAGATTACCTTCCTGGATGGAAAACCAAGCCCTATGGGCCCTGTTACGCCAATGATGTAAGTACCTATGGACATTAGAAGCCATACGGTATTGGCAACCTTGAAAGTGGCAAATCTCCAAAACCAGGAGCCGAGCCTTGGGATGCCATGGTCAAGAGAACACAACCCAACAATTGATTGGAACGACAAAAGGAGCACATTCAACAGTGAACAATGTACGACTTGGTGTCTCAAAAGTTCGCCAGTTGCCTATATGGTAGTCAAAGAAAAAGCCCTAGAAGGGAACTTCATCACCCGGTTCTCCAACATCCAGGCCAAGAGAGGCCAGAGTGCCAAGGACCAGAAGGTCAGAGTTATGAAGCTATCGGCCGGGGCCAGAGTGCCTATGCAAGGATCCGCAAAGGCGACAGCACACGACCTGTATGCAAACAAAGGCACTGGCATCCCTGCAAGAGGACAAACCATAGTTGGAACTGGAATAGCTATTAAATTATTACACAACACCTAGAGACCAATTCCACCACGAAGCAGTCTAGCAGTCACACACTGACACATGACAAAGACAGGGGTAATAGAGGCCGACTAGACAGGTGATATAAAGGTGGTCCTGGCTAACCTAGGGGACCAACAATACAAAGTGGAAGAGGGAGACCAGATGACATAACTAATTATTGAGAAGATCAATAACAGGGAACTTGTAACCGGTACAGGTTACTGTTTGGTTTCGAGTATCGTTTGATACTCAGTATGTTTTATGATTGAGTTTGATACTCATGATGCTTTATGTCTGGTTTCAAGTATCGTTTGATACTCAGTATGTTTTAGTTATTGTGTCAAGGTATCGTGTGATACTTGATATATTTTATTTAACGTTTCAAGGCTACCGTTTTGGGAGTCTTTATGGTTATTGTTTACAAGGCTCCGGTCAGCCTGACAAGTGGATTTAAGACCTGCTATTCTCCGGACTTAGAGAAAGCAGACTTCGACAGAGAGAGTTTTCAATATACTTGGTTGAACAGTTACTTCTTCAGTTCACTACGAGAATCCAATAAGACCAAACATACTTAGCTATTAGGAACTCCTTGGTAGTGGCGATATAGTAAGAAGTCTGTTACAACAACTTAGTCTAACCCTCCAGTACTTAGTCTCGTTCTATAACGCACTTTGGTATATAGATAGTATCGTTACCCTATTGATTCCCGCCACCACCCAGGAGGCGGTTACAGAACTAGAGGAAGTAGCCCAGTTGGACGATACCCAGAGACGAGATGAAGCATTCGAGAGCTCTGACACTACCATGGACCAAAAGGTCACGAAGAAGTGTGCCAACCAGCAAATGGAAATCAACGAGATATTGGCAAGAGCTTTCGGAAAGGTGCACTGAAGAGGCAAAACGAAAGGCATCCTCAGAAGAGATGAAATAAACCAGGAAATTCAGCTGGAAGCTAGCAACATTAGCACGGAGCTGGCAATGAAAAACATGAAATATAACAAAGACCAAGACGTTAAGGACACGGTCCCGCAAGAAAATCATCATCTGTTGGAAGTATTCGTCAAGATAGAAGAGGACAGTACCGGCCCACCAACCAGGTATTGACAAGGGAATCGACCTGGAAGCAGGAAAGACAGTACCAATAAACATAATTTATGCTCTCATTTACGTCCAATTGGAGGAGCTCTATCGATATATCAAACAAAACATGAATTGAAGATGTATTCCAATGGTAAAGACAGAAAGGGCTGCAGTAATGATGTTTGTCAAGAAAAAGGACCGCAAACTGAGACTGTGCGCCAATTACCAAGCACTGAACAAAGTTAGAAAAAGAGAGCAACATCGCCTACCACAGATTAGCGAAGCGCGAGATAGGCCAGGGGGAGCCATGTACTTCACCAAGCTGGACATTAAGGATGTCTACCACAAGATTGGGATTAGTGAAGAGAACGAGTGGAAAACAAGCTTCTCGACGAAAGTAGGGACATACGAATACCTAGTCATGCCATTGGGATTATTTAACGCACCGGCGGCGTTCCTATAATGGATCCATGAGATTCTTATAGAACACATCAACATATGTTGCATCGGCAAACTGGATAACGTACTGATATATTCGGAGACACTCTACAACAACATCCACAAGATGTTAGCAACATCCATGAAGGAATACGAGACTGGTGGATCAAATTCAAGCAATCCAAATGCGAATTCCACCAAAGTGAAATCAAATACCTAGGATTTATTATTGGATAAGAAGGGGTCAAGACAGACTCAGTCAAAACACAAGGCATATGGGAATGGACAAGCTGCAAAATGATAAAGGAAATACAGTGCTTCCTCAGATTTTGGAACTTCTATCGACGATTCATAGAAGGTATCAGCAGGACAGCCAGAGCACTATACGCAAGAACAACAACAGAATGCCTCGGCAAATGTAAATAGGGAGAGAAAGAAGAACAAGCATTCAACGAATGGAGGAGAAAGCTGCCGACAGCTCCCGTACTGGTTTACTTTGACCTCATGACACCAATCAAGATCGAAACAGACTTTTTGGAATACGTCTGCTCGGGTATATTGTCACAACACCACCAGTATGGATAATGGAGACCAGTGGTATACTGATATAATAAAATGTTAGATGCCGAATGCAACTAGGACATATACGACAAGAAAGTACTAGGAATAGTTCTCGCATTTGACGAATGGAAACAATAGACGAGGGGAACCCAGAAACCTCGGCGAGTTCTAACCGACTATAAGAACTGGGTAACTTTCATGGAAACGAAGGAGCTAAGTGAACGACAAGCACGATGGATGCGAGAACTGAGTCAATATCACTTCAAAATTGAATATCAACCAGGGCAAGAAGGAGGAAAACAAGGACACCCTTAAGAGAAGAGCAGGAGACCTACCTACAGTGGACAACAAGAGACCCATAAGAAAGATGGGAATCTTAATATAAAAGGAACGATACTGGGACATCAGGGACACCGAAGAAATCAAACTCGAACTATTGCAAACAACAGAGTTTTAAGACAAAGACGACAGAGGATTACCGAGAGCCAGCAAGATCGACAACAAAATCATGGATATCAAAAGAAACATGGACATAAGAGAAAAATGAATGCAAGGAGTAGCGCTAGGGCTATGCCTATGGAAGTACGACCTCTTATGGTACCAAGGAGAGATTTAGATACCAAACGAGAAAGAAATATGGATGACTCTTATCGCCAAACACCACGACCCCCCACAAACGGGTCACGGCGGCATGGCAAAAACCAGTAAACATATCAAGTGACGACACTATTGGCCAAAGATAAGGGAACTCCTCAAATGATTCATACCAAATTGGGACACATGTCAGAGGACCAAAGTGGTCTGAGATGTGCCTTACGCATTACTACAATGGAACGATGACCCTGATCGACCATGTAAATCAATCGGTATCTACTGGATTACAGACCTGCCCAAATCTGGAGAATATGACATGATACAGGTTGCCATCGATCAGCTGACCAAAAATGAGCCATTTTATTCCATGCTCGAATGATCTAGATGGACCGCAGTTTCCCAATCTCTTCATAAAGGAGATAGTCAGGCTAGACGAACTAGCACATGATATCATCAGCCACAAAGGGACACTATTGACCTCAGACCTAGGGAAGGAAACCAGGAGGAAAATAGAAGTTGAAGGCAGACTCACCACGGCTTTCGAGCCGCAAACAGAAGGACAGACCGAAAGGACCAAGGCGATATTGGAATAATACCTCCGGGGGTACAACAACTATCAACAAGACGACTGGTGTGGTTACCTAGCACTTGCAGAGTTTGCATACAATAACGGATATGAGGAGACCATCAAAAACACACCCTTCTTGGCAAACTACTGCATCAACCCCAAATACGAGATGATGGGTCATTTGATCCAAGGAAAACAAATGAAACTAGAAGAAATTACTCATTAACATCAGTCATTGAGGAGGGAGATGGTGGCCGCGCAATTATGACAAAAAGAATAATACTATCCACACAGAAAACACGATCCAAACCCACAATTATGGGATATACTGGGGTTATTGCCACGCAACGTCAACACCACGAGACCTTGGAAGAAATTGGACAACAAGAAAATCGGACCATTCCAAAAATTGGCAAAAATTGGGACACGTGCATATAACCTGGCCTTACCACCCTCATTGGCCATACACAACACCTTCCACATCTCCCTCCTCAAACACTCACAGGAGGATCGATCCTCCTCCCAACTTAAGGGACCCCCTGCTGGTATGCAGATAGAAGGAGAAGACAAATACGACCTAAGCGAAATTATTACCAGTTGTCCCCACTACAACAAGCTCCAAGATAAGGGTAAGTGGAAAGGCTATTTACCCGAACACGACAAAGTCTGGTACCAGGCAGAAAACTTCCACAATGCAGAACCTCCAGTCCAACAATTCCACCAATGCTATCCTGGAAAGCCTGGAGTGGATACATGTTACAATCAACATATCATCCTCCGTATCTTCCCCAGTCGTCAAACAAAATTGACGCTCTGACATCCCGGAAGAAAACACCCAATACAGCACTCGTAATGCTAGCCCGACTAGGCCGGATTACTTGGGCTCACCAATAGAGGACACATCAGATGCCTCCATGAGCTGGATGGATAGCGACAACGATTGATGTCAAATCCATCTGGGAGAGAAACAAGGGTCATGCTGGTACCCACAATTCACCAGGAGATCCAGACAACCAAGCGTTGCCCCAACCACAACTAGCGACAAGGAATAGAAGCAAATCTAGGAGAAGACTGGAGCCTTGAAAAATGTCCCAACAATGGGCCAGAAGGGCCCAGGATGATCTTACTCGCTGGGAACACTGCTCCAACGACAACTGCCAGGAGCACCGATCAGAGGAGGTGGACAACGGTTATTACCCACAACAAGTGGGGGAAAGATGGACACTATGACAAAACGATTGAAGGAATAAAAAAAGAGATGAACTGGTAGTACACGGTTGGGAGGGGAGGGGAGTGAAAAACAACTCATGATGTGGAAGGCCTGAAAACACGAATCGCAGACCTCTGAAGTCAACTCGATGGCACCGCCGAAATCATACAATAAAAGAGCGCGATCTCAAAAGACTGGAGAAGGAAAAGGAAAAACTACCAGAAGCTTACAGTCGAGTCCAACAGAGGATGCGTCAGATCTGTGCCACCCTTGGGAGAGGGTGTTTACTCTCGTGGGATCTATGCAAGAGAGGGAAGGGAGCTAGTGTCACCAATGATTACTAAGCGAGGCAGATTTCCTAATGACTAGTAGTTATTAGTCATTGAGTTGTTATCTTTTATGCCATGAGATCTGTTGACTCATAGGTTTTACATGACGACGAAATAGCGTGTCATTGGTTTATTGTTATTGGTTGTTTAGTGACATGACTCATGATTGTGGTCATGTGGATTATGTATCTCGCACATGACTCATAGTTATGAGTCATGGGTTTAGCCCATGTGCGACCTTTGGGATACATGAATTGTTTTATGGGTTTTGATTGGGTGTGACGTATGGCGCAGCTGACTTGTATGAGTTAGCTGAGAGATTGTACACTATGACTCACGATAAGTCATGAGTCATGTGATGCGAGGGTAGAACTCAGGGAGGGTTATGGGTTGAGGGAAGAACCCGTATATAAGGGCACCCTCGGAGCTTGGGATTTGGGTAACCATCTCCCTTACACACCCGGCGATTGAAATCTCAACACCATGAGAATTTATCGTCAACATCCACCACCACCGCACTCTCAGTGAGCTGCACCCGCACTCTCCGTGAGCTGCACCCTCCTCCTCCCGCCTTACTTCCCTTATCATGTTCTTGGGCCCTGGCGTCCTTGTTTCTAGGG
>Ga0307507_10011161_pt1 | contig 11399 bp, 12 predicted proteins | sample 7_EM_MG_FD_207223 | JGI IMG/M metagenome (GOLD analysis project Ga0307507, IMG submission 207223) | Populus trichocarpa ectomycorrhiza microbial communities from riparian zone in the Pacific Northwest, United States - 7_EM | ecosystem: Host-associated > Plants > Roots > Unclassified | place...
CCATCGGCGTCGGCACGCACAGGAACACGCCCTGCGCGTCCCGCACGGCTTCGCGCGCACCGACGACGAACTGCAGGCGCCCGGCGGAAATGCCTCGGGTGACCAGGTCGGCCAGCCCGGGTTCGAGAATGTCCACGCGTCCGGCGGCGAGCCGGGAGACCTTCGCCCGGTCGACGTCCACGCAGGTGACGTGATGACCAAGGCCGGCGAGACATGCCCCCGTGGTCAAGCCGACGTAACCGGTCCCCACCACCACGATCCGAGCTGCGGTCATGCTGCTGAAGGTGACAGCCGGAGTTGACGACCGCGCAAACGGAAGCCCACCACCCCGAGTACTCCACACGACACCGGAGCGGTGCGTTAACAGCAGCTTGCGAACGGTGATCGAGCACACCAACCACGGCGATGCGAACGAGCGTTAACCTGTCCTGAGTCGACCGGAAGGGAACGCAGGGATGCAGATCACCGACACCGCAGCACTCGTCACCGGAGGTGCCTCCGGGCTGGGCGGGGCGACGGCCAAGGCCCTCGCGGCCAAGGGCGCGCGGGTGTTCGCGCTCGACCTGGCGCCGTCCATCGAGAAGGCCGAGCAGATCGACGGCATCACCTACGTCGAGGCGGACGTCACCGACGTCGACCAGGTCGAAGCCGCGGTGGCCACCGCCGCCGGGTCCGGCGTGCCGCTGCGGACCGTGGTGAACTGCGCCGGGATCGGGCCGGCCGGCCGGATCCTGTCCAAGAAGGGCCGCCACGACCTCGGGCTGTACGCGAAGGTCATCCAGATCAACCTGATCGGCACGTTCAACGTGCTGACCATCGCCGCCGAAGCGATCGCGAAGACCGAGCCGCTGGCCGAGGACGCACGCGGCGTCATCATCAACACCGCCTCCATCGCCGCCTACGACGGCCAGATCGGGCAGGTCGCGTACGCGTCGTCCAAGGGCGGCGTCGTCGGCCTGACCCTGCCTGCCGCGCGGGACCTGGCCTCGCACGGCATCCGCGTGCTGACCATCGCGCCCGGGATCGTCGACACCCCGATGCTCGCCACGGTCAGCGACGAGTTCCGCGCCGGGCTCGCCGCCGGGGTGCCGTTCCCGAAGCGGCTCGCGAAGCCGGAGGAGTACGCGCAGCTCGCGCTGTCGCTGATCGACCACGACTACCTGAACGGCGAGGTCGTCCGGATGGACGGCGCGCTCCGGATGGCCCCGCGCTGAGCCCGCGCAGGTGCGGCACTTTCACGTGAAAGTGCCGCACCCTCGCATCAGCGGGTGAGGCGGGCCTCGAAGCCGATGCCGTCGGCGATGACCGTGCAGCCGCCGAAGGCACTCTCGGTGGCCATCGCCTCGAACTGGGCGCGGGTGAACGCACGTCGCCGCAGCCCTCCGAGCGCCTGTCGCACCGCGAACCGGCCGAACGTGCCGAGGTTCATCCCCGCCACCTCGCGGTCGATGTCCGCGTCGGTCGTGTCGTGGTTCATGTCCTGGACCACCGCGACCCCGCCGGGCCGCAGCACCCGGTGCATCTCGTTCAACGCCGTGACCGGCTGCCGGAAGTTCTTGAACGCGGCCTGGCACACGATGAGGTCGAAGGATTCGTCCTCGAACGGCATCGCCGACGCGTCACCGTGCCGGAACTCCGCCCGGACGCTCGCGCGCCGAGCGCCTTCCGCCGCGATCTCGACCATCGTGGCGCCGATGTCCAGCCCGGTCACGGTGAACCCGAGCTTCGCCACCTCGATCGCGTGGTAGCCGGGGCCGGGCGCGACCTCCAGCACGTCGGCACCCGGCGGCAGTGACGCCGTCAGCCCCGCGGCCTGCTTCCGATACAGCGCCATCTGTGGCTCGGTGCCCCGCTGCTTGGCGTACCACCGGGCCTGGAAGCCCTCCATCTCGGGCAGTCTCAGTTTGCGACGAGTTTCCATGGGATCTCTCCTCTTCGGTGAGCCGAACCGAAGAGCCGCCCGGCTATTCTTGCCGGTGCCACCTCGTGGCCGGGCGTGCTCGGTTCGGGGTTGAGGACCCCGGGTGTGTGTGCCAGCACCACCCGGGGTCCGTGCTATTTCTTCTCTTCCACGAGCTCCCCCAGGTCAGCAGGGAGTTCGCCGGTCTCGAACCAGTGGCGCCATTCCTCGATGCCGGGGATCGCGCCACCGGTCAGGTCCTCGAGCAGGCCCCGGAGCCATGTGGCCTCGGCCTGGGCGAGGGTGAGTTCGTACTCGGTCTCCAGGAGGAACAGCCGAGGGAGCTTCTGATGCCACGTCTCCAGGCCTGCCCGCTGGGCGTCGACCCGTTGCTCGAGCTGCGCCAGCCGGCGCCGCAACAGCTCGATCGACTGGTCGGGGCCCAGCACGGTCATCATCGACAGCCCCGCTTGGAACGGCGGCGGCTCGCGCTCCACGGTGCCGACGAGCTCGCGGACCCAGTCCTCGAACTCCTCACGGCCGCTCGGCGTGAGCCGGTAGATCGTCCGTTCGGGACGGCCGCCCTCCTGAACGCTCTCGACGACCTCGATGAACCCGTGTTTCGCGAGGCCGGCGACGACGCTGTAGAGCGTGCCCCATTTGATCTTCATGTCGGCGTCCTTGCCGCGTTCCTTCAGCACGGTCGCCATCTCGTAGGGGTGCATCGGCCGTTCCACCAGCGCGGACAGCAGAGCCAGCGCGAGCATGTTGCCGACCTTGCGCCGCTTCACCCCGACCTCCTCGATACTCGCTTTCGAGTACTCGCAAACGAGTATACGCCGGATACATCAGAGCGCAAGTGTCTTAGTTATCGAGAAGATCAGAGATCGAGCAGGTACGGGATCTCGGCCTGGGCGCGGGTGCTCATCCACTCGCGCAGCGCCTGGGTCGCGAGGACGTCGTCCTCGTTGTAGCGCAGGAGACGCTCGCGCTGGGCGTCGTCGGGGACCTCGCCGTCCATCCCGACGGCGTCGCGGTACCAGCGCATCGACGCCTCGCCGCCGGCTTCCGGGTCGCGCCAGGCGAACCCGGCGACCGGCGCGATCACCTTGAGGCCCTTGCCGTGGGAGCAGAGGAACTGGTCGGTGACACTGCGGAAGAGGTCGACCCACTCCTCGGAGTCCACAAAGGACGAAATCTCCCGCTTCGACGGGATGCCGGGGTGATCGCCGAAGCGCTCCACCGAGCCGAACAGCCAGCGGTTCTCCGCCAGCGCGTTGTAGCAGTAGGCGCGGAACGTCAACCCGGCCGCTTCGGTCCGCGCGCGGACGTCGGTGAGCCAGGCCCAGAATTCGGCGAAGGAGCGCGCCTCGTCGCCGGTGGGCAGCGGGTCCCAGGTGGCGAAGGCGCGATAGCCCTGCGGCAGCCCGATGTCGGCGCCGCTGAGCAGGCAGCCCCAGAGGTAGGCGCCGGCGTCGCCGAAACTCTCCATGTCGACGTCGACCTCGACGTCGGCGCGCGGCACCTCGACCTGGCCCACCCGGCGGACCAGGGTGAGGTCGGCGAGCCAGGCGCGGGCGAGCACCACCGCGTCCGGGAAGGTCGTGCCGGTCCAGTTCACCGGCGGCGACTCGCCCGCCGGATCGAGCGCGGCCAGCTTGTCCACAGTGGACACTCCGGCGCGGCGCAGCTCCATCGCGTCCTCGCCGCGGACCACCAGGCTGACGTCGCGGGTCTCGGTGAGCACGACCTCGCACGTCGGCCACCAGGGGCAGCGGCGGCACTCGAGGACCCGAGACGGTTCGGCGAGGGGCTCGTCGCCGTGGGCGGCCGCGCTGGCGATCGCGAGCCTGTCGGCGAAGCGGGCCTGGTACTCGGTGAGCGCGCTACGCCCACCCGGCCAGCTCTCGACGCTCAGGTCGTGCCACAACACGACGTCGGCATCGAGGCCGATCACGCCGCCGACGACGAGGCTCTCGTCGGCCTGCCCGAGCGTCTGCAGCATCCGGCGGACGTGCACGAGCCGAAGCTGGTCACGTGGCTGCGAACGGACCTTGCGCTCCTCGTCGGGCTTGCGGTGGGCCGGGTCGAGGTCGGTGAGCTCGGTGGCGGCCGCGCCGGCGCCGCGGTCGGTGATCCGGTGGCGCACCACGAGGATCGGGACGTACCCGCGGCCGGTGTGCACCAGCAGGTCCACCCCGCCGCGCCGGTGCCCGGCGGCGTCGACCGGCAGCAGCGCGCCCCAGATGTGGCGGACGCCGTCGTCGAAGGCCTTGAGCGTGCGCTCGACCCGCTCGGCGGCGGGCAGGTCGCGCGGGATCTTCACCCAGCTCGTCTCGCCGCCGGTGGCCTCGGTCAGCCGCTGGTAGATGGCCTCGCGATGCGCAGTGGCGTCGTCGATGCGCTGCTGCGCGGTGGGGTCCGGCGGCAGGAGCGGGACCTCGCGCATGGTGGGGTCGTGCTCGAGGTGGACACGACGACGGCAGCGGCTCATCGCGCCCGCGTCGAGTACCACGTCGGCTCCCATATAGATCACTCTAGATTCCCTGCGCCGAGCCGACATGCTCGCCACCCGGGCGACCAGTAAGTTCGTTCACGACACGGCGCAGGAGGTGGCCCATGGCGCGTAAGGCCAAGCAGCTCGAGGGTGAAGCCCGGATCACCCCCAAGAAGGCGAAGAACGCGATCGCGGTGGCCAAGGTGATCGGCCCGGTGGTGATTCCGATCGTCGCGCCGCTGGCCGTCCGCGCTGCGGGCACCGCACGGGAGCTGTATGACCGCTACCAGGCACGGAAGCTGGGCGTGGCCGTCGACCAGCTCGGCGAGTACACCGGCCGCGGCGCGGCCCTGCACGCCCGCATCGCGGGTCTGGCGCAGGGTTGCGAGGACCTGCGGACGTCGGAGAAGGCGACCCCGGCGGACGTCGAGTTCGCGAAAAGCGCGGCGGGCACGCTGGAGCAGCTCTCGGCGACGGTCCGCGCGGCGGAGCGCATGCCGGCCGCCCGGCGGAAGTCGGCGCACCGGGCGATCGCGGGCGAGCTCGAACGCCTCGAAGGCCAGCTCCTGCACCGGCTGGGGATCTAGGCCGCGAGATGTAATGAACGGTCCTTTCCTTACAGAATCTGTAAGGAAAGGACCGTTCATTACATCCGGGGGGCTACTTGATGAAGCCCTTGGAGAGCATCCAGTCGTGGGCCACCTTGCCCGGGTCGCGACCGTCGACGTCCACCTGCTTGCAGAGCTCGATCATCTGCTTGTTGTCGATCGCCGCGCTGACCGTCTCGAGCGGGCCGCGGAGGTCCGGGTGCTCCTTGAGGAACGACGACCGCAGCGTCGCCACCGCGTTGTACTGCGGGAACGCCTTCTTGTCGTCCTCGAGCACCCGCAGGTTGAGGCCCGAGATACGGCCGTCGGTGGTGAAGATCTCGCCGACCGGGCACGTGCCGCTCGACACCGCCGAGTAGATCGTGCCGATGCCGAAGTTCTTCACCTGCGAGTTCTGGAAGCCGTACGCCTTGACCGCGGCCGGGAACCCGTCCTGGCGGCTGGTGAACTCCGTCTCCAGGCAGAACACGTTCTGGTCGGGATTCTGCTTGATGAACGCCGCCAGGTCCGAGGTCGTCCTCAGGTTGTTCTTGGCGCCGTAGGCCTCAGTGACCGCGAACCCGTACTGGTCGTTGAGCGGCGAGTAGTTCAGCCAGCTGACGCCGAACTTCTCCTCATCCGCCTTCGCCGTCGCCTCGTACTGGGCCTTCTCGCCGCCCTGCACCGGCAGCTCGTTGCCCTGGTAGTTGATCCAGCCGGTGCCGGTGTACTCCCAGGTCACGTCCGTCTGGGCGTTGAGCAGCGCCTGACGCGACGAGTTCGAGCCCTTGATGTCGGACAGGTCCACGACGTCCGCGCCCGCCGCGCTCAACGCCATCTCGGCCATGTACGCCAGCAGGATGTTCTCGGTGAAGTCCTTGGACCCGACCGTCACCCGAAGGTCCTTCAGCGACGGGATCGGCTGGATCGAGCCGGGCTCGATCTTGAACGGCAGCGCCGTGTTGACCTCCAGCCCGCACGCGGACAACGTCAGGAGCAGCACCGCGCCCATCAATGCACGGAGTTTCATCGCAGGCCCTTCGGTCCGAAGTACTGTTCGGCGACCGCACCCAGCCAGTCCACCAGCAGCGCCAGCGCGACGGCGAGCACGGAGCCGGTGATCAGCACCTTGGTCAGGTTCAGCTTGTAGCCAGTGTCGATCAGCAGCCCGAATCCGCCGGCGTTGACGAACATCCCGAACGTCGCCGTCCCGACCGCCAGCACCAGCGACGTCCGCAGACCGGCGAGGATCAGCGGGATGGCAAGGGGGAATTCGACCCGCCACAGCACGCCGGCCGAGGACATCCCGATGCCGCGGCCCGCGTCGATCAGCGATTCGTCGACCTGCTGCAGGCCCACCATCGTGTTGCGCAGCACCGGAAGCAGCGAATAGAACGCCAGCGGCAGCGCGGCCACCCAGATCCCGCCGACCGCGCCGGTGACGATGAACCACAGCACCAGCACGCCCAGCGCGGGCGCCGCCTGGCCGATGTTCGCGATCGCCAGGAACACCGGCGCCGCCCAGCGCGCCCACGGCCGCGTCACCATCACGCCGAGCGGCACCGCCACCAGCACCACGATCGCGGTGACGACCAACGTCATCAGCACGTGATCGCGCAACGCCTCGAACAGCGTCGGTGCGTTCAGCGTTTCCTTCTCCGTGGCCGAAAGCCCGCTCGCGAACACCGAGATCAGCGTGATCGCGACGATCACCAGCACCACGACGGGCTGGGCGAACAGCCGGACGCGTTCGGCGCGCTTCGAGCCGGACTCGGTGGAGAAACCGGTATCGACGGCGGCCGTCATGCCGTCGCCTCTTCGCCGTTGCCGTGGTCGTCGCGCAACTGCTGGATGGTCCCGATCACGGTGTCGAGATCGATCGTCCCGGCGTACTCGCCCTTCGCGCCGGTGACCGGCACCGCGCCGCCCTCGGCCAGCATGGCTTCCAGCGCGTCCTGCAGCGTCGACTGCAGGGTGACGTGGTCGCGCAACGGCTTGCCGGCCGTGGCCAGCGAACTCGCCCCGCTCAGGTCGTACTTGTGCACCCAGCGCTGAGGACGCTTGCGGTCGTCGAGCACGAGCGCGAACAGCTTCTTCTGCGCGTCCAGCTTCTCCCGCACCGACGCGGGCGACTCGTCCAGGTTCGCGGTGAGCGCTTCCTGCTTGAGTTCGACATCGCGTACGCGCAGAAGCGTCAGCTGCTTCAGCGAAGCGCCGGCGCCGACGAAACCCGCGACGGTGTCGTTGGCCGGGTTGGCCAGGATCGCGTCCGGGGTGTCGTACTGCAGGATCGACGACTGGTTGCCGAGCACCGCGATCTTGTCGCCGAGCTTCACGGCTTCGTCGAAGTCGTGCGTCACGAACACGATCGTCTTCTTCAGCTCCGTCTGCAGCCGCAGCAGCTCGTCCTGCAGGTTGCCGCGGGTGATCGGGTCGACGGCGCCGAACGGCTCGTCCATCAGCAGCACCGGCGGGTCCGCCGCGAGCGCCCGTGCGACGCCGACGCGCTGCTGCTGCCCGCCGGAGAGCTGGCGGGGGAAGCGGTCGCGGAAGTCACCGGGGTCGAGGCCGACCAGGTCCATCATCTCGTGGACGCGGTCCTCGACCTTCTTCTTGTCCCAGCCGAGCAGCCCCGGCACGACGCCGATGTTCTGCGCCACCGTGAAGTGCGGGAACAGCCCGGCCTGCTGGATCGCGTAGCCGATCCGGCGGCGCAGCGTGTCGACGTCGAGCTTCAGCGCGTCCTCGCCGCCGATGGTGATCCGGCCGGACGTCGGCTCGATCAGCCGGTTGATCATCCGCATCGTGGTGGTCTTGCCGCAGCCGGACGGCCCGACGAAGACCACGATCTTCCCGGCGGGCACGACCATCGAGAAGTCGTCGACCGCCGGTTCCCGCGTGCCGGGATAGCGCTTGCTCACGTTCTCCAGGACGATCTCGACGCCGGAGACCTCTTCTTGCTCAGCCACGGACACCCCTCGAGATCGTGAACCTCTTGATCAGCACGTAAACGCCATCAAGGACGAGTGCGAGGATGACCACCCCGACCGTCCCGGTGATGGCCTGGTTCAGGGAGTTCGCGCTCCCCGCGTTGGTCAGCCCGGAGAAGACCTCGGAGCCGAGCCCCGGTCCCTTGGCGTAGGCGGCGATCACCGCGATGCCCATCAGCATCTGCGTCGCCACCCGCATCCCGGCCAGGATCGCCGGCCACGCCAGCCGCAGCTCCACCCGCGTCAGCACGCCGACGCGGCTCATCCCGATCCCGCGCGCGGCGTCCGTGATCGCCGGGTCGACGCCGTCGAGCCCGACGATCGTGTTCCGCACGATCGGCAGCAGCGCGTACAGCACCAGCGCGATCACCGCGGTCGTCGACCCGAGCCCGGACAGCGGGATCAGCAGCCCCAGCAGCGCGAACGACGGCACCGTCAGGATCGTGCTGGCCAGCGCGGTCGCGAGCGCGCTGCCGACCGGGCTCCGGTAGACGACGACGCCGATCAGCACGCCGAGCACCGCCGCCAGCACCGTGCACTGGACGACGAGGCTCGCGTGCAGCAACGCCTCGAGACTGAGCTTGCTCCAGCGATCCGAGATGTACTCGAAGAGATTCATCCGTGTCCGCGCTCCCGCCGTAGTCCGCAGGCACTCACCCGTTCGGGCTATTCCTGACCGACGACTCACTACCCGCCGACCGGCCGCCCGAAACCTTCCACTCGGCCCGCTGGTTCGTTCACCGTTCACCATCCGGCGTAGATCGGCAACCGCCAGGGTGAACCGCGCCGCCGCCCGAAACGTGAACTTCACGTGTGCTCACCTGGCGGGACCGGCCGTTCACTCTTCGGGGTGTCGCTTAGGCTGATCTCCATGCGCATGTCGGCCCGGCACCGAGCCGCGCTGAGCGCTACCCGCGGAGCGTTGCTGGCAGTAACGTCGGCAACGCTTTCCGTCACCGCGCACTTCATGGCCGACGGCGAGCTCGCCGACCCGGCGCTGACCGTGCTGCTCACCGGCCTCATCGGTTGGATCGCGACCGCACTCGCGGGCAAGGCCCGCGGCCCCGTCGCGACGCTCGCGCTGCTGGGCGCGGGTCAGGTCGTCATGCACCTCGTGCTGGTCACGCTGGCCGGGCACGACATGTACGGCATGCCGGGCCGCGCCGGCGGGCTCACCATGCTCGCCGCCCACGCGATCGCGACCTTGCTCACCGCGCTGCTGGTGGCCAAGGCCGACGCGATGCTGCTCGCCGTGCTCTCGGCGCTGCGCACGATCCTGCCGTGGCTGCTCCCCGCGCTGCCGGTCCCGGCCGCGGCCACCGTCGCCATGCCCGCGCGCACGGACGTGCCGCCCCATCTCGTCGGCGTCGACCTGCGTCGCATCCACGGGCGGCGCGGCCCGCCCGTCACCTCCTGAACCCAGCCCTTTCCCCGACACGGCGACAGCCGTCCCCTTTTCGTGAGTTCAGGAGAACATCTTGTCCCAGCACGTCATCAAGCGCGCCGGTTTCCTGGCCGCCGCCATCGGCATCACCGGTTTCCTCGGCGCGGGCATCGCGTCGGCGCACGTCAGCGCGAACGTCTACGGCGACCAGCCCACCAAGGGCGGGTACTCGGCGATCTTCTTCCGTGTCCCCAACGAGGAACCCACCGCGGGCACGAGCAAGGTCGAGGTCGACCTCAAGCCGGAGTACGGCATCGGCACCGTGCGCACCAAGCCTGTCCCCGGCTGGACCTCGAAGGTGGAGAAGGCCAAGCTCGCCACCCCGATCACCAAGGCCGACGGCTCGCAGATCACCGAGGCCGTCGCCAAGGTGACCTGGACCGCGGACGCCGGCGGCGGCCTGCCCGCGGGCACGGACTCCTTCCAGGAGTTCGAGATCAGCCTCGGCGCGCTGCCGACCAACGTCGACCAGCTCGAGTTCCCCGCGGCGCAGACCTACACCGACGGCAAGGTCGTCAACTGGAACCAGCCGACCCCGGCCGGCGGTGAGGAGCCGGAGCACCCGGCGCCGGTGGTGAAGCTGGCCGCGCAGACCGAGGGCGACGCGCACGGCATGGCCGGGATGGCGTCCACCACCGGGGCGCAGACCGAGGCGTCGGCGTCGACATCCGACACCACCGCGCGCTGGCTCGGCGGTGCCGGCCTGGCCCTCGGCGCGCTCGGCCTCGGCGCCGGCGCGGGCGCCATCCTTCGCGCGCGTCGCACCGTCGCGGCCGTCAAGAGCGGGAGTGAGCAGTAAAGATGCGGAAAGCGCTCACCGCGCTGGCACTGACCGGGGTGGCCCTGCTGGGCATGGCCACCCCGGCGCTGGCGCACAACGTCATCATCGGCTCCGACCCGGCGAACAACGCCTCGGTCGCGGCCGGGCCGTCGACGATCAGCCTGACCTTCGACCAGTACGTCCAGGGTGCCGACGTCAACCAGATCGCGGTCACCGGCCCGAACGGCGGACAATGGGCCGAAGGCCCGATCTCCGTGGTGAACAACGTGATCAGCGCCCCGCTCCGCCCACTCGGCCCGGCCGGGAAGTACACCGTGGGCTACCGGGTGCTCTCCGCCGACGGTCACCCGGTGACCGGGGAGTTCAGCTTCAGCCTGACCGCGGCGGGCGCCGGCACCCCGGCGACCGTCGACGCGGCCCGCTCGCCCGGCTCGGCCTCGCAGGCGGCGCCCGCGTCGTCGTCGACCGGGATCCCGATCTGGGTCTGGATCGCAGGCGCGGTGGTGCTGCTGGCCCTCGGGCTGACCGTGGCACTGCGGACCGGCGGCAAGGCGTCCACCGGCGGAGAGAAGTAGGAGACCGTGACACAGGCCGAGACCACCTCGAGCGTCCGCTATTCCACGCTGGTCTGCGTGGTGACCGCGGGGCTCGTCGGCGCCCTGATCGGCGTCGCGCTGACCGCCACCACCCCGGTGCCCGGGGTGACCGAGGTCAGCGGGGTGGTCTCGGCCGCCATCCCGATCGTGCGCGTGCTGCTGGATCTGGCCGCGGTGACGACGATCGGGCTCGCGCTCTTGTCGGTCCTGGTCGGCTACGACCGGCCGAAGCTCACCGAGCCGGTCATGCGGCTGGCGCGGCCCGCGAGCGTCGCGGCCGCGCTGGTGTGGTCGGCCGCGTCCGTCGTCGCGCTGATCCTGCAGACCGCGGAGTACAAGCCCGGTTCGTCGACGCTGACCGCGGGCGACATCGGGAGCTACATCGGAGGAGTCGGCGCGGGGAAGGCCTTGGTCATCGTCGCCGTGCTCGCGCTCCTGCATGCCGGACTCGGGGCTTTGGCGCTGCGGCACGGCGAAAAGGTGCCCGCCGAGGTGCGCGTCGGGCTCGGGCTGTTCGCGCTGCTGCCGCTGCCGGTCACCGGGCACGCGTCGAACTGGAACTACCACGACTACACGATGATCTCGATGGAGCTGCACGTCATGA
>Ga0307507_10011163_pt1 | contig 11398 bp, 11 predicted proteins | sample 7_EM_MG_FD_207223 | JGI IMG/M metagenome (GOLD analysis project Ga0307507, IMG submission 207223) | Populus trichocarpa ectomycorrhiza microbial communities from riparian zone in the Pacific Northwest, United States - 7_EM | ecosystem: Host-associated > Plants > Roots > Unclassified | place...
TGTTTGCGACGGAATTAAACTGCCCGAATTTGAAGGGGTACCTACCTGTTAGTCCCAACCAGAAACGGACAATAAATTTCGCCTAAGTCTAATTTGAGCAAAAGCTCGCACTGGCGCTCAAGGCATATATCGTTTTGTCTGACGCCCCGAGGACAATCAGGATCGAAGACGGACGGTCTGAAAACTTCTTACGAAGGCCCTACCATCTGGACGAAAAGCGGTGGTTTGAACATATCGTGATGTGTTTAAGGCAGATGAAGAGAAAGCGGTAAAATTCGGAGTTACGTACTTGACCAATTTGATGTTCTGAACAAGACACCAATGTTCATAGGTACGATGCAAATTGAGATTTAGGAATTTCGAAAGGACCGTTGTCTGTAATCTAAATCCTATTGGCATTCTCACCATTCACCTTGCCGTATAAAGGGGCCCAGTAAGATAACTTGAATCAGGCTCTCCAGAACACAAGTGCTATTAACTCGAACCCAAACTCGAAGCAAGCATGTCTATCACCGGTAACACTGTCCAGAACGCACAAACCCAACTGTATGCCGACGTCACTGGCAGCAGCTTCACTCCTGGAACGAATGTCATCATCTTCTCCCTCAACCAGACTGGTGGGACCAAAAACCAAAACGTTAGGACAATTCTGTTATAATTCGCATGATACTTATCTTCACTGCAGTGGCGATTCATCTCTGTTGATTCCGACAAGAACTTGTACAAGATCCAAAGTGTCCTCACTGGTGGATATGCTTCCGTCGATTCGGCTGAGACTGTCTGTGGCGTTCAGACTGCCTTTGATAAATTCACTACTGATCTGATTTTGAACTTATAGAATCAAGCAATCAAGACCAGTCTTACCTCCACCGCTTGGGAGGTCACCGCCGTTGACACTTACAGCGCGAACTTCTTGTATGTTAAATCTGTTTTCTGTTAGTCAAACTGTTATTCACCAGGTCAACAATTCAATAGTATCAAGCTTCCGAACACTAACCTCGTTTGGGGTGTCCCTGCCAGCTCTGGGGTTCGCACCAACGTTCGTGTTCTTACTTCGCATGTACTCGGCTTATACTGATGGATTCTATCAGATCACCCTCAATGTTCAAGCCCCTGGAAACACCAACACGACCCAACAGTGGAAATTGGTTAATGTTTAAAGAAGAGTCGGCGTGAGCAATCTCAAATGTCAGTTACGATCGTAGTTTCCAAATTTCACAACATGGTGAAAAATGTATCCTAAAAACCAATCAACATCAAATTTCAGTGCGCGAACTTGCTCCCACTTGCACCAAAATATTGTCATCACAATTGCTGGCAAATGGTTCCAAGATGAAGGACCCAGTCAGGTACGTACACTTCTCCGACGTTCCCGGAGACGCGAGGAATGCCAATGTTCATAGATGGGTAAATCGGACCAGTATGCCGTAGAAATTTCAGCACCGAAATTCCCGAGTCTCGTGAATTTTACATATGATCGGTGTCTAAAGGCAGTACCAATCACCGAAGTTCACGAGATGATGACGGCAAGCTTGCTTCATTTCCTTTGGTGACGTTGCTGAACTGGGGCAGTTGTTCCATTGCAAAGATCATGAGTCATGGGAGTAGATAGGACAAACGAACACATTTCTTCAACATCAATGACCACTTCCGAGGTCTTGTTACAATGTGTGGATGTTAATGCAAAATCGTGACGGCGGGCTGTGGTGGAGTTGGACGATCTATTAAGTGCCAAACTGCGCATTCTGTGAGTTGATGTATGGGTGAAGGTTTGTCCTCCAAAAACCAGATTGTGAAAAAGAGTCTAACGTGTCCGAATGCCATGGGCGTCTGTCATGACAAGCCCTGAAAATGGACCATACCTTTTAACAGCGCACCCGAAAAAATACTGCTCTTTTGACCGTCAGTAAATCGGCAAGGGCTTTAAGTACGTGTCGTTACTGATCAAGTCGACGAACTCCGTCGGGCCGGGTTAAGCGGCTTTTCGTCTACAACCACTGTGTTTCCCATACTTTTCTTCTGCACAAGTTCCTTCATAGGAGGCAATCGGATTCCTCAGACTATGCCCACTCGAATTCCCAGTGTACCCTTCACCTTGCTCGAATCCCATCAGGCATCGCGCCCGATGAGATGCGCAATGTAGGGTAAGGTTGCCCCGTTATGGAAGATCTTTGCCCAAAGTGCTCGCTTGTGCAACCAGGCGGCTGTCTATCAGTAGTAATGTGGATGCTCGACTAATTTCCTACAACAGGGACCGTTGCGGGACCTGCCAGTCACTATTGCATTTAAGTGAATTTGGTGGGTGCATGAGCCTATACCCTAAAAGAATCCGTCTCAGCATTAGTCCCATGAAGAAAGCAGGGGGCACCTATGCAGTACGCGAATATTCTATATTGGATGTCGAAAAAAAACAATCAGTGCTCCGATCTCCCTCTCGTCCGGTTTCTCGGAGCCTTCAGTGACCAATTGCGGCTGTGCGACACTTAAGACAGGGATCAATTCCGTAACTCTGGTTTTCGCGGACAACCTTTGGTGTAAACATCTATGGGCAGTGTTTACGGCGGCCTTGCATGCCAGATTAACCCTTTTTTTTCAGTTCAACAAATAAAAAATCGACCAAACCAACTTAATTGACAACCGGTCTATATGCGACTCCTAGGGATATATCTTTACGAACTCCCACACATCCCAAGTACCGTCAGTTAGAGCATTCTTGAACATTGTAATCATTATTGTTATCTTCTTTTTTCCACGACTATGTCGGGAACAGCTTCTAAATAATCTTCACCGGATCTAAGCGGGCTGCGGAAAACAATATTGTCTTCAAAGTAAAATATTTTATTTCTACCAGGTAAGTATTAATAGAATAGTTAAACTATTTTTAGCGATCCTGAAATAGACCTGTGCTGCGGGTTTCCATATATGGTATATCACCGCTAATCATCATTCGGAGGGCAGAGTTTGCATTCACAGAATCGGCGCCCAGGGACTCAGAGAACAGTAAAGTAAACGGTGAATATGAGAATAATTCTATTTTTAAGACCTTCAGCGGTAAAATCGGGTTGAAGAACCTTCTCGCACGGGACCTTTCTGAATCTACAAAAAGCCCACCGCTTTCAGAACTGGTTTCGAAAATTCTCTCGCTACAAGCCTATTCAATCATGAAGTTTCAAATCGTCTCTTTCATTGCCTCCTTGGCACTCATCACCCAGGTGCTCGCGGTTCCACAAGACGCCGCTAGCCCAGTACCTACCTGTGTTTTGCATTGTGAGCTTCCTATCATATTGTCTATAGCATCGCGTAATAAGTACATTGAACAGGCGGTGGTCCACACGTATGTCCCATCATTTAATGTCTTGTATATCATTGATACTTATTGACTCGACGCGGACGGAAAGAATTTAAGCTGTGCGTGGTTTTCCTCTTCCACAATCCAAAACTAACTTTCTCGTTATTATAGGCCCTGGTGGATACCGTTGCTGTGGACCCATTGTCAGTGGTGTTGGGGGAACGTGAGTCTCTTGATTCATTCCATTCACTATTTTGATCAAACGAATACCTGACAGTTGCTTCGTGGGAGCGAAGGGTATTTGCCCATTGTAGGACAAGTGATAAATTATTGGTTGAACTATGTATTATGCCTCCGAACGGTTGGTCATACCTTTCTTCTTAGTTCATTTACCAATGGACGTTAATTTTTCTTTGTAATTCATATTGCGTTTACCCTGCTTTGACGATACTTGTCTGAAGTTGTATATTGATGGTGATATCACCGCTTTATTATCACCATCCTTTTCCCCTCCGTTGTAATCTTCGTTGTCTCAATCATATTTCTCCGAATAACGCTGGGCGCCTAACTGATTTCGGAACATTAGTAGCCTTACCAATGGAGATATATATATATTGGAGGGCTTCCCAACTGTACATGTACTGTTTGGAGTCCCAACCATTACTCATGCAAACTTGGACAAGTTCCTAGATTTGCCCCAGTGTAAATGTACTTTCAGGAGTTGTGTCAACATGTCACGTTTGAGTCACGCTACCAACTTGCCAAATGTCCACCAAGAGTGACGAACCCGACATCGACATTGTACTCAAAAAACGCAAACTCAGTTTCTCCGATGTCTCTGCAAATCCTACCGTGACACCACAACCGCCAGCTCAGTCAGCCAAGTTCTGGTTCGAAGACGGCAACTTCTTGTTGCAAGCAGGAAATACTCTCTTCAAAGTGCATCAATCCGTCTTGGCTGCTCAGTGTTCCTTTTTTCGCAACGCGTTTGAGAAGTACCACGACTCGGAATCGTCGTCTACGTCTACATCAAGCACTTTGAATCCACCCATGATGACTCTACCGAGTTCTGTTGAAGATATGGAATTGTTACTTGCCTTTATGTATGACGGGTTGAGGTATCCTTTTTTTCGCGGGTGATCTGAACAAAAGTATAATTGCCTGGCACAGCACTTGGAAGCTCTGTTCCGCTCGTTACGCAGGTGGCAAATTCCCTGTTTCGCTCGTATCCGCTATGTTACGAATGGGCAAAAATTCTGGCTTTACCGAACTCTGGAATGAAGGCACCAAACTCCTCACAGAGTTTCTTCCCAGCTGTGGGAACGCGGACCTCCACCTCGGCCATTACTGGCTTTCACTGCCCCCTCTTGACGAAACGAAGGATATTTATGCGGATATCATCGCTCTTGGCCATGAACATTCTTTGCTGTTTGTTCTTACCTCTGTTTATTGGGTAATTCTGAGCTCTTATTGTCTGGTAAGTTTGGTATAGGCCTTTTTTGACAAGTGTAAATACTTACCTTTCCGATCAGGAGAGGATCGTTCATATGTTCACAACTCTGTCCCCGATCCAGAAGGCCAAACTCCGTTTACAGGAACCGACGACTACTCTTCTTGGAAGAGAACGGATTCGCTCATGGATTACCCAGTTCATCTTGTCCCTCACGCGCGACAAAAAAATTCCCTGCAACAAGTCATGCAATTCACCCACAGAATGCGTCACGATTCTGAATGACTTTACATTCCAAACGCTCGGAGCCTCCGACCCGTCGATCGTTCTGAGATACGCGCTATGTTCGAATCGGCGTTGTGAGGATGGTGATGTGATAGATAAGCTCTGTGAGGCTTGTCAGGCTGTGTATATGCGCGAACGGCGGGCTGCATGGGACAGGCTTTGGGCGGATTTTGCAACTGTGTTTGGGTTGAAAGATAATCCGAGTATTGAGTGGATTGTGGAGCAGGAGAATTGAAGAAAATACAGACTTTGCTACAGCATATTAGAGTCTATCGCATTGCTTTCGTTACAACAAACCTCGGGATACTAGTAGATAGCATTATTTTGTAGATACGAAGGGACTTGAATTGAGTCTACGTTTTATGTGAATTTTGCAAAAATTTCGGTAATTCTGTTATTTTCCGGATCGCTAAACTCCGAATCTTTTTTGAATCAACGACCATGATGAGGTTCATTGCTGGTTACCTTGCTCTGCTTGCTTTGGGCTACTTCACTGCGGGTCCGTGCAAAATTCATCAGATGGGCTGTACGATTCTAATCCTAGTTCAGCTTATTGATTCGTAGCGTTGGTGGGAGCTCTCTCTAACGAAATTAAAAGAATTTCCCCTGCCATAACAAGGTTTCATATGTTGCCCCGATCGAGCCAAGGTAATTCCTGTGGTCCTATGTATTATACGATGATACCAATCGCTGCATCAACAGCCTCATTCCCATTGCAATTGAGGCGATTCTCTAGGCAGAAGGAAAGGGATTTCCGAAAGCCCTTGGTAATTGATTCAACCGCAATAGACGTGAAGTATCTCCTTGATCGAATAGCCCTTGTTCAAGTATACGTCTTCATCACGGGCCCATCCCACAAGCTTGAAACTAACTTGAACTATATGGAGTTTCTCAAGCCTGAGGGTAACTCTCTTGCCGCGGACTCATAATTCTCTTGGCGGATATCTTGTTCTACTTGGCGCTGTCCAATGAGGCACTGGCACGTTCGAAAGCTTTCGACAGCTGGCATCGTCTATGTCCTTCTGATGATCAGACAATAAAACACAAGACCGCCGTAATGGATCCCATTGACGTAAAATTGGCTGCCGTATATGCTGGACGACTGGCAAATAGATCATTGAAGGCGTCATGGTCATTCTACCTTGTCCGCGGGGCACGCCACCTCTCACGAAGAAAGGTCACTGGTCTGAAAATTCAAATAACAGAATTGGAATCGGGCTTCTTCGACGATTCTTTTGCATCGTGTTGGTCCAGCTCGTTTTTTATTACGAGATTAAGGGGTAAGCATTCAGTTCTTAGCTTCTGGATCGTGGACAGGATGTTAAAATTTGATTCAAATCTAGTGGCATTCTCAACTCATTAATTCTACTTTACGTATACTCAGGTCTATCGGCCCACAAGATGGTTGGCATTGCAAATGCTTGCCCTAAACCACTCAGACTATATATCTTCTCTTTCTTGACTTGACGAAGACATCAACCTGCCTCCTTACTTGCAGTGTGCGTATAGCTTTCCAGTGGGCTAATGCGCGACTCTCAAACTTACCCTCCATATAGAACATCATGTCAGTTGAACAAGCCACCCCAAGCGTCCTGCAGGTATCCAATGAGTTAGTTCTTCTGTTCAACGTCGTTATCCTCATCTTACCATGATTCAGATCCACTGTCACCACTATTGATGGGGTGAGTCTTGTCCAATGATTGGTTTCACAAAGCAATATTGACGATGAATAGGTTCTTCTGTACCCCATTCACGCAGGAAACGAATCCGACATGCGATCGTTGAATTCGAAATATGCGACCCCCGTCTCTTTCATAAATATACGCAACACCCCTATTCAGGTCTGGTGGTTGAACTTTGAAGGGAAAAGGGTCTCTTATGGCACCGTCCAGCCATATAGTCGTCTCGAGATGAACACCTATGAAACCCATCCTTGGGTTATCGTAGACAACACCAACCAAGCGCTCGGTATTTGGCTCCCCGTTCAAGGAAAGGGCTTGATCCTTGTCTCCTAAGAGTTTGTTTGTGTGTTGAAGTGGATCTTGGATCTTGTAGTATCGCGTGTTGTACAATAACCTGGACTTTGAACGAAACTTTGATGGAAGACCGTTCCCAGGCGACCCAATTCGCCTCAGAGAAAAACGATCGTAATTTTCGCCAAAACGACGGATCTGCTTTCTGGAAAGGGATCGGATGAGGTACAAATGAGATAGATTCTGCGAATGCAGATAAGAAGTCGGATATCCTTACATCTTGAATTCCCCCGAATTAAATAATCATCAGGGTTAAGCATCTGTCATTGATTACACCCTGGTCAATGTGGGACATATGGGTTCGGAATCGTAGCAATGCTGGGACTTACGACGGGGTTTGGATGCCGAAAAAATAAATAAAAGTTTGAATGCGTAAGGCTCATTTTCTTGACTTGGGCAAGGGCTTGTGGGGCTAAGCGTAAGGGTATGGAACAGTTGCAATTCCTACAAAAACGTTCGCGTGATCATCGTGCAAATGCAAGAAAAGAAATATGATATCTAAACACCAGGAACACAAAGAGCTTTCAACCGATCCAGTTGCCATAAATCATGGGACAATCGCATAATCCCATATGGCAAAACCTCCTCGGGCCAAGTGTTATTAAGATTGAGCGCGGCAGGATATCTCCCTTCTCTATTCTTCTCGGGCCAATCAAAATCAACGAGATTGACGCAACCTTTATCTGAACCTTTGGATGCAACATAGAGAATATTGGGGTCCCGCAAGTCCCCAAAGACAATATTTCGTTCATGAAGGAGTACTGCATCCTCAAACATCTTAAAGACAACTTCAGGGACTGGTTTTCTCTCCTCTTGGAGCTGCCAAATGGATTTCCCATCCACACGGTCCATAACGACCATGTACAAGTCGCCAATGACACGTTCACAGTAGTGTAGTCTCGGGGCAAGCTGAGCCTCGGCAAGTATGCGATGTGCTTCTTCATTATAACGGGCAGTAAACTTGACGACGACCTCCTGACTGGTGTCGTCAAGAGTAGCAATGTACATGGCGGTGGTTATGTTCCCCAAATTCGCAAGAGTGGAAGCGAGTTGACCGGTTCGAGTCAGAAACTGGTGGTAGACAAGTTTAGGCAACGTTTTGGAAGGATCGGCAGGTGTAGGGTTGGGATAAAGACAAGAGAGTCTGGGAGACGCCAACTTGCTGACCCCGTTGTAATAATTTTGGAGATCTACCCGACAGCACAACAAAGCCTTGAAGACACGGGCCAGACGGATGATGTTCTTGGAGGTATGAAACCCAAAGGAAAGATCGAGGGAGAGCAGCTTGGACACGTAGATGGATCCTACACAAACAGCAATGGAGATCTCGAGACGGTTCGCAGTGGCACCGATGAGAACGACAGGAAAATTAGTGTACTCTCGAAAGCGCTTGTACTGCAAACAAAGGTAAGCTATCGGATTCAAAGGAACAATTATGAGATTTTATACCTTCTCATGTGCAACAATTTTGCTATAGTAGATAGCAGCTTGAAGAAGGGCATCCCCAGACAGACCCAACGTGCCCTTGAGCTCTAGAATCATAACGAGAAACGAGTCATGCCACCAACAACCACCAGGTTTGATGTTATCTGCCCAATCAAGAGAAAATCTCCACACGGCCTCCTTTCCGATCCCTCTACTAATTAGCTCCGTGATTGACTTCTGACGCAGGTCTTCATGCCAAACGTCGTAAAACGCGACTGCGCATTTGAGGTACTCGGTGGCACAGCCGGCATCTGGACGAAAAACTTCGAGTTGTTCGAGATTCTCGAGATTCTTTTCCAAAGTGGCAAGAGCCGGATTAAATATCGCGACAGGGGGCCCACCAGTCCGACCCAGTTGGATGGGAGGCTCCTTGCAGCCCAATAGGCCGGCCACTTTGTCAGGAAAATGGACTATTACCGATGGAGAAATATTTGGGTTTAAGTCGTTTAGACGCTGGTCGAGAGCTAGGGCGTAGGGATGAATGAGAAAGGTAAGCATATATGAGGTGTCAGTGACAATGCGCACCTTTCTTGACCTTTCTTTTATAGACTCCTCCTGGATCGCCCACATCTTTGGCCAACTCTAGAACTGGTACGAAATAAGTAAGATGTGATGCATGTGACGAAGGACAGTGTAGGACCATACCCTCCGCATCGGCTATGATGATATGTATCCTCAGCATGTCATCAGATTGACTTGGGCCATTGGGAAAGAAAGATGTAAGCTTCTCCTTGGTATCGAGGTGAGAATTCGGTTGTAACTGATCATACAGCCATCGAAGAACTCGCGACTGCAGATCCCCTCTGGGTTTTATCAAAATATCCGTCTGTTTGTGAGTTAGTTCAACGGCTGTTTTCAAGAGAAAGAACAAGGTTACTTTGTAAAGGCGGAGGTCATGATAGGTGCCCTCTCGACCTCTCCGAGGCGACTTGAGTTCGTCTCGAATCACCCGCAAGAGATCCTCAACCCAATCATCTGACAGGATGTTAACAGGAAGAAAAATGGGGTCTTTTGCAGGAAAATAACACGCGAATTCGGACAACACCCGGGTTTTCGCACAAGTAGACATGGTGGTGTACCTGAAGATGTATATATTAAAATGATAATATTTATCCTGTATAAGTTCCGCTGGTAAAACACACATGCAGTCTAGTTCCCCCCTCGATAACTGGATGTATTTATGAACTCGTAGAACCATTTGATCATGATTCGTGTCTCTAAGGTGGAAGGTAGATCACAAGACGAGTACAAAAAACCGACCATTTTGAACAAATAAATAAATAGTCCAGATGCCTTGTCGTATACAAAACCCTTCTGATGATCAATTAGCAAAAGAATAAAGAATAAAAAGTAGATAGAAACAAATATTAGTCCAAGTTCCTAGTTGTTGATTGATACAAAGGGTGGATGAAACAAACAAAGAGAAAAAATAATGATTGTGAACTTTTTGTCTCTTGTGTGTGATGCTCGATATGACAACTTTGTCCTTTGTAGAAAAAAAAAAAGAAAGAAAAACAATTCCTTCTCTAATCCCCTTCCCCCCAAATGCCAAAAGAAAAATTCCAGAAAAGGTATCACCGATACCGCGAATCTTGATAAGGTTGTTGGTACGACGATGGTGAATGATGTTCAGGCGGCTGCTGTGGTTGGTGGTAATGATCATTTGGTGGAACAGCCGGTAGATCATCATAACTCCGTGCAGTATAAGGTGAATCACTCCCTCCCATACCAGCACCAACAGCACGGACACCACCCATATTCACATTTAATGACGAATCAGCATGCTGTTGAGGGACACCGCTATATCCACTATACGGATCATATTCTCCAAACGACGGGCGGCTCCCAAGTGCCGAGGGAGTACCGTCATCCCTATAAGGAGCGTAAGGAGCATGAAGATTCGCAGTGCTCGAATCCCAAGCTTCATTATACTCTGTTTCTTTCCGGTTTGCCAACGGTGCGAAAACGGTCGACTCGGTAGCAGAGCTGTCCCGATTATAATGCATACCACGCACACCTCCAGCAGCGAAACCGAGAGGTTTGATTTTGTCCATCGAGTAGGTGGGCTTTTCGGCGCGCGCACGTTTTCTGCGGGCGATACAAATCCCCACGATGGCCACAATGAGACCGAGAAGAACAACTGCACCAGCAATACCAGCGATGAGTAGAGTCTTATTGGATGAGGCAGTGGAGGTAGGAGTAGCGGAGGAGCCACCAGTGACTGTCCCATCAAAGCGGACACTGGCAGGCAGCTGGCTTGCGGCAGAGGTGGGCTGCGGTCCAATGAGGCCGTTACCGACGATAACAAGTTTTCCTGTACTAGGAATGCCATTTATACAAACGTACAATAGAGCAGGCCCAGGCTGGAACAAATTGGGATTAGGCGGAAGCTGAGCCACGTGAAGCGTGATAGATCCGTTTTTGTTCACTGTGTACGTGTTGTTGAGCTGCATGAACCGCTGGCCCATGTTCATCGCATGTGTCGTGAAACCACCTCGAACAAGCGTGACCATCGTCACGTCAGCAGCGTCATTCCCATTACCGGTGTAGGAAGCAGACGGAATCGAGATGTCGAAACTTGAACCTCCGTAGGACAGTGTTTGAGGCAAGTTTTGAGGGATCGGCCGAACGGTGGCAGAGAAATAAGGTGGGAAAAAGATATCCGCGCGGTACTCTGTGTTGTAGTAGGTGGATGTATTGACATCGGGATTTGGATTGGAGCCAGCGACAATAACGGACCCATCTGGGAGCAGCATAGCAGTGGAATGGTAAAGTCGGGCAATTTTCGATGCCGAAAGGCCCTGGGTGGTCCATCGAGAACCCTTGGGTGCGTCAGGATCATAGATGACAGGTCGC
>Ga0307507_10011164_pt1 | contig 11397 bp, 8 predicted proteins | sample 7_EM_MG_FD_207223 | JGI IMG/M metagenome (GOLD analysis project Ga0307507, IMG submission 207223) | Populus trichocarpa ectomycorrhiza microbial communities from riparian zone in the Pacific Northwest, United States - 7_EM | ecosystem: Host-associated > Plants > Roots > Unclassified | place...
ATTATTCAGCAAGAACTCCCAACCTCCCAAGTAAGTGTTCAAATAGCGCATTACGTTAGGTATCTTAAACATCCGATACCCTATTAAATTGCACATAGGTTAAACATCCTAGCAAGCAGCGCCCCACACTAGTATTCTTGATTTTGAAGAGCTACTTATTTTTGCCGTGGGATCCAAGGCAAAGTTTCCAGTGTCACCCCTAGCAAGACCGTGGCAGTATAATATCCCTGAGAGTTCTTATGTATTTAAGGGACCGGCTTATACCTAGAAAGTCAAACAAGTCGTTTCTACCACTCTATACTTTTGCCCCCACACCTCAATTTACAACACCCCCTGTCAAAGTAGACGAGTGATTATCCATGATGATCAGACTAATCCATCAGGCAAGGAGCGCGTCAGATAATAGTGCTTAAAGCGCAGCATAAATCCATTGCAAGTACAAGACCTGGCAAGAGGTTATGGAACAGGTGTTTAAGGTTAACCGGCCAAAGATATCCCTGCTTGTTCCGGTTAACGGGTCCTACCCTTGTACCGTACGCATATGAACCACAGTAGTCTCATCCAATTTCAAGGAGTATATCAAGAGTACTGTATACCTTATTCCTAGACGCTCAAGGGCATTCACACACCGGTTCAGCTTATCCCAAGCCAATCATAAAGCTTAGATACAAAAACCCTAGACTCCGATTAAAGACCGCCCGCTATAAAATCTTAACCACCCTTCAGCTAGCTGTGTTCCTCGATGAGAGCTTGGATTTGAAGAATTTATCCTTTAAAAGATAGAAGTATGGGGTTGGTGGCATTCGTAGAAAATGCCGCATTATAACCAATGGTGTGGGCAAGAGTCCGAAAACATAACCTTGAATAGATTGATCTTCGTACCGCAGGTTCTCAATAACTGAACCCTATGCTCTATCGTTCGAGTTGCCTCCCACAGCAAGGTCTGGGAGTTTTTTGCTTTCTAGGCTCCTCTCTCAGAGAAGGAAATTATCCGCTACCTATCACACAGCTCAATTACTTTGGATCCTGTCGCACGATATCCGATCACGGGAAGAACTATTTTTAACATGGAGCAGCTTTACCGTGAATGTTTTCGGCGACGGGGTAGCCCGAGTGTCGCGTGGTGTCTTTTCCCATCAGACTGCGAATACAAGTGCTAGAACTGCACTTGTATTGGTTACACAGGTTTCGGGTGAATTGATTGGATCCGCCCCTAGATGCCCTTAAGAGTGCCATCCCCCGCCTTTCTCGTGCCCCCAGAAGCTTCATCAACCAACCCTACCGTACCCCATACTCTGCCTACAAAGTCCCCGAGCAGCGAAAAGCAGAAAATGTCTCGAATTCTCAGTGATAATATTCAATCCCTTAACATAGGTGTCGGTGTGCCGAATAACCCTACCGTTGCTCATGATCGGTCCGAAATCCTGGCTTGGTTATCCCCAGTTGAGCCTCTCACACGGCATCAGGACATTAGAGTCCGCCGGGTCGACAAATTGGGGAGCTGGCTTCTACGAACCGACGAATACCGAAATTGGTTTGATGGTAATCGCAAAGGTAAACCCGACAACGCAGTCCTGTTTTGCTACGGAGGTCCAGGGGTCGGCAAGACTCACATCAGGTAAGAGCAATGTGCCTCGGAGGAAAGCTATCACTAACAAGCCATGATGTTAGTTCCCTGGTGATGGATACGTTATGCGATCAGCTCAAAGGACAGAATACCGCAGTTGCGTGCTTCTACTTCGACTTTACCGCACAGAAAGAGCAAACTCCGACAAGTATACTAGGGGCCCTGTTGAAACAGGTTATTGGTGGACTGAATGAAATCCCGGAAAAAATAGTCCAGGCTTTTCGAGACCAGAGAAATGTCGCTGGCAGCCGGGGGCCAGGGCTCTCTGAAATTAGGGAGATGTTAAAGGGTGTCTCATCCGCACAGCGCACCTTCCTATGCATTGACGCTCTGGATGAATGTGTATCGGAATGCCGACTAAAAGTTCTCGATTCACTAAAATACATTCTCCAGAGGTCCCCAACCACTCGGATATTCCTAACTGGAAGGCAGCACACACGAAGAACGGTTGAGAAGCATCTTTCCGGGAAGATAACGACTGTACCCATAACACCCACAGAGGGCGACATCATCAGATTCCTCCGTCTGAGACTGAGTGAGGATACAACCCCAGAAGCGATGGATAGTAGTCTGGAGGCAGATATCCTCAAAAGTATTCCCGAGACAGTTTCGGAAGTGTACGTAAGAGCTGCGGACAACTGAGAAATATACCTTAATCCATGTGCTGATAGATATGAATTTAGATTCTTATTGGCCTCCCTCAGTATACGGGCAATTCTCCAAGAAACGACCCTATACCATAGAAGACAAAAGCTTAGGGCGATGGCGAATGGCTTGAGCTTGGGAGATGCATACGGGGCAACCCTTGAACGGGTAAAGGCGCAAGGGAGGGCGAAAGCGAAACTCGGGATGGCCGCTATAATGTGGATCTCCCATTCGGAGCGGCCTTTGCAGGTGGATGAGATATGTCACGCCCTAGGGGTGGAGATTGGATCAACAGGTCTAAGGACCGACAATGTGCCTTCGATCTGGACAGTGATAAGCTGTTGTCAAGGACTTGCCACGGTAGATAAGGAGGCATCAACTGTCCGGTTGATCCATTTCACCTTCCAAGAGTACCTTCACGGTCACCCCGACCCCCTTGGCAGTGCTCACTCGACCATGGCCGAAACTTGCTTGACATATCTCAATTCTCAGCAAGTCAGGAGCCTTCCTGCCAATCCCCCTCACGACCTCCGAGATACACCCTTTCTAGGATATTCCTCCTTATACTGGGGAACTCACGCGAAAATAGAACTCTCAGATCGCGTAAAGCTTTTCGCGCTCGAGCTTCTCGATCAGTACGAAGACCACGTATCTGCTAAGTTACTTTTAAGAGGGATCTGCCCGGGGGCCGTTACCAGGGATGCCCCTGGTCCTGAGAGATTTACTGCGCTACACTGCGTATCGTACTTTGGCATCACTGACATCGCAATCGCCTTGATAAAGATGAAAAGATGGGATGCGAACCAACGGGATAGCGCGGGTATGACGCCTCTCATATGGGCTGCGAGGTACGGGCATGGAGAAGTGGTAAAATTGCTACTAGGGCAGAAGCATACTATACCCGATGAGCCGGACACGGTCTATGGACGAACAGCGCTTTCGTGGGCCGCCGGGAATGGACATGAGGGGGTTGTGAGGCTATTTCTTGGCCGGGAATTCGTCAATCCGAGCCGTTGGTGGGGCAGGGCCATACGAGTACCAAACCTACTATTAGGAAGAAAATATGTCAACCCCGACAGGCCAGACACGTCTTATGACCGAACGCCACTCTCGTGGGCCGCCGAGAATGGGCATGATGGAGCCGTGAAGCTACTGTTAGGACGGGAAGACGTTAACCCCAACAGGCCAGACCAAGAGCATGGCAAAACACCACTCTCCTGGGCTGCTTGGAATGGGCACAATGAGGTAGTGAGGCTACTGCTGGAGCGGGAAGACGTCAACCCCGACAAGCCAGACGAATTACAACGAACACCGGTCCTGTTGGCTGCCCGGAGAGGGCATGAAGGGGTAGTGAAGCTACTGCTAGAACGAAAAGATGTCCACCCCGACAAACCAGACGAACTAGGCCGAACACCGATCTCGCGGGCCGCCGAGAACGGCTGTGAGGGAGTGGTGAAACTACTACTAGGACGGAGAGACGTGAAACCCGACAGCGCAAACAGCGGCCGAACACCGCTCTGGTGGGCCGTCAAAAAGGGACACGAGGGAGTAGTGAAGGCGCTGCTAGAACGGAGAGATGTAAGCCCCGACAGCACATACGGCGGCCGAACACCGCTCTGGTGGGCCATCAATACGGGGCACGAAGGAATCGTCAAGCTACTACTAGCACGGAGCGACGTCGACCCCGATAGGCCAGACATCTGCGGCCGAACACCACTCTCGTGGGCCGCCGAGAATGGGCGTACGAGGCTGGTGAGACTACTACTAAGGCGGGGCGACGTCAACCCTGAAAGACCAGACAAATGCGGCCAAACCCCTCTCTCGCGAGCGGCCCGGAACGGGCAGGACGAAGTAGTCGGTCTGCTAAAAGCCCGGAAAGCTTCAACCTCCAGCGTACCTCAAAGCCCCAGGACACAGACCCCCACCACGCCCCTGAGGACGGCGGTCGTGTGACCACTTTCGCAATAGCAGTATAGACCCTAGATATTCGTTCGACCTCCCGGAGTGCATGATACTTCCTCTTAATAGCCATTACCTCGTTTTAGTCTTGGAAACGTCAGATAAACAGGAGCCTGCCTCATTAAATTTTATTTATTTATTGCAGAATATTCTAAGATGTACATTTATTTCTCTATTTTCTTTTGTTTTTTTTTTTCTTCCGGCGCTTTGAGAATTATTATATCATACCTTGGAAATTTTTCTTAGATAAATTAGACAAAACAGAATGGGTTTTAGTTCTAACGGCGCAGTATATACCGGAAATTCTCCTTTTTTTTCTTCTTTTTTTTCCCCCGGGGGGGTAGCCCCAGTGTTAGAATAACTTAATCCTTTTTTTATTTCTGTTTTTTTTACTACATAACAGCGATACATAATAGGGTCAAAAGTGAGGCTCACTAAAGATACATAACAATCTCGTGTTGGAGGATAAACAGAGTTGGTACTGTGCTATTGTTATTTAACCTCACTTGACAGTCAAAAGGCAGCGTGAAAACCAGCCCACACCACCCTGCACTTGCCGCTCGCCATCCCCCCCCCCCCCCGAGTGATCGCGCATGACCTACCCATCCTTATCTTCCTTCCTGCTCTCCTTCCCTCTTTATCAACCACGCAGTACAGTAGTACTCACTCACTCACCCCTACTCCGATAAGCCTTAATAAACCCCATTCCCCAACACTACAAACAGACAACTAATCACAAAACGAGCACAACTTATAAACCACACCTTATTTACAAACACCAAGTACCCCAGGAGAGACCGGAGAGTCGATAAAATTTTGCGTTGAGCCACCCCTTCGCTCGTAACAACGGTTTTCCAAGGGCTTATAGACTAAGCCCTCAGAAAAATCTGCGCATGTCAACAACACCACAACAAGGAACATGAAAAATCTAGGGAATATATTTTAGGTGCTCTACTATGTAAAAACTCCATCTGATGCCATAGGAATATAATATCATATATCTTGTATTTGATTAATAATCTAGTGTCTCTGTGAGGTCACTTTCTCCATAGTACTAAAATTCCATTTAGAAGTAAACCCAAATAGATCCTGCAAGAATTGGTACTATAGTATTCTATCAATCTTAGCTCCAAGACTCTTTGCTATACAATTATCACCTCTCCATGATTGTAATATTTATTGACCACCTCAGGAGTAATATTTAAGTAATTAAAAAGTCTGTAGTTTGTGCATCTTTTTGTCATTTCTCTTGCATTTTATTTATGTGGATGGATGGCAATAGGTTTTTGGTGGTGCAGTGTATTATACTAAAAACCTGCAAATCTTGACCTGCACATTCTAGCCACTCCTCTCAACCCTAATTTTAATCGAATCTCTACAGATTATAATGGGACTCTCTCTCTCTTTTTAGTTATCATACCTAATTTCAGTCAATGTGTGGGATTTTTACATATCATATCAACAGAAGGAATAATCTCCTATTTAACCAAAACCCAACACTACCATAAGTGGATTGAAAGAAAAACATCAGATAAATTGGGATTCCTTTCTAGCAGTACTGAAGATTATTATATACAGTATATTTTTTTCTAAGCTTTATTCTATTGTTTTGGTTGCACATTAGACAAGAATAAGAGGTCTGGTCGGTCATTGCGATGGCCTAAATTGTGCTACGAGCGAAGGGATACTCTGTGAGGAAGTAAAAAAGACGAAGAAGAAAAAACATCAAAGCAGGACGGGAAATCAAAAACCTGGTTTTCACTTGCTAATTGGCTACGGTAACTTAAAGAGCTGTTGATCAAAATTGGTTCTAAAAGCGGTATAATATTATATTCTTACGAATCACACTCCCTTGGCAACGGTCTTTATCTTCTGAGTGGTTGCGGTATGATACTGTAACGGGGACATGTCAGCACGTAGTGTGCATACATACACGCAACGCTCAAGAAGAAGAAACGTGGGGTCGCGCTACATTAGAGTTTCCTGACAGAAGAGAAGGAAAATATTATTCCAGTGCCGGAGGGAGGGAGTATCATAATAGTGCGAGGATTGTGTATTCTATGATTGTACTGTACCGTAGATATCTAGCGTCAGAGTATCGTATGCTCTAGGGTATTTTTAGTACTTTTTTTTTTTTGCTCAACTGTTAGACTAACTTAGGTTAGTCAGTTAGTTAGCTAGCCAGATACTATCTTGTGTACTAAGTTAGTAATCAGTCTTAACTCTTTTTTTTCTCTCAGGGGCGGGGGGGCATGGGATCGAGTAGTATTATTAGTAGTAGTACCGGTAGTAGTAGTAGTAGTAGACTACCCAACGAACGAAAGCGGAAGAGAAGTGTAGGGACAATAACCGAGTGAGCACCCATGAATACATCAAAACTTAGTATCGTACTATACTAGTGCTATATAGCAGAGCGCGGTATTCAACCTATCCACCAAATCGGAAAATATGTCAATTAATAGAGCGGATCTTTCGACTAGGTACCGTACTGTGTGGTACTGGTAGTCAATTAGCGAACTGGGGCTGCCAATGAAAAGGCCCAACACCTCCCCCACGCCGAAGCGAAAAAAAGGAAGAGAAGCACGATATTAAGATTCCCCCTCCACCCCATGGTAGCGACTCCACAGCAGCCCGGTTGAAATAGACAGCACCGAAAAACCCCCGCGCTCACATTACTTACTATAATGATAAGGAGAGTGTGTAGGAGATGATGGGACATACAAGCGAAAAAAAGCATCAACCACAGTTGCTCCACCCACCCATAATGAATAAATAAGGAGAGGAGAGGAAACGCAGTTATAGACTTGTAATAAATAAACTCCCGCCCTTCCCCCTCCCAACAGATGCTAGATTCCATTTTCCCCCACGCCTCACAAAATAATGAACAAGAAAAACAAAAAGATTACTCCCTCCCGTTCTCAATCCATCCGTTTCATGCAATACTAAGCGGGGGAAAACTTATTGATCCTGTCTGCCCATTCGCCCATCCATCCAGTAATCCATTCCGGCATTATCGCAGATACCGTAAGTTACAACGCCAACGGACAAAAAAGGGCCATTCGGCATGAGAATAATAATGTTCTCACAGGAAATATCCGCTGCATTTCAAACTTTATACAGGCAAACAAGCGAGATACAAGGCGCTTGCTTGTTTGCTGATAGAAGAGGGGGAGGATAAGAAAGAAAAAAAGGAAGAAGGAAAACCCCAAGCTCCTATACACAAACTAAAAGGAAAAGAAAAAAGAGGACGCCAGAGAAAAAAGGTGGACAAAGCGGGTTCGACTCAAGCAACCAGGTGATAATTCAGCCGTTCGACAAGACGTTTAGGAGTGCTATTGTAGTTGTTGTTGGCGAGGTGTTGGTGAGGTTATTTGATAAGATTGTAGGGAGTCGTAAAACATGTGAGAGTGTGAAAACGTGCTTGTCATTAAAAAGCCAAACGCCCGAGTTGCTGAGAATAAAATCGATCGTGAGAAAAACACCATCCCCCTAACGAGCTCCTACCCCGGGTATTGGATTTGGTGTTGGTGCGCCAGCTGGAGTCGCGGCGGCGGACGTATTGAGGACGCCAGCCTCCAGGTTAGATGGTGTTGGTGGAGCGGCCGTATTATTCCTCCCTCTAAACGGCAAGGAAACACCCCGCAGCGGGTTCCGTATCCAACGACTACCCCCCGTGGACTGCCCAGCCTCTGGCCCACGCTGAGGAGCCACTAAAGAACCATCCCTAGGACGATCCGAAGCACTACCAGTATAATAAGGCGACATCATACGGCCTGAGAAAAACATACGTCGCGATCCAAGGTGAGCATTGGGAGGTGGAGTCGGAGTTCCATTAGCGCCGCGTCGATGTCGATGAGATCTGGACTGATCATCTGCAGTATTTTCCCCCTCAGGTTTCGGTTTTGGTACATAATAGTCGGCCTTACACAGCGGACAGCAAGCCTTCCTACTGGTAAGCCATGGATCGAGACATCCCGCATGAAAAGCATGTCCACACGTTAAACCACGGATATCATCGTCATCCTCGATAGTGTCCAGACAAATTGCGCAAGAATCTCCAACAGAATTGAGAAGTTCGTCAGGAACGGCGGTTTGAACGTGATCATGCTCATCCTCTTCATCGTCATCATCATCATCCTCGCTCTTTCTCCTTTCTGGCTCTGAGATATCAGATAGATGTTTCCTCGCAACATCGGGCGCTTCTGATTTGTCGGCGAAAACAGTTGGGGTAGGAGCAGGCGAGGTTTCTTTATCAATAGTAGGAGGAAGAGCGAGTTCCTTAGCGAGAGCGCCGGGAGTACCATTATTAGCATCGGCAGAAGTTGCTGCAGCTTCAACATCCATTAAACTTGCAGGTCTGCTGTTTGGAGCAGTTTTAATTCCCCCTTCAGTAGGCAATCCCATACGTTCCCTCTGCGCCCTCCATGATTTGTACTTTGTAGCTGGGAACCTTTCGTTGACCTCGTCCATCGTCATAAGCTTCTTCTCCCTTCGCCGACGATGTGGACGTGGCATAGTTTGAAGATCGACAGGTTCCTCCTCGCCGTTCGCCCGACGTCGTTGTCGAGCATTGTAACGGAAACAGTACTTGACGCCAACAATAATCCTAAGAGCAAATACAATTCGCTGGTCAGCTGCTGCGACACGCTACACATTGTATGCGGAGGGAATTCGCCTGCATAGTAAAAAATAGTAAACGAGAATGCATACCACAAATTCGTGAAAACAACACCGAAACCCAATGCAACAAAAAACAACAATGGAGAGCTTGTAGGACCGCTGCCACCACCGCCGTTCCCAGACGGTGAAGGTGTTGGCGTGCTGGGTAGTGATGAGGACATGACGGCTGAGTTGCGCGCGTGTGACAACGTCTGTTATAAGCGATGCTGTGAAACGCCCAGGTTTAAGAGAGTTTTGGACAAGATGCTATATTCCCATATGGCGTTGACCTTTAGATGGCAAGCAACGGGAGAGGAAATGGGAGATAACTTTAAACTTCAACGAAACGGTCTCAAAAAAGCAATAAGAGTGCCAGAAGGAAAAATTGAGTGGGGTGGAAATAGAAAGGTAGATTAGTATGGGAAGAGGGGGATGAGGCGTAGTTGAGATAATTATTTCACCCGTTTCGGTAATCCCTCAGGGCACTCGGGAGACTATCGATCGGGTCGGTCAGGTGGCAGAGGAGGGAGGAGGCTGTGAGTTGTGAGGTGAGGTGGAGTGAGAGATGGAGTGAGGTGAGAAGGAGTGTGAAGTGAAAAGGGAAAGTTGGAAGAAGGTGGTGCGAGAGAAGAAAGGTTCCGCTCCAGCCGCTGTGGTTGTTGCAAAAGAAACCTCAACCCTCTTGTGTGAACAAGAAAACAGTGGCCACCCAATCCAGACAGCCAAACCTTGAAGTAAAAACAACAAAAAAGAGAGAAGAAAGTTCAACGAATCGTTCTCTCTATACCTTTTCCACTCTGTTCGTTTATGGGATTTCAAACCCCAATTACGGAAGTAGACCGTCCAAATACTATTTTTCACTTTTGCACGTTTTGGCTTTTTTCCCCCTTTCGCAACCAGTGCTCCCTTCTTGCAAACACAGACGCCGAAAACGACCTCACGGCTCCCAAGACGCAGGCGATCCTCCGGGAGGATTGAAATCAAAGAAGAACGGAATGGGGAAAAAGGGAAGTGAGGGGAAGGGAAGGGAAGGGAAAGAAATAGGGGGAGATCAATGGACAAAGAGGATAGGAAAAGAAAAGCTTAAAGAGTAAGTAGGATCGGCTCAAATGAAAGAAGCAAAAAAGGGGAGGAGAGTCGGTTCGGTTTTACTTGTACATCCAAATGGTTTGAGCTGCGGAGCAAACAGAGAAAGAGACAAGACTCCGACACAACAATAACAGGCTTCAATACTTGTACTGGTGCTGTAAACAATACCGGCACCGGTACCAGTATGGTACTTTCCACGAATCAGGTAAACGTATAGGGATATCTATCGCTCCAAAAAGAAAAAGAAAACGAAAAAGCAATACCGTTGAAGGCACTTCCGCTTCATTGCACACCGTATTTTACTCTCGGCCCTCCATAAGACAGGCAATGTACGTGTACTTGTACCTGATTACTCGAGTACAGGACAGGAGGGAAGCCTTCTCCATGGTGACAAAACTCTCATGAGATTACCGTACTCGTTCAGCAACAAGTTTCCAACCCGGATAGAATGCCACAATTACGTGCCATCAGCCCTTTCAAATAAATCAATCCATCGACTAACATCTCGAAGTGGCAAAAGACGCACTTTCCACTCAAATACTGTGAAATGGGGGAAACTCAGGTAAAAATAAATAAAAATTGGCGGCAGCCGGCGACAGAGTAAAATGCGTGCTGACCAAAGGGAGGCCATGGATTCCCCCAGACCTTTCAAGCCAACAATTAACCTAACCAACCTTCCAAAAAAAGCTCCAGGATAAGTTAACAAAGGTAACAAGGGAGACAGACTTGTCCAATGAGACCCCCACAAACCACATACCCAAGTACGGTATCTCGGGTCAGCTGGAAGTGGGGTCCTCAAAAAGAAAATAAAGCAAAAAATATTGAAAGGTGAATGAGAGGCAGGACGGGTAGAGAGAGACTAACGGATCTCACACGGATTTTTGGCTAGAAGACACCGGTTGGGTATATCTAGGATAAATATGATGAATTTAAACACCCTTTCAACCTCTTTAACCTTCCCATGCTTGCTTGCCCGGACTGTGGGGGGTTGTCATGTCGACAAGACAAGAATTCGACTGCCCGAGTGCCGGTACTGCACTGCACAGGTTAGATATCAGCGCATCGCCGGTATTGCACTGTAGAATCCTCTTCAGTCCGCCTCACCTATCCATATACAAATCAATTTAAACTACTAGTACCCTCGCGAGGCGAGAAACTCTGTCTCTGCATTTCCTTTGCGCGAGCACGGCGCTCTCCTTAGGATAATGATGATGATGATGATAAATCAGAAAAAATTCTGGCACAGTTGCTTGTATTGTATCATACCAGTACTAGTACTATACCGGTGCCACTATCCCATAACCTGTCGAGACATTCCGGTCCTGTTTAAAATTTGGAACACTAGCCTATTTGAGTAATCGTGATAGGAAAAACCACGGCGGTAGAAAGAGGTGTAGTGCTCAGAATCCCGCAAATCC
>Ga0307507_10011165_pt1 | contig 11396 bp, 10 predicted proteins | sample 7_EM_MG_FD_207223 | JGI IMG/M metagenome (GOLD analysis project Ga0307507, IMG submission 207223) | Populus trichocarpa ectomycorrhiza microbial communities from riparian zone in the Pacific Northwest, United States - 7_EM | ecosystem: Host-associated > Plants > Roots > Unclassified | place...
CCATCGTGGGGCGGCCCAACGCCGGGAAATCGAGCCTGGTGAACCGGGTGCTGGGCGAAGATCGCATGCTGGTGAGCGACGAGCCGGGCACGACGCGTGACGCCATCGACGCGCTGGTCGAGCGCGGCGACAAGCGCTACGTGCTCATCGACACCGCGGGCATCCGCCGCAAGGGCAAGGTCGCCAAGGCCGAGAGCACGGTGGAAGCGGTGAGCGTGCTCCACGCGATTCGGAGCATCGAGCGGACGCAGGTCGCCGTCCTTTTGTGCGACGCCGCCGAGGGCGTGGCCGAGCAGGACGCGAAGATCCTCGGGTTGGCCGAGGAGCGGGCGCGGGCCATCATCATCGCGCTGAACAAGAGCGATCTGGTGTCGTCGAAGAAGGAAATGGATGCCATCGAGGAGCGGGCGCGCGAGAAGCTTTCCTTCGCGCCGTACGCGCCCGTGGTGCGCATCAGCGCGATGAAAGGCCGCGGGCTGAACGAGCTCTTTTCGACCATCGATCGCGTGAGAGAAGCGTTCACCCAGCGCGTGTCCACCGGCGAGCTGAATCGCTTTTTCGCCCAGGTGCTCGAGACGCGGCCGCCGCCCACCAGCGGGGGCAAGGCGCCGCGGCTTTACTACATTACGCAAGCGGAAACGGCACCGCCCACGTTCGTGTGCATCACGAACGCGCCCGACGCCGTGCACTTCTCGTATCGGCGCTTCGTGGTCAACCAGCTGCGAAAACACTTCGGATTCGAAGGTGTTCCGATACGTGTATTCTACAAGGCAAAGCGCCGCCGCGCACGCGGGGAAGAAGAGACGACGTCTTAGAAGCGACGGCCGTTCAACGCCGGCATCGACATTTGCGTGGGATCGACGCACACTGGTGCGGTCCCATGTGGAAAGGAAAGCGCGGGGCCGGTTGACCGCGACGGAGGAGTGCGCATGCAAGCCGTCGAGACCGAAGACGTCCTCCACGTCCAGAAAAAGGCCTCTCTGGCGACGCTCACGATGGGCGCGCTCGGGGTCGTCTTCGGCGACATTGGCACGAGCCCGCTCTACACCCTGAGGGAGTGCCTGCGCGCCACCGGCGGCGGCCACCCCGTGCCGGAAGACGTGCTCGGGCTGCTGTCGCTCATCTTCTGGTCGCTCACCATGGTGGTGACGGTGAAGTACCTCACCTTCATCATGCGGGCAGACAACCGCGGCGAGGGTGGCATCTTCGCGCTGCTGGCCATCGTTCCCGAGAGGCTGCGCGCCTCCAAGGGCATGATGCGCATCTCCCTCGTGGCCTTCATCGTCGTGGTCGGCGCGTCGTTGCTCTATGGCGACGGTGCCATCACGCCCGCCATTTCCGTGCTCAGCGCCATCGAGGGGCTCACCGTGGTGCGCCCTTCCCTCGCCTGGGCCGTCGTTCCGGCCACGTGCGTGATCCTCCTCGGGCTCTTCTCCGTCCAGCACCGCGGCACCGGGGCCGTGGGCGCGTTTTTCGGGCCCATCATGGTCATGTGGTTCCTCACCATCGGGGTGCTCGGGACCTACCACATTGCGCAGATGCCCAGCGTGCTCTGGGCCATCTCCCCGCACCATGCGATCGCCTACTTCGCCGACAACGGCATGCCCGGCTTTCTCGTGCTCGGCTCGGTCGTGCTGGCGGTGACGGGCGGCGAGGCGCTCTACGCCGATATGGGGCACTTTGGCGTTCGGCCCATTCGCATCGCGTGGCTCGCGCTGGTCTTGCCGGCGCTGGTGCTCTGTTACTTCGGGCAGGGTGCGCTGGTGCTCGCGCACCCGGAGGCGCTGGAGAATCCTTTCTTCGCCATGGTGCCCACCGGCCCGGCCACCTATCTCCTCATCGGCCTGTCCAGCGCGGCCACCATCATCGCCTCGCAGGCGCTCATCTCGGGCGCGTTTTCGCTGACGCGACAGGCGCAGCAACTCGGGTACTTCCCGCGGGTCAACATCCTGCACACGGCCGCGCACACCGAGGGGCAGATTTACATTCCGCAGATCAATTGGGTGCTCGCAACGGCGTGTTTGCTTTTGGTGCTCGGGTTCCAGAAGTCCGAGCGGCTGGCCTCGGCGTACGGCATCGCGGTGACGGGGACGATGATGCTCACTTCGGTGGTGTACGGCACCGTCATGCGCCACACGTGGAAATGGCACCCCGTGATCGTCGGGGCTGTGCTCGTGCTGTTTCTGTCGTTCGACGTCCCGTTCTTCGTGGCCAACACGGTGAAGGTGCTCGACGGCGGATGGGTGCCCGTGATGATTGGCGTCTTCTTCGTGGCGGCCATGCTCATTTGGACGAAGGGGCGCACGCTCATTTTCGAGCAGTACCAGCAACGAAGCGGCAAAATGGAGGAAGCGCTTCCCCGTCTGGTGGAGACACTCGAGGCGCGCACCTCGGGGTGCGCGGTGTTCATGTCTTCGGCCGCGTCGCTCGTGCCGCCCATTTTGATTCATCTTGTCGAGCGCACGCACACGATCCATCGCTCGGTGCTGCTGCTGACGGTCATCACGGAGGATGTCCCCACGGTGCCACCCGAGCGCCGCGTCGAGGTCGCACCGCTCCACCATGGCTTTTGCCGCGTGGTGGCACGCTACGGCTTCATGCAGAACCCCAACGTGCCCCTGGTGGTGCGTGAGGCGGGTGAGAAGGCTGGGCTGCCCATCGATTTGGACCAGGTGACGTATTTCCTCGGGCGCGAGCGCGTGTTGGGGCTGGACACGGGCGCGATGGGGGCGTTCGCCGAGCGCATTTTTGGTTACCTGCAGCGAAATGCCGTGTCGGCCGACCGGCATTTCCAGATCCCGGCCGACCAGGTGATCGAAATCGGGATTCAACTCGATTTGTGAATCAGCGGCGACGACGACGCGCTACGAGCGCAAGTGCCAACAACGCGGATGCGGCCGCCGCGCCGGGGGCCAAGGGAACGGGCCGCGCGGAGGCCGCGCAGCTTCCGCCCTCGATGGAGGTCGACTCGGACGGTGTGCCCGGGTTGGTTCCTGCGTCGGGCGCCCCAGAGATGGGCAGCTTGCAGACTTTCTGATTGCCCTGGAGCGAGCAGTCGTACCCGGAGGGGCACGACACCGAGAAGCAGTCGAGCGTGCACGCGCCGTCGTAGCAAAGGCCCGATTGGCAGTCGGTCGGGCCTTGGCACGGCTGGCCAAAGGTGGCCTTTCCCGAATCGGGCGCATCCTCGCTCAAGGGCGTTTGCGCGGTGTCGGAGAAGGCCTGGAGGATGAGGCTCTTGAACGGCGCCGTCTCCGTATAGACGTTGGTCGTGTTGCTGCCGATGCATCCGTTCGGCTCGCCGGACTTACCATTGCCGCCGCGCGAAACGACGCCGATGACGGCATGGGTGGTGTCGCTGATCGCCGGGCCGCCGCTGTCGCCCGCGCAGATCGATTCGCCGGTCATGAAATCGACGGCGGTGAGCTCGGGCTGCGTGCTGGACGCGGCCGCAGGACCCAAGGCGGTGACGGTGAGACCGGTGCGCTGCTTTCGCACGGCGGGCTCGGTGCCGCTGTTGCTCGAGTTGGAGTTCTCCGTCGTGCCCCACCCCACCGCGGTGAAGGCTTCGCCGAGGCTCGGCGCGCGCTCGAGGCGAATTCGCGTTGGGGATGGTGCGATCGAGCGCGAGCAACGCGAGGTCGTGGCCGCAGAGGTTGGTCCCGCCGTCGGTGTAGATCTTCTTTCCTTTGGCGGCCGCCTTGTCGTACGTCGCTGCTTTGCTCAGGTCCCCTGGGCTTTGGCGGCCGACGAACACGTAGAGTGAGCCGACCGAAAAATCGCCGTTCACGCCGTTCGCGGTGCACGATGCGGCGTTGCTGTCGGTATCCGAAACGCAGTGGCGCGCGGTGAGCACCAAGTTGGGCGCAACCAACGTGCCGGTGCACCGCTCGATCGTGACGATCACGCCGGATGGCTGGTAGCGCATCAGGAGAACGGTTTCGTCCTGCGCGTCGGTCGAGTCGGTGCCGGAGATGATCCCCGACGAAGAGGCGCGCGCGTCTTCGTTTCGATCGGCGCTGCATGCCGCGATGGCCACCGCGAGGACCGCCGACGCGAAGACGTGAGCTCGTTGCATGCTCGCAAGTGTATCCGACCCGTCCGCCCACGCCGACATGCCGTAGTCACACGGAAATGATCCGCTATGGCCATCTGCAGATCGGAAACGGCCGGAGGCCCCACAACACGATTCTCCGTGCGGGTTCGTGCCAGTACCTCGAATGGAACCGGTGCCTTAGACGCCGCCCGACATCAACGTGGCCGCGAGGTCCGAAAGAAGGCGCACGTCGTGGACGTCGGATGCGAGCTCCGGCACCTTTACGATGGGCACGCCCTCGGGAAGCTCCGTCTGGAGAACGGCGACGTTGCGATGGTCCAGCGCCGCAAGGTGAACGGCGTCCAGGTGCGCCCGTGAGAGGCGCTCGGCCGCCTCGTCCTCGAGCTGGATGCCGCGGGTCATCAGCGCGGCGTGCGCGACCGACGTGGGAATGGGTGCATCGCCCGCATACGGAGGCGGCACGCGAAAGCGGTTCACCACCAGGGCGCCACGCGGCATGTCGTGCTGGGCCAGGCGGCCGGAGAAGTAGAGCACCTCTTTGATGCTCACCGGCGATGGCGACGTCACGAGGACGAAGGCCACGTCGCTGCTCCGCAACGCGGACTGCACGCGCGCCGCACGCTCTTTGAAGCCCCCAAAGAGATCGTTCAGTTCGGTGATGAACCCCGCGACATCTTCCAGGAAGCCGCCGCCCGTGATCTTGCCGATGGTGCGCAGCACCACCGACGCCGAGCGTGCGAGGATGTTGAGCGAGAGCTTTCCCGTCGACTGGAATGCCTCGACGAACCAACGCATGGCCGCCGAGTCGAGCGCATCGACCAGGCGCTCCGGCGCGTCGAGGAAATCGAGCGCGTTGGCCGTGGGGGGCGTATCGAGGAAGATGACGTCGTATCGGGGATCGCCCTTGACGTCGATCAGCTTCTCCATCGCCATGTACTCTTGCGTACCGGCGAGCGACGTGGAGACGTACTTGTAAATCTTGTTGTCCAGAAGCCGCTGCGCGCGCTCGGGGCTCGACGAGTACTTCGTGATCAACTCGTCGAAGGTGCGCTTCGTGTCGAGCATCATCACGGTGAGCGAGCCTTTGAGCGGCGCGCCGGCGTGGGCGAAGCGCGCCGGGTCGATCTCCATGGCCTCGGTGTTCATACGCGCGATGCCCAGGCTCTCGGCCAGGCGATGCGCCGGGTCGATGGTCAGGCAGAGCACGCGCTTTCCGCGCTGCGCCGCCGCCACGCCCAGCGCCGCGGACGTCGTGGTCTTACCGACCCCGCCCGCCCCCACCGAGATGATCACACGGCGCGAATCGACGATGGACTCGAGAGGCGACTTCATGAGGAACCCTGGTTTTTACCAGGAAACAAACGCAAAAGTCGATTGATGGTGACAGAACTCGCGACTCCCTACCTTTGAGCAGCGGCAGCGGACAGTCCCGGCGAGGCCGGCGCGTTCACCCCTATCCACGCCAGAATCGCCCCAACCTGCCGCCGATCCTGGCATTCTGAGCCACACCTCGCACCGGTCCCGCCGGTTCCCTCTCGCTGCCGCGGTTCCAGCACTATGTAGTGTCAAAGTTTGGCGCGTCCGATCGACTGTCACCGTACGCGCGGGAATCAACCCGGCTCGTCTTCGTACTCGCCCTCGGCCAGGTTGTCGAAGCGCGTGTATTCTTTGTCGAACCGCACCTTCGCGGTCCCAGTCGGGCCGTTACGCTGTTTGGCCAGGATCAACTCAGCGATGTTGGGCTCGGTCGAGCCTTCCTTGTTGTAGTAGTCGTCGCGGTAGATGAACAAAATGTTGTCGGCGTCCTGCTCGATGGCGCCCGACTCGCGAAGGTCGCTGATCTGCGGGCGCTTCGATTTCTCGCTTCGCGTTTCGACGGCGCGATTCAGCTGCGAGAGCGCGATGACCGGGACCTTGAGCTCTTTGGCGAGACCCTTGAGTCCACGGGAGATTTCGCTGATCTCTTGCTCGCGGGAGTTGACGCCGTCGCGGCCCTTCATCAGCTGCAAGTAGTCGATGATGACGAGGCCGATCTTGCGGCCTCCGCGACCGTCCTCCGGCTCGCGATCGTATTCGGCTTGGAGGCGCCGCACCTTGGCGCGAAGCTCGAGGATGCTCAAGGTCGAGGAGTCGTCGATCCAGATGGGCAAGCTGCCGAGGAAGGCGGCGGCTTGCGTCAGGCGGTTCCAATCCTGTTGGCCGAGGAAGCCCGATCGAACCTTGCTCACGTCGACCTTGCCCTCGGAGCACACCATACGATTGGCCAGCTGCTCGCGGGGCATTTCCAAGGAGAAGACAACCACCCCTGCCCCTTCTTGCTCCCAGCGCTGGTTCGGATCGTTCTCGAGTTCCCGGCCCTTGGGGCTCGCCACGTTGACGGCCATGTTGAGGACCAAGCTCGTTTTACCCATGCCGGGACGCGCGGCGACGATGGTGAGGTCGCCCGAGTGCAGGCCGGCGGTGAGCCGATCGTAGCGATCGAAGCCGGTGGCGACGCCGGTGATGCGATCGCCGCGTTGCATGGCGTCGGTCAATTGCTTGAACGACTTCTTCATGACGCTGATCAGCTTTTCGACGCTGCTCGACTCCGACGTACGACTCAGCTCGTACACCGATTGCTCGGCGCCATCGATGAACTGCTGCGCCTCGCCGTAGTCGATGTAGCCCTGCGCGGCCACGCGCTGGCAGGTGGCAATCAGTTGGCGCACGCGCCACTTCTCGTGGATCGTCTTGCCGTAGGCGGCGATGTTGGCCACGGCGGGTGCGCAGTTGAGGATCTCCGTGAGGTAGGCCATCCCGCCGATCTGCTGGATGCGCTCGCGGTTCTTGAGATACGTGCCCACCTGCACGATGTCGACGGGCTGCCCGGCCTGGCGCAACTCGATGCACGCCTCGTAAATGCGGCGGTGTGCCTCGGAGTAGTAATGCTCGGGCTTGAGGAACTCGAGGACGCGGTCGAGCGCCATGCTGTCGATCATGATCGCTGACAGAACGGCCGCTTCGGCGTCGAGATCGTGCGGAGGGACGCGGCCGTCGATCTGCGGCGGCTCCAGGATCTCCGGCTTCCGCGTTTTCCACGGTTTATCCACAGATTCTCCTCCCGAAAAAGCACGAAACCCCGGCTGCGCCGTCTGCGCAACCGAGGTCTCAATGCTTACCATACGCTAGTGATGCGCGCGCGGCATGCGCCGCGCGACACTCACTCGGGTCTCACTTCTTGACGACTTCCACCTTGAGGGTAGCGACGACGTCCGTGAGAAGCTTCACGGGGACTTGCACCTGGCCGAGGGCCTTGAGGGGCTCACCGAGAACGAGCTTCTTGCGATCGAACTTGATGCCCTGGGCTTCGACCGCGGCGTGGATCTCCTTCGCCGTGACGGAACCAAAGAGCTTGTCGTCCTCGCCGACGGCGCGGGCGATCTTGATGTCGAGCGCGTTGAGCTTCTCGGCGAGTTCGCGGCTCTCCTTCTTCAGCTTCTCGGCTTTGGCCAGGGCGACGGCCTTTTCGTGCTCGACGCGGTGGACCTGGGCCACCGTCGCGGGGACGGCGAGCTGGCGCGGAAGAAGGTAGTTGCGTGCGAAGCCCGGGCGAACCTTGACCAGTTCACCGGAGGTTCCGACGTTGGGGACGTCCTGCTGCAGAATGACTTGAATCGTGGCGGGCATGGTAGCTCTCCTGAATCCTTCTCGTCAGGCCGTGACGGTGAAGGGCAAGAGCGCGATGTTGCGCGCGCGTTTGATCGCCTGGGTGACCTTGCGCTGATGGAGAGCGCAGTTTCCGCTGATGCGGCGGGGAACGACCTTGCCGCGGTCGGAGATGAAGTAACGGAGCGCCTGCGGGTCTTTGTAGTCGATGACCGTGACCTTCTCCGCGCAGAACTTGCAAACGCGCTTCTTGCCCGTGCGGCGGCGGCCGGGGGCATCTTGGTTCAGATCCGGTGTACGTCCAAAGTCTTTGTCGTCATCCAGCATTGCCATGGCTCAAGCCTCCTCTCCGGTGCTGCCGCCTTCGGGCTTCGCGGCCGTCGCGCTTTCGGGCGTAGCTTCTTCGTCGGTGAAGTCGTCTTCACCACGATCGGCATCGCGATCTTCGCGGCTGTGGCGGGTATCGGGAAGGTCGACGAGACCGAGGGCGCGCTCACGCGACTCTTTCTCTTCTTCCTCTGCGGGCAGCTCGAGGCGGGCGAGCTTCACTTCTTCCGGATCGATCGTGAGCGAGGTTTCGTCGACGTCGTCCTTGAGCAGCACGGTCTGGAACTTGAGGACGGAGTCCTGCAGCTTCAGATTGCGCTCGAGCTCGTTCACGAGCCCGCCGCGGCCCACGTACTTGACGTAGACGTAGACGCCCTTCTTGTTCTTGGCGACGGGATACGCGAGACGGCGGCGGCCCCAGGCCTCGACCTTGGTGAGCTTGCCGGCTTCGCGCGCGACGACTTCGGCGACGCGGTTTTGAACTTTCTCGGCGGTGTCGGCATCGACGTCGCCGCGAAGGATGTAGATGGTCTCGTACTCCTTCGTCTTCAGCGCTTGGGTGGTGGTGGCTAGTGCCATCGACCTCTCCTTGTGGACGTTAGGCCCCCCGGCGGGGAGCAAGGGATTCCCCACGGAAAACCCGTGGGAGGCGGCTCTGTAGCATACAGACGCCACCAAAGGAAGCTCGGTTGAAGCTAGAAGCCGAGAGAATTGAACAGGAAGACGGGAAGGCGGGAAGGACTACCGGCGTGCAGCAGCACAGAAGGCTGGTTTGTGGTTTTCAATTGGCCCACCGGGCCGATTGAAATCCCAAAAAACCTTCCCGTCTTCCCGCCTTCCTGTTCAATCCTCAGGGAGGGGTTAAGCGCGTTTTCCGCGCGTGTTCACCGTGTTCATGGCCGCGGTGAGGCCGTTTGTGACGACGGAGTGGGTCGCTTTGACGGCGGTTTCCACGACGTTGGGTAGCTCGGCGCGTTCGACGGGGTCGAAGCCGGTCAGCACGTAGTCGGCCACGTCGCCGCGGAAATCAGGCGGGGGGCGACCGATGCCGACGCGGATGCGCGCGAAGTCCGGTGTGCCCAGGCGGCCGATGATGCTGCGCAAGCCGTTGTGGCCGGCGTGGCCGCCGCCAAACTTGATGCGAACGTCGCCCCACGGGAGATCCAGCTCGTCGTGGATGACGACGAGCTCCGCGGGCTCCGCCTTCAGGAATGCGGCGCAGGGCTGAACGCTGTCGCCCGACAGGTTCATGAAGGTCTGCGGCTTGAGCAACGCGTTGTGCGTGCCCTTGGTGAAGACGCCGGAGAACTTCTCCCGCCATTCGGGGAAGCTGCCCTGCCGATGGATCTCGTCGGCCACCATGAAGCCGATGTTGTGACGCGTTTCCGCGTATTTTTTCCCCGGGTTCCCGAGGCCGACGACGAGGATCACATCCGAATCTGCAGGCTAGAGTTACTTCTTCTTGGCGTCTTTGGCGGGGGCCGCAGCGGCCTTCGCGTCTTTGGCAGCCGGGGCAGCCTTGCCACCCGCGGCAGCAGCGGCCGGGGCTGCGCCCGCGGCGCCCGGGGCGGCGGCCGCTTCTTCCGCGGAGCGATCCTTCTCCGGCGCGACGACCGACACGAGGGTCTGCTCGGCGGGGAGACGAACGCTCACGCCCTCGGCGAGCTGAAGCTGCTGCGTCGAGATGTGGCCGTTGAGCTCGAGCGCGGTGACGTCCACCTCGATCTTGAGCGGGATGCGGTCCGGCAGGCAGCGCACGGGAAGCGTGCGGTACACCTGGCGAAGGATGCCGCCCTTGACGACGCCTTCCGCCTTGCCGGTGGTGAAGAGCGGGATATCCACCTCGATCTCCTCGTCGAGCTTCACCTCGACGAAGTCCACGTGCTCCAGATCGCGGCGCACCGGGTGGTACGCGTAGTCACGGATCATCACGAGGCGCTCGCTGCCCGCAACCTGCACGCGAATGACGGTGTTTTTCCCGTGCTCGCTCTTGAGGATGCTCAGCACTTCCTTGGGGGCGACCGCAATCGGCGTCGCGGCCAGCGTCTTGCCGTAGGCCACAGCCGGAACCTGGCCGGTGCGGCGCAGGCGCTTCGCCTCTCCCTTGCCCGCTACGAGGCGTGCCGAAACGGAAAGCTGGGCAATCGCCGAGGTGGAAGAATCGGAGGTGGTGGCCGCGCTCATGATCGTACGTATCTCCCGGAATGACTCGTGTGGATGCAGCTAAGAGGCGGTGCCTTTAGCAGAAGGTGGTGGGGGCTGACAGCTAAAATGTGTCGCCTCCGACAATTTGTTCAGTAGGTCGGCTCAGATGGTCAGGCAAAAAGCGAACTGACCGAGTCGGAGCTGTGGATGCGCTTGATGGCCTCGCCCAACAGCCGGGCGATGCTGACCTGGCGAATCTTGGGGCAGCCCTTGGCCTCCTCCGAGAGCGGGATGGAGTCGGTCACGACGACCTCGCCGAGGGGCGACTCGCTGATGCGCTTGATGGCCGGGCCGGAGAAGACGCCGTGCGTGGCACACGCCACGACGCGGGTGGCGCCGTGATCGACCAAAGCGCGGGCGGCGCCGCAGAGGGTGCCCGCGGTATCGATCATGTCGTCGATGATGATGCACTCTTTGCCCTTCACATCGCCGATGAGGTTCATCACCTCGCTGACGTTGGCGCGTTCGCGGCGCTTGTCGACGATGGCGAGGCTGGCGTTGAGGCGCTTCGAGTAGGCGCGCGCGCGCTCGACGCCGCCCGAGTCGGGCGAGACGAAGACGGCGGAAGAGTCGAACGTCTTCTTCAAGTAATCCTCGAGCATCACCGGCATGGCGTACAGGTGGTCGAAGGGGATGTTGAAGAAGCCTTGAATCTGCCCGGCGTGCAGGTCGACGGAGACGACGCGGGTGACGCCGGCGACCTGGATCAGGTCGGCCACGAGCTTGGACGTGATGGGCGTGCGCGGTGCGACTTTGCGGTCTTGTCGCCCGTAGCCGTAGTACGGGATGACCGCGGTGATGGATCCAGCCGAGGCGCGACGGAGCGCGTCGCACATGATCAAGAGCTCCATCACGTTGTCGTTGACGGGGCTCGACGTCGGCTGGATGACGAACGCGTCCACCCCGCGAACGTTCTCGTTCAGCTCGACGAACGATTCGTTGTCGCTGAAGCGCGTGATGCGCACCTTCGACAGCGGCGTCTCCAAATAGCTCGCGATGGACGCCGCGAGCTCCGGATTTGCACCCCCAGAGAAGAGACAGACCTTCTTGAACATGACCGAGCCCCGCTACTTTCGCCTGCGTTGAATCCCGCGAGAAGCGCGTGGTCTAGCTTCCAGGTCCGCCTGTGTCAACGGAAGGCTCACCTCGACCACGTAAGAGT
>Ga0307507_10011166_pt1 | contig 11396 bp, 3 predicted proteins | sample 7_EM_MG_FD_207223 | JGI IMG/M metagenome (GOLD analysis project Ga0307507, IMG submission 207223) | Populus trichocarpa ectomycorrhiza microbial communities from riparian zone in the Pacific Northwest, United States - 7_EM | ecosystem: Host-associated > Plants > Roots > Unclassified | place...
TACAATCTTTTCCTTTTAATATATTCTTGATTGATTTTATTTTATTCTTAATTGATTTTATTCTAATTGTATAGGTAGGATTTGGTGGATTTCCTAAGCCCACATAATCACGTCAATCTTGTTCAGACATCTACTTTCAGTATATCAACAAAGCCTATATATTGGTGGTTCTACACACAAAGAAAGAACTGCCAGTGTCGGAATATAAGGACAGCAGTTACGTGGTTACGTGTCGTCGTCGTGTCTTTGATTAGTCATCCTTATGGTGACTAATCAGCCCCCTACTTAGGCACTGCAATCCTTATGATCCTTTGCTATCAAAAGAAGAAGAACAACCATTATACTATCTACGAATCGTAGCTACGTGATATCCCCTTGTGTAACCAACACTTAGAATATGTATTAACTATAGACAGTTAAACAGCATCATAAAAAAGGATAAGTATTCTTTACCCTTAATTAGCAAAATATAAGATAGGATAGGTAACGTAAAGATCTTTACAAAGATAGATTTAAGGTAGGCGTACCATTAGGTTAGAATTAAGGAAGGCAATAAATAGAAGGCAGCCTTTAGGTTAAAGGAAGGACTATATAAACCGCTAGTAATGCAGTTTAGGCTTATAAATGCACCGGCAATGTTTTAGAAAAGAATTAATAGTATATTAGGAGAATACCTTAATAATATCATTATCTACTTAAAAAGTAAGGAAGAGCATAGAGAACATATTAAGTGGGTCTTAAAAAGACTATAAGAGGAAAAGATGCCAGTAGTGATTAAGAAATGCGAGTTCTTTACTAGGAAGACTAATTTTATAGAATTTATTATTAAGCTAGGAAAAATTAGTATGGACCTAAAGAAGGTAGAAGCTATAGTTAGTTAGCAAGAACTAGAGAATGTTATATAGTTAAGATTATTCCTAGGGTTTTGTAACTACTATAGGAGGTTTATAGCGCAGTAGTTAAAGAGTATTAAGCTATTTATAAGACTTATAAAGAAAGAGGAATCTTGGACATAGGGAAGTAAACAAAAAAAGCTATTTTAAGAACTTAAGGAGTTATTTACCTAAGATCTAATCCTTAAGATCTACTAACCAAAGCTAAACACGGTTGTGGAAATAGATGCATTAGATTTTGCATTAGGAGCATACCTACTATAAAAATATCCAGACAGATAGCATCTAGTAGCGTATTATAGTTGAAAAATGACACCATTAAAGTTAAACTATAATATCTATAACAAGAAGTTATTAGGTATAGTTGCAGTACTTAAGGAATAGAGAGCATTCTTGCAAGGTATAGAGAAACCATTTGTGGTTAAAATGGACCATAAGAACCTAATAGGGTTCCTAACAACAAAGGAACTAAACAGAAGATAGGTTAGATAGGCGGAAATACTTATAGAATATTACTTCGAAATTTAGTATACTAAGGGTACTAAAAACGCTAGAGTAGATGCGCTTAGCTAAAGAATAAAATTGTAGAATAATAAAAAGCCGTTAGGAGCAATGTTACGCAAAGATAAAGATGGACTAATTAGATATAATTATCTAAGGATTGCAGTAACTAGAGAAGAAAGTTAGACCTATAAGTTGCTAGAAAGTAAGTGGTTATAAAAAATCTAAGAGGTATAAAACAAGGATCTAGAGTTAGAGCAATATAAGCACTAAGAAGCTATGTATGTGCCAAAAACAGTTATAAAAAAGTTTGTGGAAAAGTTTTATAAAGAAATAACGCAAGGACACAACAGAGCTATAGGCTTAGTATTAAGACTTTAAGAGGAGTATATTATTTAAGGAATCTGGGGACTAGTGAGATAAGTTATAAAGAAATGTCTAAATTGCTAGAGAAATAAACTAATAAGGTATAAGCTGTATAGAGAACTATAACCAGTTAAAACACCTAAAAGACCATAGGAGGTTATATTATGAGACTTTATTATTAAGTTACTAAAGTTAAAAGACCCTATTACTAGATAGGATTATAACACAATCTTAGTAATAGTAGATAAGTTAACTAAGTGGGGTTACTTTATAGCGTATATAAAAGAAATATTAGTAGAGGATATAGCTAGAATCTATATTAAAGAAGTATTTATAAGACATAGAGCACTAAGTAAAGTTATATTGGATAGAGATCTAAGATTCATAGCAGTATTCTAGGAGGTATTTTTTAGCAGAACAAGGGGTTTAAGCAGTAATGTTAACTACATATCACCTATAAACAAATATTTAGATAGAGAGACTAAACTAAACATTAAAGCAGTATCTAAGGCACTATATTAACTACGTATAGAATAATTAGGTATTATTATTACCAGTTATATAGTTTGTATATAATACAATACCCTAGAAAGGGATAGGCACATTACCTTTTAAGGCAAATTATGGGTATAAGCTAAGGATATTGTTATTACTATAATAAGTAAAGAAAATAAGTAGCACAGCTAAAGAAAGAATAGAGACGTTAATAAATCTCTATAATTACCTTAAAAGTACAGCTAAACTAGTATAAAAAAGAATGAAAAAGTATTATAACACTAGGAGATCTAAGGGACTAGATCTTAAGGAGGGAGATAAAGTGTAGCTACTATATATAAATTTTAAGAGTTAATAACTAAGTAAGAAGTTAGACTATATTAGACTAGGACTATTTAAGGTTAAGGTAGAGATCTTAGAAGTTATATACAGACTTAACTTATTAAAGAAAATAAAAATCTACTCTATATAGTATGTTATAATACTAGAGCCAGTATACAGGAATGTTAAGCTACTAGTCTATAAAGCAGACACGTATAGAGGTCAAAAAGAGGATAAATAGGAAGTTTTAAAGATTGTTAGTTATAAGGACATTAATAATAAAACATAGTATAAAGTAAAGTAGATAGGCTATAATAAGACTACCTAAAAACCATTAGATAGTTTAAAGAACGCTATAAAAAAGGTAGAGGAGTATTAGAAGAGAATGGGTTAGGTAATATTAATAAAGAAGAGTTACCAAAGAATAAACTACCTAAGGGGGACTCAGGAGGAGCACCTGCTAAGGTATTTGGAGTTGTTTCCCTCACTATAGAAAGAACTTCCATTCTTTTATTACTAAGTTCCTAAAGACCTTATTCCACAAGTTTTTACTTCTTAGAACACACCTTCTCGCGTACCTTTTTAAGACGGGTTAGATAGGCGAACGCCGTCTACTAAGACTTAAAGGCACGGCGTTAAGCCTCCAGGGCCTTTGCAGTGGCCTTAGAGGAGCGGCAAAGTTCATCACAAGTGGCAGTAAGGGCGCTCTTAAGCTTTTTAGCCTTAGATTAAACACAAGACCCTAAGACAAATTACTTAAGGAATATAGAGACTGTTAAGAGTAATAGGACGCGTATACTTAGCGTTAGAAACTAAGCAAACATTACAGGACAACTAAATATTTACTTTAGTACACTCTAAGCAGAAAGAGGGTTGCTAAGATAAAGGGCTCGCTAGCACAATATAAACTAACCCCTCTTTTATATAACGAGAACACGGAGATAGTATAATCTCACTAAGTAATAGTATGGCAGCAATAGTACAAGCATAGCGCTGCGCTTATAAAGAAGAAGGAGCTTTAGGTATAATAAGTAAGGATATTAACCAAATTAATTAAGTGGACATTACATCTCTAGTGGACAACTTGGAGATATTAAGAATCTTTAAGGACAAAGATAAAGAAAAGGGAGATGGTATTACGGACGCTTTAAGTATAATATTATAACTACTTAGAGAAGAGTTAGAAGAAGCTAGTTAGTTAAGAAGGGCATATTCTAGGATGGATTTAGTAGAACTATATAATAAGGAATAGTAACTAAGGTCACATAATATTATACGCAGTGTACGCAGAGTATAGGTTGTACGCCTATATATAACACGTATAACATATACTTTATATATAAGGAGAGTTTCTTAGGAGTATGGATGTGTATTTAAAGGACTATAGTCCCTACCTAGATAGTTCCTTTCCTTATAGTAAATCTCAGAATATAATTAGAGTTAATCTGTTAGGCAACCACTCCACCAGTTATTATTTATTACTGTTATATTATTAACTTTGTTTAATATCTATATACCTAGCCCATTTATAAGTCTACCGTAGTATTTCCTATAAGGCTTTATAAGAATACTTCTTAAAGCTATATATAGTAACCTAAACCGCCAAGCTACCGCTTAAAGGAAGATAAACTACATAACTTAAAAAAAGAAAAGTTTCCCGGTATACTTCTCCGAATTTAATTATTACGTAAAGAAAATAGGCTAGAATAACTCTATACTAATTAACAGCCTTATTAAATCTCTAAGCCCTAAACTAAAAACCTCCCTAATTGGTATAGACCTACTAGGAGCCCTTAACGCTTATATAAATATTATTAATAAACGGTATAATAATATACTACGCCTAACACTGAAGCCCGCTCTTTAATATAATACAACAACCCCACAAATATCTACTAAGTTATTATCCTAGCCCAAGCACCCCAATGCTATAAATATTAATACTAGGACCCTAGAATATACCCTACTAGGGTCCTCTAAACAAGAACAACGCACTAAGTTAGGCCTCTGCTTTAAATATGGAAGTAGCTCCCACCTCTTTAACTAATGCTCCGCCCCCTTCTAAAAAAATCTATAAATAGTTAACGCTAGCAGCTGTTTACCGCACTAATCTTCTAGCTACTAACCCTAATTATTATCTGGTTCCAACTTGTTATCCAGTAAGTACCACTTATAAGGATAAAGCTATAACTAATACACTATAAGAACTCCGCCCCAATTACCTCTAAAAGGAAGATCTTAGAGCTAAGTTACTCTCTAGGACGGCGCTGCCTTAGGATCTTATTAAATATATTAAATATTACAAACTCTAACTCTTAGAAATATAGTATAACCGTTAACTGCCGTCTTTAATAGAATAATTAATAGGCTAACGCTTAAGTCCTAATTAATACAGGAGCTAGTAGTATAGAATTTATTAACAAGATCTTTATATAAGATAATAGTTTTACTCTAACCCCCCTTAACTAGCATATTAATGTATTTAGATTTAATAGTAAACGTACTATCTTAGGCTATATTACCTATGCAGTATTTCTAAGACTCCAATACCTAAACTATAAAGAATTAATTAAACTCTTTATTACCACTTTGGGTTACCTAGTAATCCTTAAACAACCCTAGATAAAGCTATATAAGGTAACTATTAATTAGGACAACCTTAAGCTTCTATTTACCGCCTCCTGTTGCAAGCAGAAGTGCCTTATAACTTACTACTTAGACCCTAAACCAAAATCTAAAGAATCTACCAGAATCTACCAGTCTAAAATTTCTACTAACATCCACCCTATACCTAAAAATTCCACCAAATTCCACTAACCTAAGAATTCCACTAAATTCTATCAACATAATATTTCTATTAATGTCTACTAAGAACCCAAAAATTATACTAAACCATATAAGCTAATCCTAACTACTACACCGCCCCAAACTAAGTAGAAGTCCAAGCTTAATATATAAAGGTACTAGAAGAACTGGTATTCTACTATAAAAAGGATACTTAAAGAACCCAAACCTAAATCTAATTGTTACGGACGCTTTAAGTACAATGCTACGACTACTTGGAGAGGAGTTAGAAGAAGCTAGTTAGTTAATAAGGGCATGGTCTAGGATGGATCTAGTAGAACTATGTGACGAGGAATGGTAACCAAGATCACGTAATGTGATCTGTATAATCTATATAATCTGTGTAATCTGTAATAGAGTGAATAGAGCAGACAGAGTAGGCGGAGCAAGGACTTTCTTAGGCATATGGTTGTGTATTTAAGGACCTATAGTCCCTACCTAGATAGTTCCTTTCTTTATAGTGAATCTTAGAATATAATTGGAGTTAATCTGTTGGGCAACCACTTTACCAGTTATTATTTGTTACTATTACGTTATTAACTTTATTTATATATCTATATACCTAGCTTATTAATAAGTCCACTATAGTTCCTGCTATAAGGCTTTATTATACATTTACTACCTAGTTATAGTATTAACAAGTTAAACAACATACTACTAAAAGCACCAGTTATGACACCGTTAACGGCAGCTACGACCTTAGGTTTAGGAGGAGACACCAGTATAAGAGATACTGATTTGCAGCTAGTTACGGTAGGTTAGTTATAAGAAATAGTTAATTAATTAATAGACAACAATTAGTTACTTAAAGAAAGATTTAATGGAATTGGAGCAGCTAAGGTCAAGTTACCCTTAATTAAATGATTCTTAGGGGAGAAGTTAAAACTTAAAGGATTCCTTACGCAAATGCACTTTAAGATTATATAAGAAGGGGCGAAGTTGGCAATACCTGTGGACCAAGTAGTATATACAGGACTGTTCTTAACTGGAAAAGCACTTAAGTGGTTTAAACCTTACCTTACCAAGATCTAGATAAACGGAATAATAACTACTAATTAAGAAGTATGGTTTATGTTTATTAGTTAGAATGGGTTTATAAAGAGACTAACGTAGATATTTAGAGACCTAGAAGTAACAACTATAGCAGAACAAAAACTTTAAAACTTGGTATAATGTTCTTTAGTAATTAAGTACACGATATAGTTTCAGACACTTATAATATAGATTAAGTAGAACAATAAGGCGCTTATAGCATAATATAAATAGGGACTTAAGGCTAAAGTCCAGGATATAATTATCCTAATAGAAGATGTGGAAAGTCTAAGAGACTTAATAGATTAATTAATAAAGATTAATAATAGGATCTATTAAAGGGAATAAGCTAAGAAAGGGTAAGATAGAGTTTTATAGTTATATAAGGCGCAGAGTATATAGTAATAGACGTAGAGTTATAAACTATAGAATAGTGGGCCAGAGCTAATAGACTTAAGCGGCACCAAAGAATCCAAAAGATAGAATAAGAAACTATAGAAACCTAGAGGTTAAGGATTAAGTAATTATAGGACTAAGGAGTAGAGGCTAAACTAGGGATCTTATTAATAGAAGATGTTTAGGCAGACTCTATAATAAGAGCAATGTTTTAAATTAGGAGCTTGTATAAATTATGGAAAATAGAGTTATTTTGCTAGAGACTATAGAGGTGGTTAGAGTAACCACGTGGTAAAGGGCACTAGGTTATTAGAGTATAATAATATAGATATAGGGATGTTGTATAGGACTAAGGAGTATTTAATTAAGCACTTTGCGTTTTATTATAACAACGCATGCTAAATTTATAAGGACGCTAAGTATGGCGCAAGCTATTAGCTATAGGAGTCAGAGTTAAGAGGACTTAAAGGAACTAGAGAGTTAGATAAAGAATAAAATTAACTCTATAAGCTAGATTAAGATATTACAGTAATATGCGGATAAAGATTAGTAACATTAATAATAGAGTCGGAGTACTTATTAATTAATAGTAATAAGCAAGAATAGGAGGCTAACTAAGGGCACTTAAACCTTAATAACGCAATAGAAGTAGAGACTAAGACCATTATAAAACGCAGTTTAGTAACGGACATTATAATACTGTTAGATACGGCATCCATTACTTTACAAGACGGAAGGAGTAATATCTAAGAACGATTAAGCAAGTAGATGACTGCTAGTGCTAGCTTACCATTTAATAAAGGCAAAAGGCTATAGGCTTAAGATTCTTAAGAAGAGATAAAAGATACTTAAGATTCTTAAGATAAGATAAGATATACCTAAGAACCTATAATAGATGAAAACTAATGGGAAAGAGTAGCAGCTTAGTTTATAGAAAAATGAATAAGTACAAGACGTAAGTTTACAAACTATAATTTTGGGGAACAAGTAAGAATGTTAGTACTAGGGGAACGCAGTGTTTAACCTAAAGATTAAAAAGTTAATACAAGGATTAAGAAGCAAAATGACTTTAAGGACCTAGCTGTAAGATGCAGAAAATAAAAAATAATAGATAAGTTTAGGCAAAGAATTATTGTATAGTAAGAACAAAAGCTAGATAAGAGATCAGCTATGCTAGGACGTATAAGGGATAGAGCACCTATATAAAGAGTTACTAATAGGCCTAAGGTAGGGACGCCTAGAGTAAAGTGGTTAGACGAACTGGAATAAGAAGAGGATTTAGGAATCCTAACTAGGTTTAAAGAAAGATATACTAAAGGATGTCATAACGTAGTAATAATAAGGTACTTTCTTATAGACATACTATATACAGTAAATTAGTTATATAAAAAGTGGTATAGGCAATAATACAGTGATAAGTAGAAAGATTTCTATATATAGCTAGACGAAAAAGTTGTCTAAGACTAACCTATTACGGAAAAATGTATAAGTCATATTAAGGGAGCATTAATTATAATGTTAAGGAACTTAGAAGAAGGATTTAGGGACTAGAGAAGCGAGTAACAAATCTTAGTACCCGCAAATAAAAAACTAGTAGTTAAGTTAGTAAAATAGAGTTTTAAACTTAAAGGCGAAGACAAGCTAAGAGTTAACCTAAGTTACTTAGCATATTATACACTATTATAGATAGCTTATGTAGATAACACGTGCAATATATATAGAGTACTAAAAGATAAAAACTAGAAATACCTAATAAGGATATATTAGGCACTAGAAGAAAAATGGTTTAGAGACGCTAAGTATATATATAGATAGCACCCAGTAGAAGTATAGAGTTAAGGGGACCTAATACTTTAACCAGGAAGATTCCTTATAGAAGAATGCCTAGAGGGATAACAGTAGTGGAATTATCTAAAGAACACTTGTTGTAACAGACTACCGATACTACGCCAAGACATAGTACTGGGGCCTGGAAGGCTCCAAGACAGTGTTAGCACTACCCTTGTATATCTCATATTTCTTACTACCTGTCTCTGTTGCCTGTACCCAATTTTATGTATATATTACACCTGATTTCCATAGATTTACAATCAAGTCGCTTATGCAATTCTTCACACTGCAAAGCTTACACTTGTCTATGGTATGTAGAGGAAAAGAAATAAACTAAGTATTGGCTAAAAGAGGACTAAGTATAAATAGGATCTAGCAGCTAATAGTTAGGAAAAGGAGAGGCCTATAGGACTAGAGGGAGCTAGTGATAGACCCTTAGACCCTTAAGGGAATTATAGGTCGACACCTAAATTTATAAGTTAAATGGTAAGATTAACAGTTTAAAGCATTAGTGGATAGTAGAGCAATAAGAAACCATATATCACCAATAGCAGTTAAATAGATAGGGTTACTATATAGATAGAAAAAATACCTATACCTATTAATAACGATTTTAGGAGATCTGATAGCCTATAAAGGAGGCATTATTAACCTTAAAATAGGACCTATTTAGTTAACTATTAAAGAAAGAAATATCAAGATGTCTTTTAATATCCTACCATTAGGAAAGGATAAGGCAATATTAGGAATGCCTTAGTTACAGGAGTATAATTTAAAGATTAATTAGGTTATAGGTTAGGTTAATATTAAGAATACTTAATAATATAAGATGCGATAATAAACTAAGATAGTATGGTACTAAGTTAAAGCGATATATAAAGAGACCGAGCGAGGCTTAAGTTATGCACTAAAAAGATACTATAAGTATGGCAAAAAGTTATAGTTACTAGAAAGTGAGAAGCTGTTAAAGTATATAGTATAGGACTATAAGATAGAGTTAGAACTAGGAATAAGTCCAAGGTTCTTTCTAATCTATAAGCTTACTAAAACAGAGTTGGTAGCGCTTAAAGAGTTTATCTAGGAGAACTTATAAAAGGGATACATTAGACCATTATAGTTATTAGCGAGATATCTAGTACTATTCATCCTAAAGAAAAATAGAAAACTTAGGATGTGTATTAACTATAGACAGTTAAATAGCATTATAAGAAAGGATAGGTATCCTTTACCCTTAATTAGCAAAATCTAAGACAGGATAGGTAATACGAAAATCTTTACCAAGATAGATCTGAGATGGGTGTTCTATTAGATCTAAATTAAGAAAGGTAATAAGTAGAAGGCAGCCTTTAGGTCAAAGGAAGGACTATATAAACTGTTAGTAATGTAGTTTGGGCTTATAAACGCACTAGTAACATTTTAGAAATGAATTAACAGTGTATTAGGAGAACACCTAAATAAATTTATTATAGTATATCTTAATATTATTATTATCTACTTAATAAGCGAGGAAGAGTATAGAGAATATATTAAGTAGGTCTTAAGGAGACTAAAAGAAGAAAAGATACCAGTAGCAATTAAGAAATGCAAGTTCTTTACTAGGAAGACCAATTTTATTAGATTTATTATTAAACTAGGGAAAATTAGCATAGACCTAAAGAAGTTAGAAGCTATAGTAAGTTAGCAAGAACTAGAGAACGTTATATAGTTAAGGTTATTCCTAGGGTTTTGTAACTACTATAGGAGGTTTATAATACAATGGTTAAAGAACATTAAACTATTTATAAGGCTTATAAAAAAGGAGGAACTATAAATATAGGGTAGTAAATAAAGGAAACTGTTCTAAGAATTTAAAGAGTTGTTTACCCAAGATCTAATCCTTAAGATTTACCAACTAAAGTTAGACACAGTTATGGAAATAGATATATTAGACTTTGCATTAGGAGCATACCTACTATAGAAGCATCCGGACGGATGGCATCTAGTAGCGTACTATAGTTGGAAGATAACACCATTAGAACTAAACTACGACATTTACAACAAGGAGTTATTAGGTATAGTTATAGCACTTAAGAAATAGAGAGTATTCTTACAAGGCATAGAGAAACTATTTATAGTTAAAACGGACTATAAGAACCTAATAGGGTTTCTAACAACTAAGGAACTAAATTAAAGACAGGTTAGATAGGTGGAAATACTTATAGAATACTATTTTAAAATATAGCCTATTAAAGGCGGTAAGAACGCAAGAGTAGATATACTTAGTAGAAAGATAAAGTTATAAAATAATAAAAAGCTATTAGGAGCTATATTACGTAAAGATAAAGATAGATTAATTAGGTATAATTATCCCAAGATTACAGCAACTAGAGAAGAAAGTTAGACTTATAAGTTACTGGAGAGTAAGTAGTTATAAAAGATCTAAGAAGTATAGGTAGAGGGTCTAGACTTAGAGCAGTATAAGAATTAAGAAGCTATATATATACCACAGTTAGTAGTAAAGGAGTTTGTTAAGGAATTCTATAAGGGAATAATATAAGGACATAACAGAGCAATAGGCTTAGTGTTAAGACTTTAAGAGGAGTGTCACAGTACGTGCAGAGGGTCAACGAGGTAACTGTGACTGTGTATCATTGATAAACGATGTCGTGTGAGGATCTATGTACAGGAGACGAGGCAGGTATATATACGTGTTGCTTAGGGGTCAGGTCCGTGCTCATG
>Ga0307507_10011167_pt1 | contig 11396 bp, 6 predicted proteins | sample 7_EM_MG_FD_207223 | JGI IMG/M metagenome (GOLD analysis project Ga0307507, IMG submission 207223) | Populus trichocarpa ectomycorrhiza microbial communities from riparian zone in the Pacific Northwest, United States - 7_EM | ecosystem: Host-associated > Plants > Roots > Unclassified | place...
GTCTAAAAGTGGTTAGGAATGTCTCTAAGGTCTCTTATTCCTAAGCGTCTAAGTTAAAGTCAATTATAAGGGCTTCTATTAACTTATTAGGGGGCTCTTCTACTTCCTCTCCTTTATATTCCAAAATGAACTGGTTAATACAGCTATTAAGTCTCTTTTTGGACTTATTATGTTCTTCCTAGGTATACCTTATAGACCAATATCCTTCCTTACCGCATACGAAGCACTTCTGGCTGGTTCGTCTACGGGAGTATGTTTTTATACAGGGGTTGCTGCGGGGGTTATAGGTAGGACTTGGTTGGTACGGGTGCTACTAGCAGTAGCGGTGGTCCGTAAAGTAGACATCTAAGTCTATTTGCGGATATTAAATATCCGTAACAAAGGCTTAAGTGCTACCTAGTAGGTTTAAGACTTTATACGTTATAATAGAGGAGCGTAGGTTATTAATGAGGCCAGCTAAGGTGTCTATAGGCTTATAATAGGTGTACTTACAGGGCTCTACTTCCTGGCAAGCTATAATAAGTTTATTATACAGGAAGTCGTCTATTCAAAGCTTGGCGTTAAGGCCGTGCTGTAGGTGCCAGAGGTCTTTAATAAGAATTTACAGGCACTCTATAGTCGATTTTTTAGTATTCTTGTTAATTACGGTCCGTAGCTTAGTTGTATTCCATTAGGTAAGAATATTACGCTTATATTCCGGTCCTTTAAAGTAGTTATGTGTAGCTTTATATAGCTTATTAAAGGGAACACCAAGGGGGTTACTCTTGAGGTTGGTATAGTAGTGGTTAAGGGCTAGGCCACGTAGCATAGTAGAGTAGGCTTGGCTAAATTCCTATTTAGGAATATTAGCCTTCTGGCAGAGGTCCGTAAAGATAGTTAGTTTAAAGTTAAAGTTGCCGTTTTCACCGCTATACTTGGATTTATCGGTATAGAGCTGTGAGGGGAACTTGTAGACAGGGGGCTATAAGGACACGATTGTGGAACAAGATAGATTGGTGAGAGAGACGAATCCTTAAGGAGGTAAGGCCTCGAGGATCGTGGAGACTATATACTACGGGCACGTGCCTCCGGCACGTAACCGACGGCCATCCAAGGGGTGTCCGGGGGTTGTCCTAAGGGCAACCCGAGGTGACCTGCAATAATATCCCTTACATTGCCCCCCCCTTTCTTACGGTTGGCCCCCAATCGCCATTACCTTACAGTAAAGGGAGATTATAAAGGCTCGTCCTAGAAGGGGTTCGGAGAGATATTAGCATGCCGCTATATATTATCTATCTATCTAACCCCTACTTTAAACTCCTAAAAACCTTAATAAGGAAAAACATAACTAGAGAAAAGATATAAGGATTGCTAAGAGACCTATTAGAAGCCTGCTAGAAGTATGCCGGTAACTACCTAGGCTAACCCAAGGATTTTTATGCAACTCTACTTTTAAGCCTTTATGCCAGTCTGCAATTAATCGCAAGTGTTATAGGCAATTTAGTATTCCTAATATAGTTCCATAGAACCTTTTAGTATAGGATTTAATATATAGGGCCTTAGCTCACCGTCGTCTTTAACTATTAAGATATAATCTATAATCCTTTCTCCTAATCCCCTGCGTTACTAACGCATTGCTCCCACATTTGCCCTTAGGCTGCTATATACAGTTAGTTAATTAATCAGTTAATTAAAGAGACTTATCTCTTAAGATTTAGTACATATAGTTTCAAATCTAGTGGTCCTGTGCTATATAATTAGCGTAGCTTTACTGCCTAGCAAACAGGAGACACTTCGCAATAGCGCCTATAGCTATTATACGACTGTTAAGAACGTTTGTAACATTATTCTTTTAATATTATAGTATCGTTTAGGTATAATTTAACCTATATACATCTTCAATTAACGTCTTAATTGCCTTCCCCAGCCGCGTGATCAGTTTTTATAAGGAAGTAATAGTTAAATAACTTATACGCGTGTTTCCTTCCTTCTAAATAACGCTATTATAACGGAGTTATATCGGCAAGGTTACGGCTATTCACCAAAAGGGTATTAGACGGTAAAGTATAAGGATACCTTACTTATTAAGCTGTTCCTTTTCCTTAACACCTTACTTCCCATTATCAACCTTCATCCAATTTTGGACGTATCTTTAATATATTATTAAGATTTTCTTCTTTTCTATTATTATTTTAGTATACCTCTTTATTGTCTTACTGACTGCTCTTCTAAGCCAATTCCTCAGCGTATTCTGGCCCTGCCGCTGTATATAGAACCTTAACCTCCGCTAACCTATAACTAGTGCTGGTCCTACCTAAATGATTTTGCCTACACGTCCTTAAAAGACTAGAAGTCTAATAAGAGGATTCTAGAGGCTTATAATAAGACACACTACGTCAGATCCAATACCTTTAGTCCTTATAATTAATGCATGCATACTAAGAGCGGCAGTTACGTTAAGGTAAGTTTTTCTATTCTTAATAGATTTCTATTACTAACTTTAAGCTTTAATAGCCTAGGCCTAAGTGGCGACGTTCCTTTAATATCCTTAACTACTATATCGCCCAGGCTCTCTCTTATTCTAGCGTAAACGCTAAACGACTTAGTTAAATTTAAGACTATACCATAGCCATCTACACTGCCTATAATTCCCAGCAAGCCAGCCAGCAACGCCTTATATAAGAGCAAGGTTAGTACACTAAGGATAGAGTAAGGGATAGGGGTAATAAGAAGAAGGTTACCGTCTACTATAAGAAGGAGTTTGCGTATACGCGTTAAGTTTCAAAAGAGCATAATATAATATAGTATTAGGTAGGTTACCCTTCGGGTACCTAATAGATAGGTAACTAACAGTTGCTATAGCAAGGTCTTAATAGTTCCGGACTATGCCAGCCAGCCAACGTCTCTATTTATTCTAGGCTTAAGCGTATCTTTATTAACTATAAGCTGACGCCGTAAGAGCTTTGTTGGTATTGGTTTAGACCTAATATTAGTATTAAGCGTTTAAGAATCTCTGCCCTAGCTACACCTTATTATCCTGCCCCTGTTTTCATGCCTACTTATACCCCTACTAAGGGGTCTAGATCCCATTCTTGTTAGCTATTACTTAGTGGCCTAATAGATACTAATCCTGCTCCTAAGGATAAGGCATAGTGGCTTTTTAGATTAGGTATTTAGGATTTATTCTTATACATAGTAGCAATTAAGAACCTTAATTAGGTACTTAGGAAGGCCTTAGAGGGCTTTTAGGAAGGGCTTAGGAGCCCTAGAAATAATATTCCTAATATAGATTAATAAATAGGAATGCAATTCTAGCAAAATGCCCTATTAACTCTATGCTATATACGTAAAAAGGCTGAGGACCTGTCCTGCCTTAGGCTGTAGCCCTAATCCTTATGGTTTCCGGAGCCTATCCGTTCTATATCCAATTTAACCTATTTACTCTTTGGGGCCTTTTGCGGTCTACTACAAGCTTTCTTTATAGGTCGCAATAACACCGTAGTATTAGAGCGCTTTCTGTAATTTGCAGATTGTAGACCTTAGTCCTAATATTCTTTTAGAATATCTTCGTAATATTTAAAGTAATCCTCTGGTTCCTATATAGAGTCCTTAGCAGGCTAGCCTAGCCATTTAACTTTATATTAAAGCTTGTTCTTAACAGACTTATAGCGTAGTATAGCTTTAACCTTATACCGCTCGCCCACTACCTTAGGGTATTTAATTGGGCCTAGACGGAAGTTCTTTTCTGGTGGTGGTCTATGCCATAGCTCTAGTAGGTTTATATAAAACACTAAATATATATAGGCCATAAATGGGGGTAGCTAGAGACAGTAGGCTAGCTTACTAATTTGTTCCTTAACTTAGAAGGGACCTAGGTATCTTACATTAAGCTTCTTTAATAGTCAATAGGTCTTAATATTTGTTAAACGTAATAGAACCTCATTGCCTACTCCAAAATACTTATCCTAGTGTTTGCGGTTATACCAGAGTCTCTGCTACTCTTAGGCATCTTGCAGGCTCTGCTTTGCATGCTTCTATTACTCCTTCTATTCCTAGAGGTATCCTTGTACTCTCTAATAGATATCCTTTAACTTCCCAGTGGGATCCTATAATTAATCATGCGGCCTTAGCCAGTGATTGCTAGGTACACCATTAAACCCAAATAGTTGGACGCCATAGGCAATCTGGATTAGTGTATACTTATGCAATGTATATTACTTTAAATTATAAGTATACTCCGTATATGGAAGTAGCTCGCACTAGTTATCTTGCTAGTAGTTTAAATACATTCGTAGGTAAGACTCCAGTTCCTAGTTCTAACATTCTATTTGCCCATCCATTTATAGATAGAAAGCTATACTATAACAGTAGTCTATCTTTAAATAAAAGCATAGATCCGACTAGTACTGGCTTATAAAGACACTGCCCCTGTTGGTAATAATAGAGTATGGCTAGTCTACTTTAAGAAAGCATTTCTCCTTAATTAGGCTAGTAAGCACTTATATATTAATTGTCTTGTTAACGGGAAGGTATTAAACGTACTTCGAAAACCTATTAATAAGTATAAGGACCAAATTATATGTTCGTCCTTAGCTATCTTTAGATAACAGGAGATCTGTAATAAAGTCTATAGCGTAATATTGCTATGGCTTACTAGTGGGGGGAACTAATTTAAGTAGACCCTATGGCTTATGCCTATAGATCTTGTATACTTAACACTTTTTACAATAGCTGATATACTCCTTTACTTCCTACTTAAGCTTTAGCCAATAGTATTTGCGCTAAAGTAATTCCACTGTCTTAGCTTAACCATAGTGGCCGCCTAGAGGATTGTTATAATTCCTTATAAGGATCTTCTGTCGTAGATTTGCTTTATATAGCACCCAAACCTTGCTATTTCTATGCAGTAGGCCCATTGGGTCTAGTTCCTAATTTTAGCACCTTATAGCTTCCTTTCTATTATATTTCCGGTCTACTTCCGCATTAAAGATGGCATAGAAAGCGTCCCTCTATTACACCTTATAGATAAGATCCGTTAACCTTTTAGATAGTTCCTAGGTAAAAGCTGTTTCGTCTTATACTGCTCCAAGTATAAGACTTAATAGTACTATAGATCTTGCAACTCTTTAATGCGCGTATGTTAGGAAGGCCACTATAAGGTTAAAGTCCTTTAGTTATTATAGGGCTCTAAGTTCCAATTGCTCTATGGCTTCGCTTTTAGCTTAAGGGGATAGCTTAGCAATTAGAGGTGGCGTATTGCTAGGTTCTAAAGTTATATTAGGGACGTCCTATCCAGGTATATTCGGACCCTTATTGGCCACGAACCGGGTACTAGCTAGAACGTTAGTAAAAGCTAATGGGGTTTGCACCGCCTAAGACTTAGTATATAGAGCTATAGGTGCTTAAGCATCCTATACCTAGAGCTTGTTCTGTAATATAGGGAGTAAGATGTCTATTATCTGTTTTCCTTCTCCTATTTTAAAGCCTTTGGCATAGTCTGGCCGTCGTGACGGTCTATTAGTAGGGTTATTCTCCCCTAGCTTATATTCAATCTTAAAATTAAATTGCGTAAGCTCCTCTACCCATCTGGCTTATTAAGGTGTAAGCTCCTTTATAGTTATAAAGTAGCGTAGATTGTAATAATCTGAGAGTATACAAGTGGTATAGCTTGCGTGCTTAAGGTAATATCGCCACTGTTTAAAGCAGTTAACTATAGCCAGCAGTTCCTTATTATGGGTATAATACCTAACTTTAGGCCCCTAGAATTTTCTACTATGGAATGCTACTAGTCTCTAGTAGAGCTGGGTAGCGTCTGGATCCCTATTAGGTTGTAGTAGGATACTAGCAAGGGCGAAATTTAATACATTAGTAATTATTATCAATGGCTAATTTAGGTCGAAATGCCGCAGTAATAGAGCTTCCGTAAACTTTATTTATAGTTCCTAGAAGGCATCCTAAACCTTTCTAGGCTATAACCATAGTTTATACTATTTAGTTGGTCCCTTCTTAGTTTTCTTCCTTTCTACCTTTAAGCTTTTTGCTCCTTGGGCTAAGTCTTAGGAAGCTTCCGCAATATGGTTAGATAGGTATTAGGCGACGTCTAAGTAGTTATAGATAAAGCGCCTATAAAAATTGGCAAAGCCTAGGAACACTTAAACATCCTAGTAGCTCTCTAGCTCCGGCTACTCTTAGATCGTTTATACCTATACTAGGTCTATAACTACGCCTATAGGCGTTATAATATAACCCAGGAACTCAACCTGCTTAGTATTAAAGGTACACTTTAACGCCTTAGCGTAGAGGCCCCAATTATCCAAACGTTCCAGCACTTAGCGGACGTATTGCTTATACTAATCCTCGTCTTCTAAGTAGATTAGGATGTTATCTAAATAGATAATATATATGCGGTCGACTAGTCCCCCTAAGGCTCTATAAATATACAATTGGAATATTATAGGCGTATTGGCTAGCCCAAAAGGCATTACTATATACTTAAAGTGGCCGTATTAGGTCTTAAAAGCGGTCTTCTACTTATCCCCTTCTTTAATATAGAGCCTATAATAGGCGTCTTATAGATCCAGCTTCGTGAAGATCTTTACCCTAGATAGTTAATCCAGCATTTTACTAACTAGTGGTAGTAGGTAACGGTTCTTAATTGTGACTTTATTAAGACCGTAATAGTCTATATATAGCCTTATAGTTCCATCCAGTTTTAGGATAAAGAGGATTAGTGCGCCTACTAGCAACTTACTGGGCTGGATCCATCCCTTTTCCTATACACTATTAAGGTATTCCCATAGGATCTTAAGCTCTTTGCAAGAGAGGTTATAAATAGGAAGGTTTAGGGGTTATTTACCCTCTTCTAGATTAATTATATAATCATATTCTAAGTTCTGCGCTATAATTTTGGCTTACCTACCTAAGAATACCCTTAGTAAGTCCCTTAGGCCTAATAGAATATTTAACAAATTAGAGTCGCGTTTGTCCTCTATATTATTATTAGGTAGGTCCCAGAGCTCCCTTAGAACACTTACGGGTAGCGTTACGCGCTATAGTAGTTGTTTATATATGGTTGCTACCGTATATTAAACCGTTTTATGCGGTAGCCAGTAGAAGGTAGGGAACTCTTTAACGCAGCGTTTAAGGTGCCGTAGCATATTCTCCGCATATTGCTTAAGCCAGAGTAACCTGTGGCGGTGGAAGTATCTTATAAGATCTTCAAGATCGCCGCCTCCTTGCAGTATCTCTGCAACCTGTCCGGTAGCTCCCCATAAGGTCTCTGTTGTAGAGGGGTTATCACCTATGCTAGGCTCTATACCCATCTTGCCATAGAACAGGGGTTTAATTTAATACTCCCTTGGGTATAGAGCGTATACTATTTCACCTAGAGCCATATCTTCTAGGATGTCTTTTAAGCTTGCTAGTAATATACGCCCTTCCAATTCTTTATTATTCCACTATTTAAAGGCTCCTGTCTTAAAGTGTATCTTAGGGTCTACTTCCATAAGCTAAGGGTATCTAAGAATAAGGTCATAGCCTTTAAAGTCAGCCACCCAGAAGGGTTGCGGGCCGACCACCTTAGTACGGTTATGTATGTCGGCCACTAACACTGTAAGCTTATAGGCACTGTATAGTTTAATCTAATGCTTATCTAGGAACCCTGTAATAGGTTTCTACTACCTTAGCAACAGGATAAGCTTATGCTCTTTTACCAAATCGTATTATATAAGATTGATTTCGGCGCCGCTATTATATAGTACTTGGAACTAACGTATCTTACCTATAGGGAGTACCATTTCCAGCTTAATAGCAATATAGAGAGTCTCTCCTTCCGTATCTTGCCCTAGTTTCAGCTAGGAAAAGTCCGCGACTAGGGCTTTTCTTTTTTTAGATTATTAGTACGGTTATCGCCCTGCTTGTTTTTCCAATTAGGTTTGCCTCTAGAGAAGTTTTCTCTTAACCTTTTAAAGTGTTCCTGTAAGGGTGCTAGATGGGTATTAGGTTAGCCCTAAGAGTCTTTCCTATTACTTAAGGTCCCTAACTTTAACCCTTCCAAATTTCTCTTTAAGAACGGCTTCTTTGAAGTTTAGGTCTACCCTATATTACTACTAGAGTGCCTACGCTTCTAGTGACCCCCTAGCTTCCTACTAGAAGAGGTCTAGTTCCTTACCGCATCCTTAGCGTTTAGAACTGCTCATTTAAAATCCATATATGCGGTAATCCGCGGTAGGGCTCCTACGCGCTTTATTTTGTTATAAATTGCTGGCTTAATTTTAGCCTAAGTAAATCCAATCTTCTCCTTCTTATAGACGCTACCGTCCTTGTTTTTAAAGGGCTCTAGATCTATTAGTTAAGCACAAGTTTCCATAAAGTTTATAAACTAGCAGAAATTGTGGCGGTTAAGCTGTATCCTATTCCAGAATAGTTCTGTATAATTATATTATATAATGTACGGATCTTAAGTCCACTTCTTTAGGAAGGTTTACAGCTGCGGCTATAAGGTAATTTGCTCTTTATTAAGCTAATTAAGTGCAATCTAGTTTAGTAATTGGTCTTTAATCTTACTAATAATCCAGTATATATACTCTTTGGTATTATCTCGTATTATTAGCATCTTAAAGAAGTTGTCTACCTCATAAACCCAATCGTCTAGCTATTAGGCGTTGGGTCTATAACAGAGTTCTAGGCTATTAGAGGCCTTAGCCAATTAGTCTATATCCTTTTTCCGTTTATAGCGTAGATAACTCTCTAAGTCTTCCATACTTTCTTAGGTAGATACTAGGTAGCCCCTAAAAAGCCCTTAGCCTTAGCTAGGTTATAAAAGAGTTTATCTAGCCTAGATTAATCCCTGCCAGATCTGGATTTACCCTTAGAGGGTTCTAATATATTTACTAGTAGCCTCCTCCCGCATAGCTTCTAAGAGCCTTGCGACAGCTTCCTAATATCCATCTTAAAGAATATTAGTATGGGGCTCTTAACTTTCCAAACTTAGGCCTAGGGAAGCTCTAGCTATAGAAGTAGTATTAGTACTAGTAACTAGTATAGGCTTCCTAATAAGGCTTGGGTTTTAAGTTAGTGTTTAGGTTAAGTTACTAAAAGGGGTAGGCCTACTTAGCTTATAAGCAGTCTATATACCGCCACTATACTAATTATAGGCTGATGGTCTTCTAGGAGGGTTCCGGTTAGATCCCTAATTAGATACGTTAGTATATTCCTCTGGCATTTCTAGCTTAGGGGAAGATCTTAGAGTTGCTTCTGGCGCTTAATCTTCCAATTAGCCTAGGTAGGGCCGGAGGGGTTCCAGTTGCTTTCTAGCAGCGTTGCGACTATTATAGAGGGTGTCTGCGTTTTTCTCCGCGTTGTTGGTAACCGTAGGTATGCGAGAGTCTTCGAGCTCCTGGCGCATCTGGGTATTAGGGCTTATTCGGCCGTCTTACCTAGAGGTTTATATTGTCGCAATCTCTTACTATTAGAGGGACCTTCCTACCTTAGCGTGACGGCTTTCTATGAGGTATTTGTGGAGTTTCTATTTAGGTTGTCGCGAGATTTTTAAGGGAGGATAGTAGGTATAAACAAAAATATAAACAATCTGGTTCTTAAAGCCAGCTGCCCTTCCAAAAAGAGTAGAAAGGATTCAAATATAAGGGGAACTTGTAGACAGGGGGCTATAAGAATACGATTATGGAATAAGATAGATTGGTAAGAGAGACAAATCCTTAAGGAGGTAAGGCCTCGAGGATTATGGAGACTATATACTACGGGCACGTGCCTCCGGCACGTAACCGACGGCCATCCGAGGGGTGTCCGGGGGTTGTCCTAAGGGCAACCCAAGGTAACCTGCAATAATATCCCTTATAAGAGCTTAGCTAGGTTAGCTAGCTCCTTGCTATAGGTCTTTACTTAGGTAGGTTACGGATCTATAACTTGCGGATCTATGGCTTACGGATATATAGCTTACGGATATATAGCTTGCGGATCTATAACTTAGATAATAGGGGTAATTTGGTCCGTATTTTAGTTTGCGGGGGTATTACAGTCCGTAACTTAGGTACTAGGTATACTTTAGCCCGTAAGATTAATTCCAAAACTACTTAGGTTTGTAGGACAAGTTTGGTTAAGTAGGTTAGGTATAAGGCCAGCGATTATATTAAGTTTGGAAGAAGTAAAGAGTTCCTTAGTTTCTTAGAACTGGTCTAGGATTTCCTCTTTAGTCCATTCCGTTTAGTCCTTCTTATATATTGTGTTATATAAGAACTGTATAATAGTAACTCGTTTATTCCTTTTAACCTATACACCTTAGTTACATAAGAGGGTCCGTAGGTTACGGATAGTAGTAGGGTTATATACTTTAAAGATAGCTTCTATAAAGTCCGCGAAGTCTTCCTAGTATTGCTCCCATAGGTCGACGTTCATGAGCTTAAAATATTCGTATTTAAGAACTTTAAATTTGATATAGTTATTGACGTTAGGTATAGACATAAGGTCGGCTCTCTACCTCTACTTTTTCTAGCCTTCATTAACTTACTTCCTTAGGTCTACCATACTATATAGTGTAGTGTAGTACGTAGTAGGTGGAAGAGGTCTTGTAGTGGTCCGTAAAGGCAGTTAATATCTATAACGGTTTGCAGAAGGGTAGAAGGTTTCCATAAGGTCTTATAACAGTCCGTAAAATCAATTAACAGGTCCGTAGTAGTTTGCAGGAGGGTAGGGGGTTCCGTAAAGGTCTGTATTCACATCTATAAACTTCCAGTAAACCGTACTAAGACTTAAATAAGTATACAGAGTTGGAGATAAGTCCGTAATCCCCGACTTCTAACCTTCCAGCAGGTCGTACTAGGAGTCTAAATAGGTGGTCGCTATCGTATATCGCTTAGTAGGAGGTATTAAGTAATTGCTAATCTATACGCGCTTACTAATCAGTGTTTATACTAACTTAATAGCACGAGTGAGTCGTATCCACGGGCACGAAATATACGTAGTATTATATGCTTGTTTGGATGGTGACTGTCTCTTATATTAAAGCAGACTACGTAGTCTATATACTAATGCGACCTCACCCTAATTAGTCAGTGCTTCAGGGGTGCACTAGACGCGTAAGCGGGTGGTTAGTGCACCGAACGCGTAAACACGTAGTTGGTGTACCGTACGCGTAAGCACGCGTTCAGTACAACAGGTGCTATAATTATACACCTTTGTTAAAAGCCCTTACGTTTTACCAACTTTTTACCAAACTTACTATTTTTAGCATATGTTTTCTACTACCAGATATTAAAAATATTTCTTAAAAATATAATATTTTATAGAGATTTGCTATTACTAAAACTCTCTCTATTTAAATTTTTATATAAAAAATATATAAATTTATTAGAAGGCTATAAAGCTAAAAAATAGGAAAAAGATGCAATTCTCCATACAAA
>Ga0307507_10011168_pt1 | contig 11396 bp, 18 predicted proteins | sample 7_EM_MG_FD_207223 | JGI IMG/M metagenome (GOLD analysis project Ga0307507, IMG submission 207223) | Populus trichocarpa ectomycorrhiza microbial communities from riparian zone in the Pacific Northwest, United States - 7_EM | ecosystem: Host-associated > Plants > Roots > Unclassified | place...
GTTACATAAAACATATCAAGTATCACACGATACCTTGACACAATAACTAAAACATACTGAGTATCAAACGATACTCAAAACCAAACATAAAACATCATGAGTATCAAACTCAATCATAAAACATACTAAGTATCAAAACGATACTCGAAACCAAACATAAAACATCATGAGTATCAAACTCAATCATAAAACATACTAAGTATCAAAATGATACTCAAAACCAAACATAAAACATCATGAGTATCAAATTCAATCATAAAACATACTAAGTATGAAAAGGATACTCGAAACCAAACAGTAACCTGTACCGGTTACACCTGGTGAATTGTGGGTTCCAGCCTGACCCTTCTTTTTCGCTGAGATGCATTTGACATCCATCGTCCGTGCAGTCTGTCCACTTCATGGACGCGTGCGCCACCTCTCTTTTCGGGGAGCCCGACTATTCTGGGCTAGTGTGGGTAGCGTTGCGGGCGACGCACTGGGCATCGCCCTCCGGTGTGCATGAGTGTCGTTCTTGTTTGACGACGGGGGGGGGTGCGGAGGACGATTTGTTGATTGTGACGTGTATCCACTCCGGGCTTTCTTGGGTAGCGTTGGTGGAATCCTTGGACAATGTATTCTGCATTGTTCAAGTTTTCCGCGGGGTACCAGACTTTATCGTGTTCTGGTGAGTAGCCTTTCCGCTTGGCTCGATATTGGAGCTTGTTGTAGTGGAGTCAAGAGTGGATGATTTCGTCGAGTTTGTATTGCTCTTCTCCTTCTATCTGAATAGGAGGAGGGGGTTCTTTGATCTGAGAGGGGAATTGGTTGTTTTAGTAAGGTTCGAGGAGAGAGATGTGGAATGTGTTGTGTATGGCCATTGAGGGTGGTAAGGCCAGCTTATATGCGCTAGTCCCAATCTTTGCCAAGATTTTGAATGGCCCGATTTTCTTGTAGTCCAGTTTCTTCGATGGTCTTGTGGTCTTGATATTGCGTGGCAACAACCAGACCATGTCTCCTGATTGTAGGTTCGGATCGGGTTTTCTGTATAGATCGTAGCATTCTTTTTGCCGTAATTGTGCGGCCACCATCTCGTTTCTTAATGACTCATGTAACCTAGTCATTTCTTCTGGTTTCTTTTGCTTTCCTTGTATCAGATGACCGATCATCTCCTATTCAGGGTTGATTTTGTAATTTGCAAAGAAGGGTGTGTTTTTGATGGTTTCCAGATATCCGTTGTTGTATGCAAATTCGACTAGTGGTAGGTAACCACACCAATGGTCCTCTTGATAATTGATGTATGCCCGTAGATATTGTTCCAATATAGCATTGGTCCTTTCGGTCTGCCCATCCGTTTGTGGATGGAAAGGCGTGCTGAGTCTTTGTTCGATTGCTAATTTCCCCGTGGTTTCCTTCCATACCTATGAGGTGAATAGTGTCCCTCTGTCGGTGATGATATCGGGTGGTAGTCCGTGTAGTCTGATTATCTTTTTCATGAAGAGGTTGGTGAACTGCCGTGCACCGAGGTCCTTCGAGCATGGAAAAAAATGGCTCATTTTGGTCAGCCGATCGATTACCACCAGTATGGTGTCATAACCTCTGATTTCGGCAGGTCCGTAATGAAGTCCATAGCTATTGACTTCCATTGTCGATCGGGGGCCTCATTTGGCTGTAGCAATCCGTAGGGTGAATCTCAGACCACCTTGGTTCTCTGACATGTGTCGCAATTTTTTATGAATCCTTGGATGTCTTCTCTTATCTTAGGCCAATACTATCTTCGGTTGATGAGTTCGGTAGTTTTTGCCGTACCTTCGTGTCCTGCTTGTGGGGGGTCGTGGTGTCTGGCGATAAGAGCTGTCTGTATCCCTTCGTCGTTTGGTATCCAAATCTTTCCTTGATACCATAAGAGGTTGTCCTTCCATTGACATAGCCCTAGTGCTATTCCCTTCATTTCTGTCTTCCCTTCGTCCAGGTTTCTTTTGCTATCCTGGATTTCGTTGGTGTTTTTGCTGGCTTTTTATCTTTCTCCTTCCTCCTGGTCTGGGAATTCGGTTGTTTCCAATATGTCGAGCCTGATTTCTTCTGTCTCTGGGATGTCCCAGTATCGCTCCTTTGGTAGTAAGATCCCCACGTTTCGAGTGAGTCTCTTGTCCCCTCAAGTGGGGAGGTCTCCCTCTCTTCTCCTGAGGGCGTCTGGCTTGCCTCCCTCCTTTCCTGATCGGAATTCGATTTTGAAGTCGTATTGACTCAATTCTTGCATCCATCTCGCTTGTGGTTCACTTAGTTCCTTCGTCGTCATGAAGGTTACTAAGTTTTTGTGGTCCGTGAGGACCCGTATCATCTTAGGGCTTCCACTCGTGTATCGCTTCCATTCGTGGAAAGCCTGAACCATTGTCAATAGTTCCTTGTCGTGTATATCATAGTTGGATTCGGGGCTTGACATTGTTTTCGACCGGTATGCCACTGGCCTCCATTTGCCGTCCTTGCATTCATGAGATAATCTTCCGGAGCAGACGTATTTTGAGGCGTCTGTTTCGATTTTGGTCGGTGCGAGGGGGTTGAAGCAGACCAGTACTGGGGCTGTAGTGAGTTTTGTTCTTAGTTTGTCGAACGCTTTTTGTTCCTTGTCTCCCCCTTCCCAGTTGCCCACGCATTCCTTCTTCGTTCTTGCGTATAGCGCCCTGGCTGTCCTGCTAAAGCCTTCTATAAATCATCGGTACAAGTTACAGAACCCTAGGAAGCATTGGATTTCCTTTATTTTCTTCGGGGTCGTCCAGTCCCAAATTGCCTGTGTCTTGACTGGGTCTGTTTTTACCCCTTCTTGTCCAATGATAAATCCTAGGTATTCTGTTTCGCCTTGGTGAAATTCGCATTTGGATGGTTTGAGCTTCATCCCTGATTTTTGTATTGCCTCGAGGATGTTGCTGACGTCTTTTCGGTGTTGTTGTAGGGTGATTGAATATATGAGTACGTCATCCAGATAGACGATGCAACACATGTCGATATGTACCATAAGGACCTCATTGATCCATCCCTGGAACGCCGCTGGTGCGTTGCATAGTCCAAATGGCATGACTAGGGATTCGTATGTTCCTAGTTTGGTAGAAAAGGTCGTTTTCCATTCGTCCCCTTCCCTCATCCTAATGTTCTGATAGACGTCTTTGATATCCAGTTTGGTGAAGTATGTGGCTCCTGCAAGCCTATCCAGTGCTTCACTACTGAGTGGTAGCGGGTGTCGATCCTTCTTGGTGACTTCGTTGAGCGGTCGATTATCGGCGCATAGTCTGAGTTTGCCGTCCTTCTTCTTGACAAACATGGTTGGTGATGCCCTTCCCGACTTCACCCTTCGAATCGATCTGCAGTTTTCGTTCTGTTTGATGAATCGATGGAGCTCCTCCAATTGGTCGTAACTGAGGGCGTATATTTTCTTGATGGGTACCGTTTTTCCCTCTTCGAGGTCGATTCCCAGATCGATGCCTGGTCCGTGTGGCGGTACTGTCGTCTTCTCCCCCTTTTCGAACACATCCAACAAGTGGTGATATTCTTGAGAGACCCTGTCTCTTGTGTCCTGGTCTTCGTTGTCCTTCTTGTTTTTTATCGCCAGCTCGGTGCTAATATGGATAGCTTCCAGCTGAATTTCGTTCTCGACTTCATCCCATCTTAGGATGCCGGTTGTGTCTCCTCTTCGGTAGAATGGTCCGAAAGCTCTTGCCGATATCTTGTTGATTTCCATTTTTGCTTTGGCCTTCCGGCCCTTGACCTCTTGTTCCATGGTGGTGTTGGAGCTACCCAATCCTTTTTCTCCTCTCTGGGTATCATCCAACTGGGTTACTTCTTGTAACTCCCTGTTGTCGATCTTTGCAATAATCAGTTGTGCGATCCGGTCTCCTTTTTCCACGCGGTATGGTTGGTCTCCTAGGTTGGCTAGGACCACCTTCACATCTCCTCTGTAGTCGGAGTCTATCACACCTGCATTTGTCATGAGTCGGTGTTTGACTGCTAGACTGCTTCGTGGTGCGATCCGTCCATAGGTGTTGTGAGGTAGTCCAATAGCTATTCCCGTCCCAACAAGTGCTTCTCCTCTGGCAGGAACGTCGGTTCCGTCGTTTGTGTACAGGTCGTGTCCTTCCTCCTCTGCTGATCCCTTTTTAGGCACTCTGGCCTCATTAGATAGCTTCTTAACTCTGACGCTCTGGTCATTGGCCGTCGGGCGACTCTTGGCCGTCGGGCCATTTTTGGCCGGGATCTTGGAGAATCTGGTAACGAGATTTTCTTCCAGGGCTTTTTCTTCGGATACCGCATATGCAACGGGCGAACTTTTGAGACACCAAGTCGTACATCGTTCGCTGTTGAATGTGATCCTTTTGTTGTTCCAATCGATTGTTGAATTGTGTTCTCTTAACTCTGGCATCCTGAGGATGGCCTCATGCTTTTGGAGATTTGCCACTTGGAAGGTTGCCAATTCCCTATGGCTACTAATGTCCATAGGTACTTTCGTCATATGGGTAACGGGTCCCATAGGGCTTGGTTTTCCGTCCGCAAGGTAAATCTCCCGCGGGTTGTTTGCGTTGATCATCTTGATCCCATGTTTGTTGCAGATTTCTCTGTCAATGAAGTCTTCTGTTGCTCCCGAGTCAATCATGGCGTTGATAGTGACTGACTCCTTTCCGCCGTGTGGTTGTATCTTGACCATAATATGGTCATTGTCATGTTCAAGGGTTTCCGTGTAGTTGAGTGCCGCGTAGTAGTTTTCCAGGATGATGGGTTTTCGTTCGGGTCTGTCCCTCAGACCATCTCTTACTAGGGACATTTGTCGTTTCCCTACTCTTCGGGTTCCTGTTCAACTTCGACTTCCCTAATCTTTGGTCTGGTTTGCCAAGTGGCGGTTTTCTTCGTGGGTTGCCAGCTCCTGGCTTGTGCGTTAAATGGTTTGGGTACGTCCTTTTTTTGGCAGTTCCTGGCTAAGTGTCCAGGTTGTGCACATTTGAGACATAGTTGATCTTGTATCCTTCTTTGGAATTCTTCTCTCGAGATATTGAATCTTGGTCGTTTTCGCGTCGCGTCCAGTTCCATAGGGTCGCCGTAATTCTGATTGCCATTATTGGTGGGTCGGTATGTTCCGTCTGGGTTTCGTGGTGTGGTGGTCTCCCCTTGGATGTTTTTTGTCGATGACGATCGTTGGATATGCCTGACTCTTGCCAGCTTGGTTTCTTTCCAGATTGCCTATTGGGCTAGGGCTTCGAGGTTTTCGTATTCCTTGCTGCTAGCTCCCCAGGCGTTCCGTAATTCCGTGATCATCCCTACTAGGAGTGGTTCTCCTCCAGTTGAGTCGTCCCACTGGGCTTCGCTGGCCACAAGGCGGAATTCGTTCCAGTACTCCGTGGCCGATTGTTTGGCTTGTTTGATGTTCTTTAACCGGATCCTTCCTTCTCCCTTGGCGTCCATTATGCCAAATTGTCTTTGTAATTCTGCTTGAATCCTCCCCAATTATCCCATGTTGGGGTGATTCTTTCTTCTACGTGCAGTTGGATCCAGGTCCCAGCGTCGTCCCTTAGGAGGCTTGTTGCATAGAGGATTTTTTTCTGATCATGTCTGTATTGCCATCCTACCGTCCGGTAGTGTACCATGAGTTGGGCTAGCCATCCTTGTAGTTTGTATCTTTCTCCTCGGTAAACCTCGGGTTCCTGGGCCTTGGGCTTCCTGGTTCCTCTGTTTTAAGGATACAATGATTTGTCTCATCTGTTCCGGGTTCTGGATCGGGGTTGTTTCCCAGGAGGTCGCTCCCCCTTTTTTCTGCTGTAGCCGCCATTGTGTTTCGTTGTGTCCTTCCTTGTTCTTCTGTTTCTTCTGATCCAATTGGTGATGGTGGCTCTGGTGTTGTAGGGCTTGGTGCCCTCTCCTCTGTTAAGGCCCGTTAAAGTCCTTCTCCTAGTGATGAAAGGTCGAGATTGTCCGCTAGGGGGTCGATGTCGTTTTCGTTGTTGGTCTCCGTTTTGTCTGTTTGTTAGGTGCTGCTGGTTGACGCAACCAAATGTTACAATCCCCTCTTCTCAGGGTGATACTTGCAGCAGGTCACCGATAGTCTCCTAAGGATCACTGTTTCTTTAGCCCGATGGCTGTTGCTATAGCTAAGTCCGTTGACTCCTATCTAGCAACGTCGATCGTTAGGCTCCTATAAGACAGTCGTGTCTTGATTCCCAAAAGCGTGATGGGTAATGTCACAAACGGTGACTAAGCAAGGCAGACTTGCACATGACTAATAGTTATTAGTCATCGGTTTGTTATCTTTCACGCTATGAGATCAGTCGACTCATAGGATTTTACATGACGACGCAATAGGGTATCATTGGTTTATTGTGATTGGTTGATATTTGACATGACGCACGATTGTGGTCACCTGGTTTATGTATTTCATACATGACTCATAGTTATGAGTCATGGGTTGCACGCATGTGACCCCGTTAGGGCACCTGACTTGTTTTATGAGTTTTGATTGGTTGCGAGATAGGGCGCAGCTGACTCGTCCGAGTCAGGTGATGGATTTCACACAATGATTCACTATGAGTCATCAGTTGCGTGACGCGAGGGTATGAGTCACGCAGGGTTAGGGTTGAGGGAAGAACCCCTAGATAAGGGCACCTTCGGGGCATGAGATTTGGGTTCTTCACTCAACCATCTAAGTTCTTTCATACTATATACTTTCAATACAAAGATCTTTACCCATCACGCTTTCGGGAATCAAGACACAACTGTCTTACAGGGGCCAAGCGATCGACGTTACTAGAGAGGAGTCAACGGACTTAGCTATCGCAACAGCCATCGGGCTAAAAAAAGAGTGCTTGTTAGGAGACTATGGGTTACCTGCTGCAAGTATCACCCGGAGAAGAGAGGATTGTCACAGGTAAAGATCTTTGTATTGCAAGTATATAGTATGAAAGCACTTAGATGGTTGCGTGAAGAACCCAAATCTCATGCCTTTTTTCTTTTTTCTCTTTTTTTTCATGTTCTTTGTTTTATTCATTGTCCAGGTACAAAGACTACGTGCAGCGCTAGCTATGGTCAAGAAAAACCTCCAAATACCAACCGGCGCCAGCGAAAAAGCCATCAACCCAGGTCTCTCTGGTCCGAGACCAACCGCACACCAGCCACGCAAAATAAGAAATCCCCCTCCGACTAGGCGGTCGAAAAGAAAAATACAAATAAATACATGGGGAGGAATCAACAGGAAAACCCTTGCCATGAACTTCTAACAAAATGAAATAATTGATAGAGCACTGTGTGAAAACCCTAAGTAACCGACAATGAAAGAAGAACAAAGGGGGTGCGGGGGCCAGTACGACCATTGTGACGTTGCAACCACTACTCAGGAACCCAAGGCGTTGACATCCCCCACCAACCCAGTGCAATACGACGACTGAGCATAACCGAGGGGCGCGACCGTGGCAATCGCTAGGGGGGCGGAGGCAGTAGGGTGCCAGCCGAGTGAATGGACTGTAGCTGTAACCGAGCAACGGGACAAAACCTGGAGGGGGAGAGGAGGGGTAGACCCAATAACCGTGGAAACTATCGGTAACCTTGTGCGTGTCGGACTCGGCAACCTCTAGCGGACGTGAAGAGAACGGAGAAATCGACCGTGGCCTGTTGAAATGTTTTCTCCTACTGCGAACTGTAGTCCCAGCCGTCTGTAACATGGGCGAAAGGGTGTTGCCGACCGTGCGAACGCTAAGCGAGGCAGTGAAGCCCAAGCGAAAAGAGGGGGTGATTGAGCCAAACGACCCCTAGAAACAATGACGCCAGGGCCCAAGAACATGATAAGGGAAGTGAGGCGGGAGTGGGAGGGTGCAGCACACGGAGAGTGCGGGGGCAGCTCACTGGGAGTGCGGTGGTGGTGGATGTTGACGATGAATTCTCATAGTGTTGAGATATCAATCGCCAGGCGTGTAAGGGAGATGGTTCGTGACCCAAATCTCATGCCTTTTTTTTTGTTTCTTTTTTTTTCCGTTATCATGGGTTCATTGTTTCTAGGTACAAGAAGCTTCATGCAGCGCTAGCTATGGAAAGAACAAACCCTATAAATCAAAACAAAACAACAAAGTAAACCCAATGACAAAAACCTCGGTAGTGACTGAAACTCTGTATTAGCCTAAAACCATTCGGCTATCGTCCCTTTCGGAAGCTTAATATAAGGAAATCATAACGCCGCAAACTACATCTCGTTCACCCATTTCTTGCAAGGAAAGACATATGGACGGAAAAAGACAAATTCAACAGCCCACTCTAGGACAACACACGTCTTATGAGGGGGATCTGGTGGGAATCTGGGACGGGGGGGGATGGGAGAGGGGTGGAGCAGCTCTTCGGGGATCATGTCCGGAGGGAAGCCGGTTTTTGTGTTTCCGATATACTTGCCCAGGGCTGGTATGAGCAGGGGTTCAGACGATAGGGCGGCGTCGTGTCCGCGGGACGAGACATCTTTCAGTAGGAGATCTCGGACCCTTGTTTGGGCGGGGCAGGTGAGAATGGCATGCTGGAACGTTTCCGGCTCGGTCTCGTACCGGGGGCAGGTGAGGGTGGGGTCTTCGTTGAACCAAGAGGGATGGGCGGCCAGGTAACTCTTACCCGCTCACATTTGGTGAATCCTTCCTGCTATAAATTTCCCGAGACCCATGAAGGGATGTGGGGAGAGGAAGGGGGGGTATCCGTCATAGGGGGGTGTGGGGGCGTCGATGGCCCAGTCTTGGAGTAGCATGTTCCTCGCTCGGCCTCGAAGGGCGTGGTAGGGTCTTCTCATGAGGTCCGGATGAGGTATGTTCGCCCTGGGCGGGGCAGGGGCGTGCAATACAAGGGGGAGGCGAGAGAGGCCTCCTTGCAGAGGCCGGGTGAGGTGGGCGAGGGCGTCAACCGGAAGGTGTTTTCTCAGTGGCGGGGAGGGGGTTTCTGTCCGCCAGTCAAGGGGAAGGTAAACTGAGGAGAGGCCTTTCGTGAGGTGCTTGGACGAGTCATCAGGAAAACGTCCGAGGATGGTCCACGGTGGTCCTGAACGCTCCTGGTCCACCAACGGGGGTTATGGTCCCCGTGGTCCACCTGGTCCAATCCGATCCATTCTGATCCACACTTTTTGAAATTTTACCGAAAATGTGGACCAAGGTGGATCAGGGTGGACCAGGAGGACCAGGGGGACCATAATCCCCCTTGGTGGACCAGGACTGGTTTTCACATTTTGCTGATGCGAGTCCTGGGCCCTAAAGGCGGAGAGGGAGGGGAAGGACTGCGGGAGTCGTGCCGAGGCTGGGTTGGTGTAAGGGGGGAGGCTGGTCACTCTGAGGGCGGCTAGGCGCCTTCTGTATCCGCACTAGGACACGATCGGGGGGAGGCAGGCCTCGTGGGCCAGGATGGAGGTGGGGATGGAGAAAAGATTATGCGTCGTCCATCTTTGGACTCTGTGCCAGAAGCTATCCATGCTTCTGAGCGAGGTGTATTCCCGGGTGAGTAGGTCGGCCCCGGATGTGAGTATGGGGAGGAGGAGGCCGGTGGTGATGCGGTGGCACAGGAAGGGGGGAACCCCCGCTCCTGGAGAGGAGAGGCGTTTGACGCAGGAAAAGACAGCTTGAGCCTGGGATAGCCTGTGTCTGAAGTGATGTGTGGGAGAGAGGGCGGGGGTGAACCAGTAGCCTAGCCATCACACGACCTTGGAGGGGTGAAAGAGGTGGCCATCCAGCTCGATGGGGGCTGTTGAGGGGGGGTACCTCTGGCTTGGTGTGCGCCAGTGGACCAATTCGGTTTTGGGGACCGAGAAGGACACGCCTATGTCTCGGCCCTTCGCGGATATGGTGGAAAAATGTTCTTGTAGGCGGCGTACGTTACCCCTGTTGGAGGAGGAGGCTACTGTGATGGACAAGTTGTCGACATATGAGACCAGAAGGCCTTTTGGGATCGACCTGTGAAAGGGGGCGAGGTACACAAGAAAAAGAAGGGGGGAGATGGGGGACCCTTGGGGGGTGACGACCGAGCCCGGGGAGGAAAGGTTGCGGGATCCTTGGAAGACCAGGGTACAGGTTCTTTCCGACAGGAAGGAGGATACCCAGTCGACCATATAGGAGGGGACGTGGGAGATGAGGAGCCTGTCTCTGAGGGTGGAGGCATTAACGTTGTCAAAGACGGCTTTAATATCGAGGAAGAGGGTGGAGACCTTCACTCTGGGTCTCTGGAGGGTTTTTATTTCGTGGGTGAGAGTAAGGCAGGCGTCGGCGGCGCTAAGTCCAGGTAGGGAGCCCCACTGGTTAGGGTAAAGAAGTCCTTTGGATCTGGCGATGGCACCCAGCCTGACTGTCATCCCTCTCTCGAGGATCTTGGAGATGGTTTTGAGGAGGACGATGATGCGGAAGGAAGCGGGGGAGTCTTAGGAGGCCTTGCTGGGCATGTCCAGGACTACTCCATTGGCGTTTTTCAACGATGAGGGGTAGTACCCGAAGGCCACCAGGGGGGAGAGAAGTTCGAGGATCATCGAGGGGTCGACGAGGTTCACCTTTTTCCATACCAAGTAGGGGATTCCATCAGGGCCTGGAGCGGACGGGGGCGAGCTCTTGGAAAGGGCGAGCCTGATCTCTTCCTTGGTAAGGGGAACAGCGGAGGGGTTTTTTGTCAGGCGACCTCTGTTGGGCAGGGAGTCTTGGGTGGGGAAAAAGTGGTTCAGGAGTGCGTTGTTGATTGCAACTGGGTCTGAGGCGTCCGGGAGGGTGGGGAACCTGAGGGTTTCTCTGGGGGCGACCAACTGCTTGGCCGACCAGATATTGTTTGGGGATGCTTTGGCGAGGAAGTCGGCCTAGTAAGAGGCTTTGGCCCTTTTAATAGCTTTGAAGTAGCCGAACTTGGACTCTCTTGCTATGGCGTAGGAGTCTGGGGTGCGGAGTTTTTTGGCCATGAGGGAGGCCTTTGTAAACTCTTTCCGGAGGGTGGTTAGGAGCGGGGTCCACCAGGCCTTAGATTTCGGAGAGGGCCGGGAGCGGGGTGCGGTGGCCTCGATTGCAGTTGTGAGTGCCGAAAGGGCCGAGGAGAACCATTGGTCAAGTTGGTTGGGAGAGTATGTGTCGGGGGGAGGCGGGACTAGCCAGTTTTTGAGTCGTTCGGAGAGGCCTTGCCAGTCGGCGTCTTGCCAACGCGGCCTGGGGTTGTGGTTGTAGGGGGAGAGGGGGCTCAAGGTAATCAGGATGGGGGCGTGGTCTGACCCTGTCGAGGGTAGTGAGGAGGCGTCCCAGAGGCGAAAGGCGGGGAAGAGGTGGTGGTTGGCGAAGGCCAGGTCAATAGTGCTGGGCCTGTGGGTTCCTGTAAAGGGGAAACGGGTGTAGATGCCTGGGGTGTTAAGGAGGGTGAAGCCTAGGTCTGAGGCTCGCTCGAAGTAAGGGGCGGAGTCCCTCTTC
>Ga0307507_10011169_pt1 | contig 11395 bp, 8 predicted proteins | sample 7_EM_MG_FD_207223 | JGI IMG/M metagenome (GOLD analysis project Ga0307507, IMG submission 207223) | Populus trichocarpa ectomycorrhiza microbial communities from riparian zone in the Pacific Northwest, United States - 7_EM | ecosystem: Host-associated > Plants > Roots > Unclassified | place...
ACGTACAGGTTGTTTCGGTTAGGTTTTGTCCCCTTGAGTAATTAGCTTTCCTTGCAAAAAGTCCGCAGACGAGAAGTAGTTTGTGTTGCTGTTTTTTCCCTATATTTATGTTACCGGAAGGTACGATAGCCGAATAGTTTTGGCTAAAAGGTTTTTCAGTCGCCGCGGAGGAGAGAGATGAGTGGGTTTCTTTTGTTATTTGTTTTGAGTTATAGGTTTTGTTCTTTCCATAGCTAGCGCTGCACGAAGCTTCTTGTACCTAAAAACAATGAACGCATGAAAAAAAAAAAAAAAAAAAAAAAAAAAAAAAGGCAGGAGATTTGGGTTCTTCACGCAACCATCTAAGTTCTTTCATGCTATTTACTTTCAATACAAATATCTTTATCTGTCACGCTTTCGGGAAACAAGACACGACTGTCTTATAGGAGCCTAGCGATCGACGTTGCTAGATAGGAGTCAGCGGACTTAGCTATCGCAACAGCTATTGGGCCAAGAGAAGTGATCGTTAGGAGACTATCGGTTACCTGCTGCAAGTATCACCCGGAGAGGAGGGGATTGTAACAGTCCTCACAAATCCCCATAACTCTCCTCTCTGCCAGGCTGGACCCATACCAATTCTTTTCTAGCACCGCTGTTGTGGAAAGCCTTTGTTCCAGTGCAGCGGGCCCAGTAGATCTGGAAAAGGTGTTAGGGGTAGCTGGGAAAGTTACTATAATACCAGGCTATGTCCTAGATGTTCGTAAATGGAGATTCTAGTCAAGGAAGGATCGTAGTATAGTGAGAACAAGTTATTCAAATCAAGATGGATAAAAAGTGATAGAGAGGTAAAGATATGATTTTCTAGTGTGGTAACTTTTTATATATATAAGATCTCTTCTCCAGTGCATTATGATTCTGTTTAAGCGAGTGAGGCACTTTGATATTTATATTCCGCGTCTGAGTGTTCGCGGACTACATGTCCTAACCATACTAACTAAGTATCAACCGAACAAAGTTCTCTAAACTCGTTAGTGCGAACACCTCTTGACCCTGACAACTGTTCGACTCCATCCTCACATTATGAAGACGTAGACTACTATATCATCGTGTGGTTGTGTCAGTCCCGCGGATAATAGGTCAGTTTAGAGTAGACGTAGCTGACTAATGCCAACGTAATAATATCTCTTTATCGAACCGTATATGAAGTGGCCAACTTCAAAGACGTCAGACCATTGAATGCGCCAGAGTCTGTCACTCTCTGCGCATTAGGTTTCCGAACTGACTTGTGGCAGCAATCGCTCGAATAGCAATTTGCGCTCACTCTCTTATGTTCGTACTGCCGGGTTCTGAGTGGGCCCGGAGGTCTCCGCTATATGTCTTCTGGTATCTCATACGATATTTTACTTAAGTGTTTTTTCTGATTCCATCTGTTATCTTAGGAAACTCTTGTTCCTACTCTATAGGCATCCTAAAACGGGAACACACACTTAAATCGCTCAGACGTCTTTGCGCTATTATCGCCGTGATTTATGACTTGTCGCATAATTATATTTTAACTAATAATAACTATGACGCGGCTGTGAATCGAACACGTGACCTTATAGTCAGAGGCATGTGACTATCATATTAAGCTAGACCGAGATGTATCTTTCGTAGTTGTATATTTGACTGATTGGTACGCCGGGGTCTGTGCGTGAGCCTTATGGGTTGGCATTCTTGGTATGCCTAACTCGAGCTCCCTCCTTCTAGGTTTCGTCCCTGAATACACATTTTTTGATATCCTTTTTGAACTCGAAGCAGTAGGGTAAAATCCTTCATGCCTTTGCTTGGCCACATGAGGAAAAGATTTCCTCTTCATTCGACCGCCGCCAGTCCGGGCATTTCCGGATTTTGCCTGTGAAACTCTTTTACCAACTCCTGAGCGTTTCCTAGCCCTTCTGGTGGTTCCCATGTGTTTTCGTCCTCTGCCCAACCCTTTTATTTAATGAAGTAACAAAGTTCCTTGAACTCTTTGTTACGTCTCCCAACTTTCCTTGTGTAAGTGATAACCTCACTCTTCACGATCTTTTCTATCTCCCATTCGAGCTTTTCTTCGATGTCTTCTGGAACTCGTGGAGGCTGTTCTCTACCTTCTTGTATTGATACTCAGTAAGGCTCCAACAATGAAACGTGCAATATTGGATCGATTTCCCACCTCGGCGATATTACTAACTTGAAAGCGCGCTCTCCTTCCTTGACTTCCAATACTTTGAACGGGCCGTGCATTTTTGGACTTAACTTCTTTCGTCGGTCGCTTGGTGTGAATGTTTTTTGCATTTATCATTACCAAGTCTCCGACCTTAATGTCCGGTTGCTGAGGCCCTTTCCGATCGTAGTATTTGCTCATTTCTTCTCGAGTTTGTTGTAGCGCTTTCTTTGCGTGTTGGTGGGTTACCTGCATCCTGTGCGCGTATAGTCCTGCTCCAGGGTTTTGAGCTTCACCCTCTTTGATCCACTCAGTCTGTAGATGGAACTTGTAGTTGGCATAGAACGGTGACATTCCATGTGCGTTGGTGGTGGAGTTGTTGTACCGTGTTCGACTAGTGGTAGAAACTGAACCCAGTCGTCCTGATCGTAATTGACGAAATTGCGTAGGTATCCGTCTAGCGTCTGGTTGGTTTTTTCCGTTTGGCCATCTGTTTAGGAGTGATATCCAGTAGACATTTTTCGTTTTATGCCTAGTGACTTGCATAACGATTCCCAGAATTCTCCTGAAAACTTGGTATCCATATCCGAAATAATTTCGGTGGGTAGAGTGTGGAGTTTCCAGATTTCTTGTAAGAATGTGTCGGCCACATCTTTTGGGGTTGTGTTTTCGTTTAAACTGATAAAGTGTGCAATTTTTGTAAACCGATCTACAACCACCCTGATCTGTGTGTGACCTTGCTATTCTGGTAGATGGGTCATGAAGTCTGTCGAGATTTAAGTCCATGCCGCGAAAGGGTTTGTAGTAGTTGTAGTAATACGTATTGCGCATGCCTTGGTGACTTATTGTGTTGGCATTTGTCACAGGACCTTATGTAGTCATTTATCCATGCTGTAAGTTCTTTCCAGCAAAAATCCCTGGTGACGATTTCAGCGGTTTTTTCTGGTCTGAAATGCCCTGCCACTTCCGAATAGTGATATCCTTGTACGATCGTTGTTCGTAATTCTTCGTCGTTTGAGATCTAGAGTCGATTCTTATAGTAGAGCAGACCGTTTTTACTCGTCCACTTTTTGGGAACTTCTTTCCTTCGTTTTCTAGTCTATCGAGTTCCCTTTTCCTCGCCGTCCATTCCTGGTCCCTTTCGCTTGCCGCTACCACCGTTGATATCAAGTTGGCCTCGAATACTTTCATTTCTACTTGTGAAATGATGGCGCTTGACATCAAGAAATGCTCCTGTCTTAGTCTAGGATGGTTGCCAATATCTTCGACATCGAAGTATTCGTTGTTACTAGAGTCTGCTTGCAGAAAGCATATTATAGACTGGCCGTCTGTTACAGATATTGTATGTTTTGGGGACATGTCCGTGCTCCCAAAACCACTGTCCGCTCGTTCTGTCAACTCCAACTCGTCCACTTTGTGGGGCAATCCGGGCATAGGTTCCTTTGGGTAGTCCAATGGCTATTCCAGTTTCTGCTAGGACTTGTCCTTGTACTGGAATAGTGAACTCGCTTATTGTGTAGATGTCGTGTCCTGCTGCTAGCCTTGATCCTTTGGTTGGTAGTATAGCTTTATTTGACAGTCGCTTAACTCTGACTCTGTTTCTTATCGCGAGTTCAGGCTCTGAGATGTAACCTTCGTCTTTGTCATCTTCGTGGATAAGTGATATTTGGAAGTGTTCAGATTTCAATATTGACTGTTCGCTAAGCTTAGCTCCCTCCTCAGGACGGTACTCCGGCCATCGGCTCAGTGAATCTAGTTTTCCTCCTCTTTTCCCCGGGCGGTATACGATTTCGAAATGGTAATCTGCCAATCTCTGTGCCCACCTGATTTGCCTCTGGTTCCAAAATCTTGTTTTAAGGAAATTTTGCAGATTCTGGTGGTCGGTGTACACCCTTACGGGTTTATCCGCTCCTACCAGATAGTGGTTCCATTTTTTAAAGGCTTCTAGGATTGCAAGTAGTTCCTTGTTGTGAATCTCGTAGTTCCTTTCCATGGGATTCACCTTTCTGGAGTGGAATGCCACTGGGTGTAGCCTTTTGTCCTTGAACTGCGATAGTAAGCATCCGAGTGCAAAGTCAGTTGCGTCTGTCTCCACCACCGTTTCTCTATTGGGGTAGAAGTGTTCCAAAATAGGGGCACTGACAAATCGCTTCTTGAGTTCTGTAAATGCTTTGTCTTGCTTCGGATGCCCGTGAAATTTGGCTTTGTACCCTTTCAGTGTCTCTGTTATGGGTGTGCATATTTTTGAAAAGTCTTTGATGAACTGTCGGTAAAAATTTGGAAAATTGATGAAAATCTGTACTTCCTTTACCGATCGCGGGGCTCTCCAATTCATTCCTGATTCGACCATTCTTTCGCTCATTATGACTCTGTCAATCCCTACTATGTATCCTAGGAATTCGGCAAATTCAACATGGAAAACTGATTTGGTTACCGATGCATCAGGAAAATGTCGGAGCGTGGTCCAAGGTGGTCCTGAACGCTCCTGGTCTACCAAGGGGGGTTGTGGTCCCTGTGGTCCATGTGGTCCACTCCGATTTATTCTGATCCACACTTTTTGAAATTTTACCGAAAATGTAGACCAGGGTGGATCAGGGTGGACCAGCAGGACCAGGGGCACCATAACCCCCCTTGGTGGACCAGGACTGGTTTTTACATTTTGCTGATGATACTGCCAGTTGGTGTTCCTCTAGCTTTGCCAGGACTTTCTTTACTCATTCGATATGTTTCTCTTTATTTTCTAAGTATATTAGAATATCGCCTAGGTAGACGACCACTCCGTGGTCAAGAAATTCTCGTAGGATTTTGTTCATCATCGCTTGGAATGTTGCAGGAGCTTTGACGAGTCCGAATGGGATGACTTTGTATTCGAAGTGACCGTATCGGGTTCTGAATGCGGTTTTCCATTCGTCTCCCTCCCAGATCCTTAACCAGTGGTATCCATCTTTTAAGTCTAACTTGATGAACATCTTAGCTCCTGCTACTCAGTCTTTTAATTCCCCCATTAATGGTAGTGGGTACTTGTTTAGAATTGTGAGTTTATTGAGGTTGCGATAGTCGACGCATAGCCGTAATTTTTCATCTGGTTTTGGGACGAACAGGATTGGTGCCCCTGCGGGTGATTGACTGTAGACAATTTTTCCTTGTTTCAGCATTTCTTTTAGATATTTGTCTATTGTATCTAGCTGATATACTGACATCGGATAGATTGGTCCCTAGGGGGGTTCAGCACCTGGTTTAAGGTCTATCGCATGATCGAATGTTCTTTGCTCTGCTAATTTTTTTGCCGTTGCTGTGAGAAATGGTTTGTGATAGTCCTCGTAGTATTCTGGTATTTTATCCAGCAATACTTGTTTTGGGTCCTCCTGTCGACATATCCTGCCAACATACTGAGCTTCTTCGTCAAAGGCCACTGTTTCATCCCACTCAAACATTCCTCCTACTCCTTCATCTTCGACGTGTCCCAGACAGTACTATTTGGTAATTGTCTAATTTTGGGGCTTGTCGATTTTAGCAATTGGGTGTTCCTTGTGCCACCATCCGAATGGGATGATGAGGTTGTATTTTCCTGCCGCTGCTACCTCACAAGAAATGCTCGTGCTGTGGCCATTATTTCTGATTTCGTGGAGGATAGGATGTGTGAAGTGTTTTCCTCCTGATGAATTAATCTCGCCATCGAAAGCTAGGATGTTTAGGGCTTTCTGGCGAGTTTCATAAGGTATGTCGAAGTGTTCGACCAAGTCTTTATTGATCAAAAAGATGTTTAATCCTGAGTCAAGCAGTACTCGGATGCGTATTCGCTTTCTAGCCGCTTCAATAAATGCTGGCCCCTCTGGGCACTCGTAGTGTGAAGGTTTTGGGACCTGAGTTCTGAGTCATTTGCCAATCGGCGGTGTGTTCTTGTGTTTTCGTTTATCGTTCATCCTGTTTTTCGGGTGTAGGTAATGGGGGTTTGTTACTAAGCCCGTGTATTTTCGACTCTGGAGGTCTTCTCAGACAAACTAAAATGTCTTCTCTTACTTGGTTATCGGGCAGCCCACTTCTAGCCGTCTTTACTTCCTGCTGAGGAATTCCCATAACCTTTGGTGTGCCAGTTCTCTGACTAACTGCTAGCAAGATTTCTAGCAGTATAGTTCAGGTATAAAGGAATTCTAAGCCTGATCCGCGAACTCAAACTTATCTTTCAGCCGGACCTTGTATTCGTTGGATACTACAGAGGTACTTCGACGTAGGTGTCCTATCACTCACGTCATCGATCCGGGTGTAAGATTCCAGAGGCCTGCTCTTGAGGAGTGATTCCTTGTTCTGCTAGCTGCCGCTAGGATGAACCTTTCCTTGGGGTCCTCGTTGGACTGGTCATACTAAGTTTCTTTTACTTATTGCAATCCTAACTCTTTTTCTTCATCTGGGTACCGGATGATACTTTCCCCACTTCGCTCCACTTTGTTCTCTTTTGCCTTCAGGGTGAGGTCCGATCTACTTGTCGTAGTCTCTCATTTTTTGATTTCAATTTCGGAGAGAGGGCATCCTCCGAGTACCCGAGTGCTGTCACTATCGGTGGCAGGAGTAACTTATGTTAACTCCATGTCGCTAAAATCCCATGCCAAGGGTCTCTCAATTTGATTGACCCGCGGTGTCCTTTCTGGTGACTTTTGTCTGGTCACGGTCGAGGTTTGGGGGTGTCGAAAGGGGGTTGTAGGGCCGGCCTTCCATTGCGTGGGAATTTGAATACCCGTGGTCTTTGACTAAACGGTTATCTAGATTGTGTACCAATTGTTGAGACTTGGATCGTCTTTCTGCAGTCCGCCCACTTGTGGTTACTCATCCCACAACGGGTGCACTGCTGCGCCCTTTTTTGTTCCTGGACTACTGGGTTCTTGATACCTTGGTGGGCTTTATTCCAATCGGTATGTTCTATTTTTCCCTGCGCTGGGGCTGGCCCTTTTCCTTTCCTTTCGGCCTCTATTTTTACTTTGTATACCGCTTGTTCCTCGGCAGAATATTGCCTTCTTTGTTTTCTTAGCTTGGTACTAGCCTTCTCTTCTCTTTTCCTTTTTCCCCCTGATTTGTTTCGGGAGTTACTGGAGCTTCCATGCTGCAGGGCGAGTTGTTCCATGAATATTTCTTCCCGTCTGCAGACTGTCCTTAGTGCTGTAATCCAGGCACTGTCTGTTCCGTACTCCTCGGTTGATAGTCGGCGCAGTGTGTCTTTCGGGATGTGCCGTTCTACCATTTGTCGCCATGCCACTCCACTCATTCCGAAATTGGTGTTCTGGTTTTCCATTTCGAGAAGATAGCGGTTAATGTTGCCTTTATAGGTAACTTTTGTTATCAATGCTAGGGCTCTTTCTCCCTCATGTGTGAGTGCAAATCGTAGAATACACTATACTCTAAATGCCTCCCAGAATTCGTAGCCTTCGAGCTTGAGGTGGCCCAATTCTCCAGTCTTCTTATTTCGATAGGTAAATGCGAATGCTGACACGTCTTCTCCTTCCATTCTTCCCAGCGCATATTTAATGCGGTCCTGGTCTGATTTTTACTGGTTAGGGTTTCGTTTGAAGTAGTCCTCGCATTGGATTAAGCAAAGTTTGATATTTTGGTTTTTTCGTTTTTTCAATGAGAGCGGGGCGTGAGCATGTTGTTTGCCACAGTTCGCGATAGCTATTCCTATTACCTGAGCCAACATAGCGACTTGCCCGTCGATAGGGTCTCCCCTGTCAGGTTGCTAGCCCGAGTTACCTCCTCCGCCTCTCCCACCGCCATGGTTCGATCCGTCATCGCTGGAGTCGGGGTCGTTGACCTTTGGGGGCTGGGGGGGATCTTGCTTTTCACCACCCTGATTTCCCAACCTTGGTGGTTCTCCTTCCTGCTGTTTCCCTCTATCTTGCCTGCCTTGTTTTCTTGCATTTTGTTCCCCTCTTTCTTGTCCCCATCGTTGTACTCGATTAGGGTTTGTGGTGACCGGCGGGGCTGTAGGAACTTGAGTCGGCAGTGGCGCCAGGGCAGTCATGATAGGGGTTGGTTGGAAACTGGCCAACTTTTGCATTATAATGGCCATCTGGGCGGATACCTCTTCAGCCACTCATTCTTGAGTTTCAGCTTGTCCGTTAACGACCAGCTGAAGGGTGGCGATGTCTGCTGCATTTTGATCCCTTAAGTTGATTACTTCTTGCTCTGGGGCATTTGCCCTGTTTGCCGAAGTCTCGCCCTGTCCCATTATGTTAGCATGCAGTTGGGTGCTTACTATTTCATGACGACTTTGTCGTTCGTTTGCTTCTTGCTGTTGCTTTCTTGTATGATCTAGCTCTTGAGCTAGTCTGGTTATTTCATCTGGTCGAGCTTGCGTTGCGTTTTCGACCACAATGATTATTCCCTCGAAAAGCTATCAGCCTCTCTGCATCAAGTTGTTTACCGTCCTCGACCTCTTGTCGGGTATCCTGGATTTTGTGTACAAGCCCTTGTACTCCTTCGTCTAAATCCACAAGTTTTACTTGGTTTGTTGCTATTTTCCCGTCGAGGGGTCACATTGCCAGCCCTGCTCTTGCCACTAGGGCTTTTAGGAAAGCATTATCGTCCCTCAGCTTTGGTGATCCTTGTCGTCTGCCGGATGCCGAGTCTTTAATTCTTGCACCGATCCCTCGTAGTGATCCTGGGGGGTATCAGGACCCAGTCCTCCTCGGTACTTTCTCTGAATGGATTGGTCTCTCATTGCTAGAGATGACTGAGGTCTCAGTGATGCGTTCCAACGGGTCTGCTGGTTCGCCGCCAGACATGTCCATTGGATTTCCACTAGTGATTCGGGGCAAAAGAGACATTGAGTGTGTCATTGTGTTTAATTGTTTCAGGATGTCGAACTCGAGAACGTCTTGCTCGTAGATTTCGTAAATCCACTGATCGTCTTCAAAGGTGTGAAAGGTTTCTTTTACGAAGGAGATAGTTTCCAGCTTGTCTTCTTTGCCTGGTTGTCTGGCAGACAGCGTCAGGGACTGGATAGAGTTGGATTGTCTTGGTTTGCACAATTTCTTGTGTTATAGGTCCAAATGGCTGGTATCTCGTAGTGATATTTAGATCTCGATGGGGGGTAGAAGGTGTTCCACACTTCGCCTGCGTCTTCTTGGGTTTCCTCGTAATTTTTAAGAAACGCTGGAATAAATTCTGTGGAGGTTGGTGCTATAAGACCGTCGTCTATAGAGTAAGCTAGCTATTGTGGGGTCCAGTGAATCTGGATCTCTTCTACTTCTTGGTGGATGGTAATTCTGTTGGGTATAATAGGTGAATATAGGGGGTGATCGCTGCGCAATAGTGGCTCAAGGTGGCTTCGTAGGATTCAATTCTTGAAGTGGTCTTGCCTAACTGTCTGGTGTATATTTTCAGTTATATAGTTTGTCATGACAGTTTTATTCATGTGGAGTGAGCCTGGGTAACAAGGGGAACTATCAATATAGTGTTAGGGGTAGCGGGTAAAGTAACTATGATACCAGGCAATGCCTTAGATGTTCGTAAACAGAGATTCTTGTCTCGGAAGGCTCGTAGTATAGTGAGAACAAGTTATTCAAATCAGGATGGATAAAAAGTGATAGAGAGGTAAAGATATAATTTTCTCTTGTGGTAACTTTTTATATTGATAAGATCTCTTCTCCGGTACTTGATGATTCTGTTTAAGCGACGGCGGCACGACGATATTTATATTCCGCATCTGAGTGTTTGCGAGCTACATGGCCTAACTATACTAACTAAGTATCTGTTAGGCATACCAAGAATGCCGACCCATAAGCTCACGCACAAGACTCCTGCGTACGAATCAGTTAAAAAGTACGAAGTACAAAAAGATACACCTCGGTCTAGCTTAAGATGATAGTCACGTGCCTCCGACTATAAGGTCACGTGTTCGATTCACAGCCGCGTCATAGTTATTATTAGTTAAAATATAATTATGCAACAAGTCATATAATGACGGCGATAATAGCGCAAAGACGTCTGAGAGATTTAAGTGTGTGTTCCCGTTGTAGGATGCCCATAGGGTAAGAACGAGAGTTCTTTAAGATGACGGACGGAATCAGAATAAAACACTTAAGTAAAAATTATCTCTCTAAGCATCGGCACGAGCAATGCGACCGAGAGGTTTCTGCCGACTCCTATAGAAGAGATCAATCTCTATAAGAAGGAAGTCATGCGGCGAAGTTTGAACGGTTGGATAAGAAGTTATGGCGCTTCAAAGTTAAGCCGACCGACATATGTAGTCTGATATGTAAGACGCAAGCATATGATTACCTGGCATGAGAAATGTTGATCACAACATGACCGGAAGGAACGACTGGTATGATAGCGAGCCAGGCTACATATACAGACTAAGTTCATATGACTTAAAGATCGAAAGCAAGTAATTGGATGCAATTAACTTAGCTATGATTAAAAAAGTCGAAGTGGTGTGCGAATTGTCAGGGTCAAACAAGGTTCGCACAATCATGAGAGTTCGCTCAAGTACGAAAAGTACTTAGAAACTATGAGAGTATGAAGTATCCCGGGAAAGGGTATAAGTAGCGGGCAAGAGCCTGAGTAGTTAGAAGATCATCAAGCACCGGAGAAGAGATCTTATCAATATAATAAGTTACCATTATTATTTCCTCATTATCCTTATACCACGAGAGTAACTTAGTTACACTTAGTCACGAGCCTTCCTAGACAAGATTCTCCGTCAAAGGACCAGTCAAGCATAAGGCCTAGCCCGGTATCATAAGTCACCTTACCGGCTACCCCAAACACCAATGGTCCCCTCCATATTCAATGGAACATGCACTTAGTTGTTGGTCCATGCGTTTAGGGCCATCATCCAACATTCCATATTCCGTAACTGGCGGGTCTTTGACATCATCAGGGATACGAAGTCGTCCTCCAGGTGTGAGGAAATCAGACACCATGATTCCTTTACCACGGGTTTTCTTTTTCACAGGAATATGATCTTCTTTTACCCAGATCTTGGATGGTCCATCATTGGCATTGAATGTTGATTAATCGTGCACAATCAACATAACTGGACTGACACCTGGCGGTAGGTTTGATGGATATACTATTTGAAGCTCCTCATTCCCATTGGAATTAACCAACTCCCAACGGACCATTCGATGCTCTAGAGCCTGCAATGCAGGCAAGAATTGAGCTTGCCGATATGAAACAACCTCTGCCCTTTCATGGCCATCCTTATAAACACCTTTACGAACATCGCGGAATTTG
>Ga0307507_10011170_pt1 | contig 11394 bp, 21 predicted proteins | sample 7_EM_MG_FD_207223 | JGI IMG/M metagenome (GOLD analysis project Ga0307507, IMG submission 207223) | Populus trichocarpa ectomycorrhiza microbial communities from riparian zone in the Pacific Northwest, United States - 7_EM | ecosystem: Host-associated > Plants > Roots > Unclassified | place...
TTTGGTGACTAACAACTGTATTCAAGCCCGTTTGGGCCATTTTACGGGACATCCCATTTTTGAAAAAATTTTACCGCCAATTTGGCCGCTGTCCAAAAGTAGCGGTGTTTAAGTCTGGTGCACCATACATTGATGTACTTAAAACTGAGTACCAGGTATTTGAGCAAATCAACGCCACGCATGCTTTTGAATTAGCAATTGTGAGTCCTGCTGGTCTTGTCGATACTTCTTGCCTGCAATATCTTGGCCGTAATTCATTGATTATTTCCTGAGCTGAGCAGACAATCCCATTGAACTTGATCTCATCATTCCGAAGGACGAAGTTATATTGGCGATAGCCTTCTCGTTCCTACCTGGTGTAATTCCCATCTTCAGGTTTGAAGCACAGGGTTTGATGTGGGGCTCGCCGACTCTTCAGAGTCTCTTTTATTCAGACTCAGTCACTTCTTACATGTACTGAATGCCTCTTTAATATGGAGTTGGGGGTGAGTGGACTTTGATAAATTCGGACCCTTCTGGTAATGCGCACTCGACGATAATCGTCCTCATCGGCTCCTCTGTCTGATATTCTGGAATTACATCCTTTTGATCATGATGGGATGAACTACAAAGAGTCAACCTTCTTCTACGCAGCCGCTGAACCGATAACCTTAGACGTGTGACTTTTCAGCAACGGAGATCCACAAACCACGAATCACGGATCCGATTTGAAGCAATTAAAGACGAGAGATCAATCCGGTTCCAGTTGCTTTCCCATCGACTACTTCCAAGGAAATCAAACCTGGCGGACTTAAAGTTGAGAGTTCTACATATTCTCCCAAGAGCCACAAGTATTGATCATATCCATATGGTCTCGGGTACTTCGGGTATGGCTAACGTATAGGTGAGCTTTATCTCTCCAATTTAGATTTTTCGGGTAACTCAGTAAACCTTAGTCCTGCCAGAAGTCCGCCTTGAGACCGGTCGCGTAGGCTTTCCCTAACACCTACGGTATAGGTTGAAGGCAAAATTAAACCATCAAATCCCATGGTTGGATGCGCAGTGGTACTCACTGGAGTCAGCCACATGAACACCTCGAAAATGTGTTGGCATCCCTGCTAGCTCTATTCCTGGCTTAACCGACCGTACTTAAATCCTTGATACCCAAGGGTGAGACCTCAGTGCTTTTGTTCACATGCATTTCCTGCATCTCGCCTGTGCTCTATCTTCTGTGTCTCTTGCTCTAGCTTGGACGACTTATGTTGTCCCTTACTCCCATGGCCATGACGATACCCCCGCCCTCACTGCAGCATTTGCTGCAAACCCAACCCTCACTCGCGACACGACAATTCTGTTTAAACAGGGTGTCGTATACAAAATCCTTACACCCATCCATTTCCCGTACTTGAATAATGTTATTGTCAGCGTGCAGGGGAACTTGAGTTACGCTGCTGATGTGAAGGCAACACAAGGTGAGGTACCATGCAACTAGGTGGCGCGAGTTTCTGACATTGATACATTTGGCTTTCATGTCCGGTAGCAATTGTTGGGTCATCAGTGCGTCGCATTTACTCGTTTGATCGTAAAATTGCTGAATACCAAGTAGAGTTACAAAGGAGCTTGGTCCGTCTGCACCCCTCACTTGTGAACAACAACCTCACTTCACATTTCACAGGTTTGCATTCTCTGGAGGCACAAACATCACATTAGAAGGTTCCAGAGATCCAAAATGGGGTTGGGTAAATTCACATGGACAACAGGTTAAGAGTAAAAATGTCGATTGCCAGTGACCGAGTACTCAATGAATTTTACTTTCCAGTGGTGGAACGTTATGCAAGAAATGTCATCAAAGGTGAACCGCCCTACTGGGTGGGGATTCGGCGGTGTGACAAATGGGGAGATCAAATACATGAAATTGTGGCAGGTAAGTGTTGAATGAGAACTACTTGTGCAATTTACGGATTTGTAACTCTCCCAGCCCATATCCCAGAGTTTTGCTATCAGTGGAAACGATCTACACATTCACCACAACACGATAATGGCTATCTCGAAGCACAAGGTTAGTTCATCAGCAATGCCAGTCAGTATATTGGACTCAGATTTGTTGGGGTAGGCCATCGTCGCATACAATACGTGAGTTTTTTTATCATCTCCTGAGACTTGTAACCGTTTAACCTAAAGTTCATTAGCGACGGTCAGTCCATTCAATAGATGGTAATCGTGTCGCTTTACAAACCCCATTCGATAGGTTTTGGCATTCAGGGTAAGAATATACTTTTAGAGGACAACACTGTCTACAACGAAGACGATTGCTTGATGCTCGGTCCCCCATCGTACAACATCCACGTCCGCAATTCGTATTGCAACGGTGGACACGGACTTTCCATTGGTCCATTTGGCAAGGGTGGCTCAGTGGATATTCAGAATGTTCTGTACGTTGATCGTATACTGGGGAAGTCAATACCGCTCACGGTCCCTTGAAGCATCGAGAATGTTACCATGGTTGGACCACAATTGTGATTTTTTTTTGGAAGATTGACGAATCTGGTTACACCAGGAAAACTCCCTTTATGGAGCAAGGTTCAAGAGCTGGATCGGGTCTGGTGGTGTCGCCAAAAAGTGCGGAGAACCCCCAATGTAATACCCTCCACATCGCTGATTGGATTGAGCTAGTATCACCTGGAAGGACATTTCCCTCAGAAAGGTTGTAATCCCTGTGAGTTCCACCACACGCCGATATGAATACCATATTGACTGACACCCATACAGATCTTCGTCACTCAAAAGTACGTTCCCTTGGGTATACCTGATTCGTCGAGCAGATTAACCAACCCGTGGTCAACCAGCTACTGGGATCCACTTGTACGGCCTTACTACCCTTTGATTAACCTCTTGACCATGTTTCAAATCTTCTAGCTTGGCTCGAAACCACAGACGGGGGACCATACCTTTATCAATACCTTCACGTTCCAGGGCTTCCAAGGTACCATCGAAGAGTAAGTAATCCAACGCCCTTGCCTTAGGATGAGGTGACACATCCAATCTTTCAGCAAAGCGAACTACAATGTTGTCCCAGGAACGACTGGAAAAGAGTTTGCGATTCTTGACTTGTACAAAGGCACAGGTGATGACAGTCCATCTTTCGAGGCAGGGGTAGAAGGGGCTGCACTGCAAGCCCCTACTAACACTTTTCATTCCAAAATAGTGAATGGAATTGTTGCCAAGGATATCCAAGCGAAGACGGTAAGCGGTGCACCTGTAACGGTCATGTGCGATCCTACAGTTGTAAGTTCGCAATGTTCGGGTTACATAGGACCTTATTTGCTGATTTCGGTATAGGTCTCAAGCAACGTGGGGTTCAAATGCTGGAATGGCCTTTTCCAGTCTACATGAATGGTAGTTATTCAGCCCAGAGTAGTGTCGTCATGATGCTTAATATACCCAACTTGGAAAAAATCCTGAGGCAAACGGACCAAGCAACACAATGTCGATGGATATCGCAACCGACTTTGGGGTGAAAATTTGCGAAAGTACCAGAATTTGCAGATACCTGCTCGGACCTACAGCAATTCAGAATTGTGACTACTTTTGTGATTATAGGGGGGCTTATTATGTGGCCGCATGTGGCGCCTGAGGGGAAAGTGATCGAGAATCCAAAGGCCAGCAGCACGAGGACTCAGATCTTGAAAGGAATTTTTGTTCCTGTCGTATAATCGCACGAGGGAGTTGTAGTCACGAAGGTTTGTGGATATCATCTAGCTCGAGATCTATGAGTTCCCGGCATATACCACCAAAAAGCTTTTTAAGGGTTATGATGCCCATCAAGTTCGGTGATGCTCAGGCTGGAATCATTTAAGATTTTAACTCTGGTGCTGCCTCAAAAAATCAGATGCAAAATTTGCATGCTGGTTTTCGAGGGAGAAAATTGACATACTTCTGATATTCTACCGACCGGAAATATCTCACTCAAAACTGGTGCCTCGGCCACTATTAGGTGCTTTGATGGTGTGGGAGTGTAATTTGCACTTTTAATTTCAAATTTACATCTGCAAATTAGGGCCTGTTGTCCTCGAAGTAGTGGTTCAACAAACGGCAGATTTTGTGTATACGTACCGAAATCCGATTGGATACGCCTCGAGATCTTATCGTCGTCGTTTCCAAGGACGAGCACGTCGATCATGATCAGGTGACACTTCCTTCTTTTTCATGAACCAGCTGGCAGCGCAGGCACATCCAACGCACCACAACTTCTCCATAGGCACACATGGCGAAGACTCATCAGCGCGATGTGGTACTAGTACTGAAGATTTAAAGCCTAAATTCTAAAAGACTGATTTGCCGATGACTCACTTGAAATCGAATCCTTGGCATGCCTCACCTTCCATTGGAGACCCTTCCTGTGCTGGCGAGTCCCTCTTGTTTCTATAGCCCGCACTAATGTCTATAATTTGTTTTCAGCCAAGAGCCCAAGACATATATGCAAATGCTGTGTCGTATGTTCACGACTGCTAAAAATAGCAACTCATTAAGCATTGCCTCTCAACCACAACCAGAATATTAAATACCAATCGCCTCTTGCACACTCAGAGGACCCCCTTGTCTTACCTCTACCATGCACTCAGCACCCATACCTGGTCTGGCACATTTGAATCCCAGTAGCTTCGCCCTCACCCGACAAGAGGCGGATCACTTGAAGAGATCCACCAGTTATAGAACTGTTCGTCTCAATATCCAAACCATCGATCTAAATTATCCTGCATCATCTGAAGCAGAAGGACATGAGGTCAGTCCGTTGTGTTATTCTCCGACGATCCCCACTGACCTTTGGCTTTTTACTGTTTGTCATCTCTCTTATTGTAGAATGTGTTCGAAATTCGCACTCGTGATTCCACCGTAGTACGCTGCAGATACATGCAGGTGCGAGGTTCGTCGCAAAAGGAACGAAGGGAATCATTGTCGGTGAGACTTCCCCCCAACAGCCGTTGCGTTCTTTCCTGACGGGCTTGTACATTTCCTCCGGTTTCAGATGACCCTCCGCCAAACAAAGTCCTGGCAACGCATGCAGTCACATCCTTCCGTCATCAACATACAAGGCCTTGAAGTGAAAGAATCCGAGAGCGACCCGGATGGCAATTGCTCCACATCTCATCTGAGACTTATCTCGGACTGTCCGAATTACACCATTACCGAATATCTGATTGCTTTTCCACATATCCATCGAAGCAAATTGGTGAGTACAAGCTCGTGTCTTCCTCGCCTTTTTAACTCCTTTGGTAATGACAAGTGCATCGATATTGCCGCGGGACTCGATCATATCCATTGTAACGCAATCGTACACGGGGCCATTCGACCAGTGGGTTGAATATGTTTTATGATCTATTCATCTTCTTATTTTATTGTCTCTGACAGTCTAATATTCTCGTGAAATCCAATGGCACGGCGTGCCTAGGAGAGTTCTCCGATGAACGTATACCATCCGAACGCACGCTATCGCTGTACGCGAGTTACATTGCCCCAGAACTTGTCGACGTCAAGCGATTGCAAAAGCTATGTCTAGACAACTACCGCGACATTAATTACGAAGGGGAGTATAAGATGGAGAGTGACGTTTTCGGGCTTGCCTCGTGTATGATTGAGGTCAGTCCAATCTTTTATTATTATTAGAAAGCTGGAGTTCATGGTTCTTTAAGTTATACACTGGTGTTCCACCTGACCCCATGCGTATTCCATACGACAAAATCAGCACGCACCGAGATCTTGCTCTATTTCGTCGAGAACCAACTCCTCGGGAAAAAGACTTGATACCCGAAAAGACGTTATCCACAATTCTCTCCATGGTGAGATTCATCCCTAATTTTCGTATCAACTCGAGCGTGGTATATTCCTGGTTGTTGAACCCGGATTCACTGAGGCTCGAGCCTACTGTTCCTGTACTGGCTAAACGAAAAGTATGGAGTGCATTCCGAGAAATGGTGCGAACGTCAAGTAGTTGAATACGAGAGCAACTACTAGTAAAATACAGTATTTGAATATTATGGGAGTCTCATACCTGCCGTTCCTGAGCTGTGACTGGCAGAACGACTAACGAGAGACATTGAACTGATCCCAGCAGGGGCGCCGTTTCCACCTCCACTACTCAATGCATTCAGTAACAAATCCCGACAACAACGCGCTCGCTCACGCCGCTGAACGAACCAGCTGCTAGCATCACAAGGAACCGCTAATGGGACACCGATCGAGCCACGCTCCTTAGCCAGCTTGACATTCTGAATCAGCTCGTCGATTTCAACTTCCGAGTCTAAATCATCGAGATCTTCTGAATTATCGTCTCGAAGTTGATCGGCAAGGCGCAGAGCTGCATTTGCAGCGGCAGCCTTTTTGCCTGATTTCTTTGCGATGGATGCCGCACCAGCTTTCTTGATAGCGGCAGGATCAAGACCCATTGCTGCGGCAGCTTCCTCGGCCAATCTTTTCTTTTCCATTCTTTCCTTGTCACGTTTCTCTTTTTTCTCTGCCTTTGAGACCCTCTTGACGGGCTCAACGAAATTGGGATTATTAGCGCGCTGCCATTCGAGGAGCAATTCGTCGTATTTCTTGGAACGGCCCAGGACGGAACGTTTTGCACCCATGGAATGTGACTTGCAAGTGAGAGAACGGGAACAGGGAAGACCCTTGTCATTGATAACGCCGCATTGTTTGTCAAGGTCGACCGGGCCCTTCATGCGCCCCTTGGTAACTTTTGGAGTGGGTTTGTTCCTCTTTTTCGCAGGCTCTTCCGGAGAAGGAGATGCTTTGCGCTTTTTGCCGGCTTTCTTGCCATCTGATGACAATCGAACATTATTGTACGCAGCATCAAAACAAAATATATACTTACCTTCAGGATCGATCTTTCCTTTTTGGGCCTTCTTCGCCCCGGCACGAAGAGCGGCACATGCGTCTACAATGCAGGGTCAGAACTCTCATATAGCATAAACAATGAGCAGTGTCACCTGCATGGTCTGCCATGAAACTTCTGAGAATTGGTTTACCGCACTCCTTGCATTTGACCAGGCCGATCTCTGAGGTAGCGGTAAGTGGACGCGAGCCATAGATCTTCATGTCGGGAGCCGAGAGCCACGAGGACGGGGGAGAGGGCAGGGACACAGGCTCGTCGACTGCATGGATGTCGAATGTGAACGGGGAGGGTGCGATGGACGATGCCTTGAGCTTGATGGCCATGATGGTCGACGGGCAACCAGTGATCACATGGACGGCGCGGTGTTTGCCGGCCCATCACATATATCGAACCGACATCCATCCGTGGAGAGAATAAATAATTATGGCCTGTCAAAACATATACGGGTCTTCTCAGGAGTCCCCACCCTGGTTCCAATATGCCTTCAGTGAGAGTTTTTCCTCCGTCGTACCCACCAGTATTTACTCTGAACTTGAACAGCTTTCTCCTGCTCCTACAATCAGAGAACACATTTCGCGAAGCAAGACTCCGTCTGGATCCACAATGCATCGACAAGCACTGTTGCAGCTTGACTTGATTATTATCGGCGCAGGTATGTCCGATTCTTTTCTCCACTTTTCCGTGGCCTCACTTTGGTTTTTTGCAGGTATTGCAGGCCTTGCTACTGCCTTTGCTCTTGCCCGCAGTGGTCATCGTGTTCGTGTGTTCGACAAACTCGATGGCAGTCATCAGGTATTTTTTCTCTTTTTCAAATCCAAGTCCTGCACTGATATCGTCAATAAAAGCGGTCCGTCGGTGTGCGCATCCCCCCAAATCTATCTAAAATTCTTTACGCTTGGGGTCTTTACGACGAACTTTCGAATGCTACCCGATGTCGCAAAACTGGTTTCCACTCAAGTGAGTACTCATGAATGCTACAATCGGGTTCGACTTGAAATCGGACCCGTAATTAAACCGTCTGTGAACGAGCATCGGAACCGTAGAATCAGATCTAGATCCTTCAGGCACCCATGATTGATCCCTTTGTTTTTCTTTTTGTCCCCTGTTCGTCCTGACACTACTCCCTATTACAGTGGAAACAAACGAGCTACTCGGTATTCTTGAGTGGCAAGAAGATGTAATCAAAGAAACCGGAGGCGATTTCCTTCTCCTGCACGTAAGCGACTAGTTTCTCTTTTTTATTGTTACTAATTTTACCCGTCCTTGATGGCACAGTACAATGACTTATATTCCATGCTGTACGACCTAGCAGTGTCGGCGGGGGTAACAATTATTTTCAACACGGAGATCATCTCGGTCTCTGTTGATCAAGTCAAACAAGCTCCAAGTGCAGTATTGGCAGATGGGACAATATTGAACGCCGATTTGATCGTAGGAGCTGATGGCTCTCAGAGTGTTGCGAGGGGGGTAGTCACCGGGTCCGCTGGGAGAGAAGGTGGTCTACCATGTGATCATTCGTTTTTCACGTAAGGTTTATATTTTTTGCGAAATTGATTGCTCTTAGTTTTTTACTCAGAGTTGTGATTCCAGCCGAAGAGCTGAGAAAGGACCCGGATTGGTCAAAGTGGGTGGGCGTGCAAGAGGTCAGTGTAATGGACTCGGGGAATGGGGTTCTTTTGAGCTCAACGTCTTTAGTGGCCTATTTGGATGGGATCTGGTCGATCTCTGTTGGGTTCGTTATTATTTTGTCTGTTGTTACGACCATGACTAACTCTTTTATAGTCTACCCTATTGTAAGCGAATCTGTTCCGATACCCATCTTTTTTTTATTCACATCCAGGAATAGAAGGGTGGACGAGAATACTGCGCGCATGCCTACTGGCCTCATTCCCATGTGGAAGGGGATGTTCCCGAAAGCTGGACAACGTATTGTCCAACCACCACAATCGACCTCGAAGGGACACATCCAAGGTAACGTCTTGATTCTTCCGTCACCCAAGACACAAATGCAAACAAGTCATTAGCATCCAACGCCTGTTTTCCATGGTTCCTGAAGCACTCCGATCCGCGTACACTGTCCGTCCGCCAATGGAAGAATGGTTCGACGAATCAGGCACAATAATTCTTATTGGCGAAGCTGCTCACCCACTTATGGTTTGTATATTCCCTGGTCCTTTTATATCTTGCTCACTTGTGTGCATCGTATTCTAGCCATTCACAATCCACAACGCAAGCCTCGCTGTCGAGGATGCAGCAGTACTAGGAAGTCTAATGTCGCATCTCAGTTCACGCGAGCAATTACCTCAAATACTCGAGGCATATCAAGATCTACGACTTCTGAGGGTGAAACAAGTCCGAGAGATCGAGCTCAACAACGCAGCGCTTGTCACATACACAGATCCTCAGATGCAGGCGATGCGGAACGCTGCTTTAGGTCAATCACTGAAACAACAAAGTACCGCCTATGATAAGTGGAGTGACGAACAACTGAATATGCAATGGGAGGAAATTGGCGCTGTGTTTGGGTACGATGCTGCTGATGTTGCGGAGGATTGGTGGATCAAGTGGGGCGCTTTGGGAGAGCTAAGTCGGGAGGAAATTTCTCGGCCAATATTCGATTTCAGCTTTCATGTCACGCAGACGGTGGACGAGGTTGCTTAGGATGTGGTTTTGAATTATGTTATTGACTTCATACCTGGCCGTTATTATACCCTTCAGAATATAATATTACCAAGTCACTGCTCGGGCTTTGCATTGGATCATGAACATCGTATAGAATCTACTGACAGAATGAAAAAAAGTTACATGATTAATTTAGGCATAATAAAAAAACAGAGGGAGGGTGAATAAAAATCAGACCCTAAATATAATATTCCGGCTTTCGGGAATTGATACCGTATTCAGCCAATGCAGAACTGAGATCATCCATAGTCAGCGTCGTCCTTGTCTTATCCTTTTAAAAAAAAGGAAATTAGTAACAAATAAAAGGACTTGAAATTTGTAAAGACCTTGGCAGAGGCCGATCCCATGGGCTGGTTAATACGCCGACCGCCAGCGGCATTTGTTCGAATGCGAGCATGTTGGTAGGCATCTCCTGCAATATCCGACACGAACTTTTGGGCAGCCAAAGATATCAGGCGCTTTCTGTAAATTGCCAATAGTTGATATCGCACACAGATGGAAAGAAAAGGGGCTTACAGCCGAACGTCATCAGACTCGAATCCGACTCGTTGAAGGTAATAATCCGTCACTTCATTCGGTATCTAAAATGCCACATTAGGCGATTCTCCCATTGCAATAAGCACACATACCAGTGGCTCATACTCGTCTAACATCAATATGAATTCTGCCAAAGTGCGATCCTTGCGAGCCTCCTCGGCGGCCTGTCTTGTTTGCGGTACGGTTGGTTGTGCGGTGGATGACGAAGCGGCTGCTTGAGAGGTTGACTGAGAGGATTCTGCATTTGCTGTGGGATATGCTGATGATATAGGATATGCGAAAGCTGCTGGTGTGGGTTGTGTATTCGACATGACAATGGCTTTACAAGAGTTGGCGGAGTTGTCGGGGTATGAAACCGAGAGTATGTAAGCTTGTCCTGTTTGTTTTGATCTTTTTAACTTGAACTCTGACATGGTGAGCAAATCGCTTTTTTTTTCTCTCTCGTATAATACTATGATGTTTGAGGCATTTGGCTTTACGCAGGAGCGCCTCCTGCACTGCAGAAAATCAACTCAGCTACCTTCGGACACTGTCGTCCGTTTTTCTGATCCCATTTTTCTTCATGAATTCATAAGACGTGAATGCTGATTCAATCTTTCTCTAGACTTTTGACAGAGGTACATGCCGTTCCAACAGAGTTCTTGGAGTTTTATAGGCTACCACGAGGATACATTAAGTTGTAAATCATTCCAATTTAATGAGATTCTCGCCCTGCAAAACCGTGTTTTTTTCTGTGACTTTGTCAAGGGCAGACAACAACGCCTCCACATTCGGAGAAACCACAAAATGCTTGTTCACCTCTCCAAGAACGACCAGCTGCTTTTCTGCCTTGTCAAGATGTACCACATGTTGTAGGAATGAGGGTTGTGTACTAGCACTGACCTAGGGGAAAAAGTGCGGTCAACGGTGAAGAATAATAGATAAACGACAGGATAATTTACATCGAGTAAGATATCGTTCTTGAGACGCATTTTGACTGCCCCACTTCGGTACACCTCCAACTGCCCGATTGCTCCAGACACACGTTCGGACACTCTAGGCTCGGTTGTTTCTGGAGCACCAGATGCTGATGCTGCTTGTGAGGACGAGGCATCCGACCTGACATCGGGTGCAAAAGTCACTTTTTTCTCCGTTGGAGGTCGTGGTTGGTCAACGTCCATGGCATTACTTGTAAACGTTGGAAAGGGAGAGGGAAATTGGAAGAAGTATAGTTGATGTTCAAGGAGGGGTCCTGCTTCAGCGTTCGTTCTGGCAGCAAGTTTGTCAATGAGATCCTCTAGTTCTTCACCTTCGCTTTCACT
>Ga0307507_10011171_pt1 | contig 11394 bp, 5 predicted proteins | sample 7_EM_MG_FD_207223 | JGI IMG/M metagenome (GOLD analysis project Ga0307507, IMG submission 207223) | Populus trichocarpa ectomycorrhiza microbial communities from riparian zone in the Pacific Northwest, United States - 7_EM | ecosystem: Host-associated > Plants > Roots > Unclassified | place...
CAGCCACAGGCTTACAAGTGCATTTGCACTGCATTAGGCTTAATTAGAGTTAGCTACAAGGGATCAAGAGTTCGCTCCCATCCTCTCCAAGGATGTATGATTAATAATCAGTTGTTTCTGGGAGTGATGATACCTCAACCTTCCTTCTTGTATAAAGTCCAAAATAAAAACAAGTAGCCAAAAAGAAAGCTCCAGCAAGCTAGCCCTGCGACAGATACGCCTGCAATGACTCTGCTCGATATTTCAAACATAAAATGTTTCAAACACTCTAGTTATTACTCGAACCGTTGACAGGGCCAACCATGCATGTAACTAGGTCGAGGGGGTCCAATGTTACAGAGACAAACCATATTATATAATCACTATCATGTTTTTGACCAAGATCCAAATTAAGATACAAGTTTTTTTATTATCCCAAAATGTCCATCTAACAAGCCACAACATTTTGGATTCATGCATGAAAAGATTTTGGAAAAACACAAAATTCATATGGAGTCAAAATTCATCCCCAGGTTGTACCTCTCTAGCAAGTCCGCCGGCACGCCGGACTCCGTCGTTAAGGATGACAAGCTCTCATTTGGACGAAGCGAGTATGTCACGAACAATAATCCATAATCCCTTGACACTTGCTCATCTCCACACGAACAATTCAATGTTACATTGATAGGAACATGGTTGGTATCTTAGTGGTATCCCATATGATGACTCCATGTACCCAATCCTCAGTGGTGAGGTTAGCAAAACTCCTTGCAATCTTAAGGTAAGTATCATCTGATTGAGTAATGTAAGAAAAAGTATGGCCCGAAAAATCACCATTTAAACAATCACAAGAAAAGGGTATGTTGATTCTTGTATGTATCACTACGCATGCTATCTTGATATGGGATAGTAGGATTGTAACGAAGGATTTCGTTGATGTCTATGTTAAAGATGGTGCTGATATATATGTGTGAGATTTGATCCTTGCCATACATACATAGTATGAGGCTAAGGCAAGGTCACAACCAGCTGTCCACTTGGCTTGGAATTTAAAGGCTAGGAGGGGAAGAACACAAGAGGCTAAAAATTGAATTTGGGTTTATTTTCTTCAACACTCGGACTAGATTAAAGTTGTGTTTGGGAGCACGATTGAAATCATGTTTTTTTAAATTTTAAATTTGGTTTTTGCTAAATTTTTTTATGTTTTAAGATTGTTTTGATGTACTGATCTCAAAAATAATTTTTAAAAAATAAAGAAAAAATATCATTTTGATACATTTCTAAACGAAAAATACTATGAACCACAACCGCTACTACAATCTCAAACAGGCCCTAAACGCATGTCAGCTAAATTAAGTTAGAAAATAGCGGATAAAACTAACCATGTTGTAGTAAATTCAATCTAGATCGTCAATAATGACAATCACTAGCTATTGATTGATAGCTATCAGCCGTTTTCATACTAGTACCTATTATTTTTTGCACTTGAAACTTTGACTTTTCATATATTTATTTTATGTATAAATAGATAGTTAAATTTATGTTATTTTGTGTGAAAAATAAAAAAAAAACATTGGAGGGAAAAAGACAATAAGAGTTAAAGAGTTTACAATTTATATAAACATGTTATTTATGAAATAAAATAGATTGTTTTATCTTTTGTTGAGTGTTTTAAAACCACCATCGGTTGTCTTTTCCACCAGCAAGCCCATGGCCCATGGTTTAGGGTAGTTCTAGTGGGTTCATAAAAGATTTTGGCCCGAGACCATCCTCTCTTGCGTATTTATTGTTTTCAAATTCTTCCTTGGCCACTTCCACAGTTTCTCAATTAAATTTCAAGTACTCCATGTCCAATCCATTTCATTTTCTTTGTAGATTGGTCCCATTATCAAGGGAGGGAGAAAACAATTTTGAAAGCAATCGGGCAACCAAATGCCATCCTTCATCAACTTGTTCAATCTGCTTCTAAATTCTAAACTTGTTCTCTTAATTCGATATGTTCTTATACATTTTCTACTATGCAGTCACGTTTAACTATTTTATATACTCATATACGTTCGAGCAAACTTCATAGAGGCTCGTATGATATAGAAATACTAAAATATGAGCAGAAAATGTGAAAAGAATCCTGAGAACTACGTAGTTCTTAAGTATACTCCTACAACCTCTAGGATTTTTCAATGACCCCAACAACATGCACGAAATCAGATACGATTTCATGAAGAAGAAGATAGACAAGATCTAATGCTCTATAGGTGCCGGAGTATAAGACACCAACAAATATACAGTGCTATAAACATGTACACAGAAACACAAAGTCTTATCTTCTTGGCCTGATTCAAAATCTGTATTCAAGATTGAAAAGCCCCGTCCGATTTCCCCATAAGTAAATATCCCTGCCATTGGGACCCCAGGAAAGTTATCCAAGAATGGTGAGCTATCAACATTGCTGTGCCCAAAGAATGACTCACCACGGCCCCAACAAGCGAAAACGAAACCTCCAATAACTTCCTTTTCACCAACACCCCTAGCTGCATGAAGCTGGCAGCTTCTAAAACTCCAATCTAGCTTCAGGTTTCTGAAATTCTTGGAGATATTACTACAAGAAGATAATGCGGCGCTTGGATCTGGATGGTAAAGATGAAAGTAGTCTCCAGTTTTTATGCCGACTCCATCCACAAAAAGGTGCTCTACATCTCCACTGTTGACAAGCAACTATCTCAATGAGAAGAGAATCTTTGAAAATGGTCTTAAATCAAACAAAGGAAAAAAGCTTCTAAATTAATTTATGGCTACAAATACCACTGATCAACCCTTATGTTTAATGGGGTGATCAAGACGGAAAATATCAGTAACTTCTGCAATTTTTCAAGTTTTGCACATTCTTTGGAGTACATGGAAAACTTCTGCATGAAAAATACAAGGCTAAAATAGAAGGTGAGAGTTCAACCACTCACCCCATAACTTCATGGAAAGCTAGAGATCTCATCTGTCTTGGCTTCTCTGGCCCAACAAAGCATTTTCTTTGTTCAGAAACTCCAATGAACAGTTTAGTTTGGTTCCCCAACTTTAACATATTAAATTATAATTCAGAAAAGAGACAAATACAATAGAAAACTAACAACAACGAAAGGATGTACTGAATTAATTAAGAATCAAGATAATTAATAGGACACGAATTAGTAGACAGCTCAAGAACTTGATGTTCATATATGGTAGCAGAAGTGGCTTGCAACATGCACGAATGAAGGAGAGTGGCAGAGAATTTACATTACGTGTTATTGTCTTTAGACAGTATAGAATTTGCATTATACAGTACATTTTATCTCGAATGCAATATATTAAAGTGATGAAATTTTATTTTATTAAGTTATGATAAATGTTCATTTCAATCCTCAACTTTTTCAAAATTTACATTTTTATTTTTAATTATAATTTATTTTACAGTTCGACGAAGAGATAAATGAGGAGAGAGAAAGTATAGCTATGGCTGGCACTTCGTTTTGTTTTGTTGTATGAAAAAGAAGAAAAGAGGAAAGAGGGATGTATTTTAATTTTGATGAAGGAAGAAGAAAAGCAAATTCAAAATAAAGGGGCCTAATTACAAAATCTTTAAATGAAGGACCTGTTTTTCTTCTTTTCAAAAATGATAGGGACTAAACTATACAATGTTCCCAAAAAATCCACTGTCTACAAATCATTTTTCCTTAGGAAAACACCAGATGCCTAAAGCATGGCTTTCCAAAAGACTAGATATCATACCTCATTGTTGATGTCATCTATAATCCTCTGACCACCTAGAATCTCTTGTCCTCCTTCTCTTCTGACAGAAAGCCATGTACTAAGACCTGTCTCAGATTCAATCTCATTGGCAGAAACTGCCTTGAACCTTGGACCTATTGCAGAAACACCACTTGATAATGCAGAATGGAAATGGATTTCCCCTGTGCCTGCCATTAAGACAGATTGATCAGGATCAAGAAAAGGCAAGTACATTGTCTATCTATTTTAGTTGCAAGAACATAGATGAATACAGTTAAAATACCAGAAGGCCTGTTTTGATCCCTTGCAAATACAAGAGCAACTGCATCAGAAAAATATTGATCGACGCTCCCATAATAGACATTTCTTGACTCTATGCCACTTCTGTACAGGAATTGAGCTCTCTCGTCGCCGACAACAATTGTTTCCCTCGACATGGCATGATCTGCAACACACAATGCATTATCAACTTCAAGAAGCAATATAGTAGATTGATGCGCGACAGTTTATCATGTCTGGCAAATATTTTAAAAATATAGGCCAAGGACTCTGGTCAGTTTTTTCGCTCTATAGCAGCACAAAAGTTCTCATTACAGCTTTTCAATCACAAAAATCTAGGCCAAGGGTTTTAGTTGAGAAAAACTCACCCAGCTTTTCCATTACAGGTTTCTGGTCAGTTTTTTCGCTCTGTATCATCATGAATTAAAGTCACATCTTAGCGAGAAACTTTCTGAAGAAATACAAGGATATTTGCAAGAAAATAAGAAAAAAATTAGCTTACTCCAAACATTATAATCAGACTCGGTGATGTGGAATCAGATACTAAAGCTGCATAATTCCTAATATCCATCACGAACTTATCAACCATTGCCACTCCCTGTGCCTGATGTTACCATTTCAGAAAAAATACTCAAGATTAGTTAGCTTATTGTCAACAAATACATAAAGGTCTATGTATTTTCTTCAATTAATACTTTTATGGCTCGCCGATTATGCAATTTAAGATTTTTTCAAGGTTTTAACAGTAAGGATATTATTGGGTTATTAGAAGACTTCTCGATCCGATCTTAAACAAGCCATCCAAACTTAGAATTTGAGACAGAAAAGATATAGATAGTGAGGACATATGGGACATCTCCTCCTGTCTTTCCTGTTTTAAAATGACAGAATTCACTTCAAAACTGCACTAGAAACAGATTTATTTTATGTCTGTTTCTGTCCTTCCAACCAAACATGTTTCTATCCTTTTTGTGTTTGTCTACTCTATCCTTGGATACTAACAGCTAAGAGCATCATCTTTTAAACGAAGGTTAATTGGTTGCATAATTTGTTACCTTTCTTGGTCGTAGCAGCGGGATGGCATCAACTTTTAGTCCTGGTAAAAATCCCACAGCCAACATGATACCAAAGCTTGAGTTTGATGCACCATCAACCCAAAAATCTTCTATCATAACCTACATATTTTTTAAAAGAAGCCAATAATGCATTCTTTCATGTCTCTTAGAAAGAACAAAAGCAAGCAATTAAAAGAATGTTACAGAGCTGACCTCTTTATATTCATCAGTAACAGCATCTCTTCCCATGATTCCACCAGCACAAGACACAATAATTGGAGTTTTGGAACCAAGTTTTGCTGCTAACTATAACACAAACCGTACAGGCAATCCGACGTTAACTTAACAAAAACAACAAAAAAAGAGGAGAAAATCCACAAGAACATGTTTGATATTGCAGTTAATGTTCAATCTTACAAAATCGAGTATTCCACTCAAATCAACCCCACTCCCAATAACATTTGCAATGGCAAACTGGGGTCTAATTGGCTCAGAGAGAACCTTATTGACAACCTCTTCTAATGCAACCTGTTAATTTGACTATCATCAGAAAACACAAAAACTCTATTCAAGTTAGAGACTGTACAGTAAAGTGATGGCTTTTCTGTTGGTTTTTTTGAAGACCCAACAAACCTTTTGGACTGGATTCAGAGAAAAAGCGGAGGCAAGCTTTGGTTTATAGAGGATTTGATTGCAATTTCGGCTCCATGATTTGCTTACACAAGCTGCTGATGCAAAGGATAAAGCTGGTATTCGTTTGAGTATGTTTTGGAAAAGGTCTTCGTTTATTGACGCAAAGCCTGTCATTGGCGTTTTAGCTTCTTTTGGTTTTTCCTCCATTGTTGTTGATATCATAATTCTGCAACTTTTGCTTGACCTGAGAGCTGTTTATGGGAGAGACCAGCAAAAAAATCAACTTGATATGGGACCCAATATTTTAGGCATATTTCATTTTCGAAAGGAAAATTTCATGGAAAGGACTTGGAATTAGGAAGAGCTCAGGAGACTAAGTCAACATGCATTGATGTAAGACTGCATGAAGTAATTTCCAAACTCTTTTTTTCCTATGCTGTAAAGAAGAGGTTGAACTCAGTGCATCATTTTCAAGATTCAATCTGGTTCTAAAATGAAAGCCTCAAGTTCTAGTTCACACGAAAGAAATTTTATAGGTATTTGATCAAATAAAGAATTGTGCGTGAAATGAATCAAAAAAAAAAATATTTATTTTTCTATTAACTCCATATAGACAGACTTACGATGATGAGATAAATTCAAAGAAAACCTTTTTTTTATGGTAAAAGATATTGACACAACCGAACCAACAAGAAAAAAAACAAGCACAAAAAAAGATAAAGTTTTGCCGAAAAGTCTTAAAAACTATAGCTATAATTCATATTTTATTACTGAATATTTTTATATATATAGTCTGTTTTTTTTTTTCAAGATTTACAACTAATTAGATATGCTAACAAGTAAAAGAATGAGGATCCATGGTTTGGGTAATGCTGACCACAAATCTCCATATGGTTCTTATGTTCTATTTTTTGTTCTTAATTATTGATCTCTAGCATCAGAATTTTTTTTCTCTAAAATGTGCCCAAATCCCATGATTAAATCATTACATGGTGTCCACATTACAGCTTTAGGAATCTTAAGAGGTGAGCATATTAATTGTGGTTCTTCACATTTTCATTGTTTATCCAAAATGCTAAGTAAACAATGATCTAAATAATGGCATGTTGATGTAGGTTCGATCTGCATACCGTAAGAATGATTTTGGAAGGGACAACTTGAAGAGATTATCAGTCAAGGTCAGAATTCAGTTTGTTTCCGATGCTTCTCATTGATAAATCATAATGGATGATTTTTTTTTCTCATCTTTTTGTGGTTGTGTTGCTTCCTTTTGCTACTTTTTACAGATGGCTGATGTGAGATTACGTTGTAGAAACAAGGCATACAGTAGAAAACGAGAAATGATCAATCTATAGATGCAATAGCACTCGTGTGTCTGAATCGTTCCGATGTTCTGGCCTTATCACACCATAGCTATGTTATGCAACAGAAATGTCCTTCCGATTCAAGCTGTTTTCACCATTCTCAAATGGTTTAAAGTCCCGAAGCTCAGTCACAGAATGGAAGCGTTTGAGGCCAAATTATTGTGATATATAAACGTTTAATGAAGATTACACTAAAGATGTTTTTATTGTAATGCTTTCTAATGTTCCATCTGTGTACAATGTAGACAGTTTATTGGTTTTTAGTTTCATATTACAAGGAAATTTGAAAACAATATGTAGAAAGTTACAGGAATACCGTGTAATAACATCAATGTCCGAGGTCGAATCCAGAACAAGTATGGCATCTTTGCGAGCCTTGTGTGATCAAAGCTCATCCAATACCATAAATTGAGCTAACTGTCCTTCCTTGAACACGTTCTAGTAATCTACACGTGCAAGATATAGCTAAACTGGAACCAAAATTATATACTGCATTTTTATCCCTCAAAGTTAAGCTGTGGTGGTCTCCTCAGGTTCCTTCTGTGCCTGCAAACAATAGCCAAATCAGAGGTGGTAAACAAAATAAAAGGGGATTTTTGTTTTTTGAATATGCAGAGTAGAATCGAAAATGCAGAATCATACTATGCATGGAAAACATGTTACCATGATATAGTAGCGAATATCACTTGAAGCATGTATATGCCCAGTGCTGAAATATGATTGAGCATATTGTTCTATGCACTCGACCCTGCAAGTCATTTTCAATAATGCATGTCATTTGTGTGTGGTTGAAACTTTAGTGGAATAAAAAATTATCAAGCCACAAATCCATCAAAAAATTGTCCATAATTTTCAATTCTTTGTTTTAGCAAAGTTCAATAACGATGAGAAGAGTCAGCAGAAAAATTAACTAGGAAAGCTACTGTTATTGGTTCAATTAAGGGACAGGTCTTCTAGGAAAAAGCTGTCAAATCTTAGATCCAAGGAAGTACAAACATGGATACGGATATGACATGATACAGATAGGTTAATATGTCAATTCTAGAAACTATTTATTAATTTTGGATACATTATAGTAGTGTTTGACATGTATTTGAAAGTATTGGTCAAGTATGAATGGTGATACACGCCTGATATGGATAAGTGAGGGGTTTTGAAGCATCTGAGCTTCATAGGTTAGATCTAATCCAGACCATGAGTATCGTATGTGGAAGCAGCCTTTCCTTGGTGAATCGTGCACAATCAGAAAATACTGTTGGTTTTATGAAGAGTCACCTGTACACGTAGTTCACCATGATACCTCCACTTTGACGAAGTCCTCTCTCTGACCGGTCTGCCATCCAATTTAATCTTTCAACCATCTGTTAAACATTGAAATGCATAATTTTAGTATAAAAAAGTTTTCAACTTGGAGATCATTTTGTTTATAAGCTTTCCAACTTTCAATTCGTAAACAACATGAAATCAACAGGAGCATGTTCAAACTCTAAATCTACAGGCTTCTAAATCGATCCATGATGAAACAATTAAAGCAATATATAATATATTGAGAAACCATATCAGGCCAGCTAGTAGATGTGATTTCTATAAGTGATTCAATTACTAATTTACAAAATTAAGGTTATACCGCTCCATTTTGCAAGTGAAAATTTGCCACGGAATCTAGAGCTTTTCCTCTCTTCTTCTCTTGGAGAAGGTACCTATATCCACAGAACCAAAATCTATAAATAGTTTCATAAAATGAAGAAAAATAAGCTTTATGCAACAACAGAGCTGAGAAATATAAGTACATCTCCAGCATGCCCAATTATTAGACCTCTGTGTCACTTACAACACATGACCTATCATTTTGATGAAACAAATGGAACAACGTTATGAATAGGTGTTCCTTGTACCAAAGGAAGAGAAAGTTATAATTTCAATTAGTATCATACAATGCTTCAAGTGCAGTGCCTCATGAGAATTTGGTCCCTTCCACATTTTCAGTTGGAAATATAAACTAGTGAGTGTTTTTCAAAGCCCCTGGCCGGCACTTTAATTCGACTTGAATGTTAAGGTTATCTTACCTGGCACACAGCCGCATTAGAGGGGGCTTCAAGGCAGAAAGTAATTCGGCTGAACTGGTCCACTCATAGTTTTTGGATGTCAGCAAGTTTAGCATCACTTCCATGCCATTTTTTCCAGCATAAGTCTCCCTACAGGTAAAAGTGTGTTATCCAGCCTATAGCAATGCCGTAATGTAAGTTTTTAACTAGTCGTATTTTTAGAAACATAATAGTATCATCGTGATTAGTCCAAGAGGACAATGGAGAGATTGTGCACAGAAGCATTAGAGTTTTGAGGAAAACAGAGAGCATCAAGGATCATGTATCCATATTTTATATGCTGGGGACTGGACCTGCAAACTTTCAATGTTGTTCAAAGAGGTACTTGCAGCTTCTTTGGACACAAGGTACTATTGTGTAAGACATAAGAGGGTACAAACTTATTAGGTTACAGGGCTTCAGATCATCCTGAACTATAAGAAGCACGACATATTTGCATACTCTGTGTATGTGTTTTGTGTACTAGGAAAACCTACTAAAAGCAATTTAGAGCCTAAATTGGTGAAAGAACAAGTTTTAGGCTCTTTGGGATCTGCTTCATTAAGAAAATAGCAAAGCAAGATAGTAGAAAGGTGAAAAAATGAGTTGCTGGGTGAGGGAATTAGTAGTCTCATATGTGTTAGGTCGGTAAAAAAATGTAGGAAATTATGGTTTAGAAAAGACTAATGGTTTGTGTATGACCTAGGGGTGAATGAAGCAAGAAAAAAAAAAGGAAAATTTGGAAGCAGGCTGTATTTAAAGAATGGTATTCCAGATGCTACTGGGGGGGAAATATGAGGTTCCAAACTCTCTTGGGGATAAGAACTGCTGAATAATCAAAATTCAAAGAGACAGATAACAAATAGAAACTTACAGAGCAGAATTCAAAAGCATTCTTTCTTCATCAGGTTCGAGTAAGTTCTCCTGAAAAGTGGAGCCAGATCCACCTGTTGGTTGTTCCATGTTGTCAACTTTAGCAATTACTGATTGAGATGCCAACTTAGATAGCAACCATTGCATGAATCCGGGGATTGGGCTTAGAGTTGCAAATGTCTTTGTAGAATAAATGAAAAATGTCAGCAACTAATAGAATCTCACAAGACAAAAGACTTTAATTAACCATGGCATTCCAGATTCCAGAAAATACAAAGATCAGTGTAACTTCTTCTTTTCCAATAAAACAACTAATATCAAAGGACTTTAATCAAGTGAAGAGGGTAGGTTTCATACCAGTAACACAAGTTGCTTACGCAAAAAAGAAATACATTTCATGCTTCAACCGAATGAAGCAACAATGCTTACAGGAAAGTTTGTTCAATAAAGATACCAGTTTTTTAATTTAAGAACGAGAATGAAAAATACTTACAGATATTTGTGGCATATCTCTTTTCACCAATGTAATCATGCGTTTAATAAGAAACTTCCCTAGATTGATCCCTGCCAAGCCAGGCTGTTAACTTTCTGTAAGTATGTAATCAGGTAAGAAGGAAGCAGATAATCAAAGTTTGTTGTTCAACACTCTGTTATGGATAAACAATAGCTGTCACAAGTAAATACGAGTGCACACCAAAAAACACTTTATTTTACAACTGCCACGTCTATATCCTCATCAGTAAAAGGCGCATGTGGTAAACAAAAAAAAGCAATTGCTACAGGGCACATCAGTGGAAAAGAAGAATAAGCTTCCTTGTAAGGCCAGGGTAGGTATAAAATAATGCAGTTGCTCTCACCAAAAATATTCTGGAAAGTATAGTTCAACTAAAGGCAAAGGCTCAAGCAAAAAGGGAGCAGAAATACATGGTGTGGTAGGTTATTTGACTTTATACATTCCCTAATTGATAATCAACCATCACATGGCTTGGCAAACCAAATCTTTGCAACCACACATGCCTTCAATCTGAAACAAAGAGAGAATAGGTAGAAGTAATTATTCTTACCTGAGTTGACGATATAGAATAAAATAATGCACAAGCAGCCTCATGTTCAGGTATGGGAGGAACATCCAACAAAACTTCCTGTTAGATTTTAAGAAACTGTCAGCAATGCCCTAAAAAAAATACAAATTTCAATTTGTGAAATGAACCTGTATTGTCTGAGCCACATTCTTCAGAAGTGCAACTTCTATGAAAATAAGGGGCTCGCCTAAAAGAATTTCAAGATTTAGACCACAGCAAATAAATAGTTAAAAATTCTGTTGAAATTTTTTTAAAAAAAAAAAAAAAGTAGAAGCATTCTATA
>Ga0307507_10011172_pt1 | contig 11392 bp, 11 predicted proteins | sample 7_EM_MG_FD_207223 | JGI IMG/M metagenome (GOLD analysis project Ga0307507, IMG submission 207223) | Populus trichocarpa ectomycorrhiza microbial communities from riparian zone in the Pacific Northwest, United States - 7_EM | ecosystem: Host-associated > Plants > Roots > Unclassified | place...
AACCACCCATTTCTTTAAATTTGGTACCTTCTACGATGTCTTTTCAGGCATTTTAAAATACATTAATGCCTTGGACGAAAACTCTTAAAACATCCAAATAAAATTCCGTAACGTACAATTTTTGGTGGGGGATTTTGTTTTGATGTCAAGTAATATCTTTATGTCCATAGAGTCACAAGAAAAGGAATAAAAACTTCAAAGGCATTGTAGAAACCACCCTGGTTCTGAATTTAATTTATGGAAAATGCGCTTGAACATCTTAAATTATCGCTGAACTTTTCTTTTTTTCCTTGTTGTTTTATCTATGGATGGAACTGGGAGGGTCATTTAGATCTTCTTTCCTTGAAATTAATTAGTTATGTTCAATTAAGGCAGCAGTTAGTAGTTACTCGAGAGTTTGATCACGTCACAAGCATAATGGATAAACAAATTAAATTAAGCTGCAATTGAACTCCAATAATTTTATTGATGAAAAAACTCAGTATTCTCTAACAAATTACGGAATAAAAGGAACCCTTGCTCATAACTAGGGCAAATTAGGAAAGCAAGATTCCTAGAGAATTTATTTTAAAAAAATTTGATCGGGTCACCTCGTGTTAACCTGCGAAACCTGTGACTTGGCACATTAGATCAGGTTAACCCCATAAAAGGATGAAATTAAAAAAAATCAATATTGTAAAAAAAGACCTAAAAAAATCTTAAGTCGACTCAAGAAAATCTTTCAAATCTGTAACTTGAGTCATGAGTCTGGAATCTTTCCTTAGAAGGAAAACTTGAAAAAAAATCAAGAAGTCAAATTCTATATTAACAAAAACTTGATTAATAAGGTGTTAAGGGGTTAAATCAAAAAAGAAAGTTTCAATAAAAAAAGATTAAAAAACAAATAGCAATTAAAAGAATAAGAAATAAATTTGATATAAAATAAAAAAAACTTATTAAGGTAAGGGATGCAATTGAAAAAAATAATTAAATTAAGAGAATGATATAAAATATTGAGGGATGAAATTGAAAATATAATTTAATTAAAAAAATCACAATAAAAAAAGTAAGGACCAATTCTGGAAAAAAAAATCAAAGAAGGATTAAATTGAGATAAAATTCCAATTCTATAGATTATTTAAAATAAAAAATTAGCAATAAAAGAACAATGACCAAATTTAAAAGAAAAAGAAATCACATGACTGCTTTGAAAATATGCAAAGGTAGGTGTTGAAATAAAGGAAAGAGAAAGAAAGGAAGAAAAAATTGATCACTAGCACAAAACCTAATATCTTTTGGCCACACGTGCCGCCCAGTAATGGAGGTGACACTGTGAGGATTAAAACACCATCGTGAAAGCTGATATTTGATCACCAAATGACACCATACACGTTGTTCAAAGATCACGAACATTCCCACTCGTGTCCGTGTGATATGCACGCAAAACCCTCCTTTTAACTTTAAGTAATATTCTATAAATACTAAAAAATTAAATTGCTCCTAATCAGACTAGACATTAACAACAAAAAAACCATAAGAAAAAAACACAAAACCTCCTTGACCCAAATTGAAGATATTTTGAAGTAAAAAACATTGTGGTCATTTTACTGTGCTTTTAAAATAAAAAAGTAAAAAATGTCAATGTCTGCCAGTGTATTATTTTTTGTATCAGAAAGTATAATAGTTATTTTACTGTGTGAAAAACAACAAAAAGACCACTAAACCCTACTACCAAGGCCATTTGTGTTTGTTGATAAGAGTAAAATTATAATTTTATTGTTTCAATCCAAACCGTCAATGAATCTAGTGCTCTAGTAAATTTGCTATGGTAAAATATCTAACTTTTTAGTATTTTTAATAATAAAAAGGATTATCCTCATTGTATAGTCCAAGGCTTAATAGGCCTCTTTATATATATATATAAAAAAAAAAGACATAAAAAGAAGAAAAGTAAATAAAAATAAAGTTAAAAATTTGAAACAAGCATGGATTCTAATGACTTTCTTTTGGTTGAATCATAAAATAATTTAGATACACATTAGTCAATGCAAAAACTCTATATTAGAAGTAGAATTTCAAGTTAATTTCTAGTACAATAGAAGAAAGTGTTGGTGTTATAAATGTGTTTTCTAGTATTATAATTTTTTTATTTGGAAAACAAAAATTTAATTTTTAAAATGAATTGAGAAATATTTGAATTGAGAAATCAAAAATGATTTGTCAACATAGTTACATTTTAAAATGATAAGCTCATCTTTCTTTTGTTATTAGAAATAAAAGATAGATACACATGTAAATTTTTTACTTTTGTTAGTTGAGAATAATTGGAAGGCTTCACCTATTGGTTAACCTATCTTTACTATATATATGTGTAAGGCAATGTAAAATAGTAATGGTGGAGGTTACAACACAAGAGTATAACTACAATATTTCCTATATAGTATGCCTACAATATTTCCTATATAGATACATTAATATGCCCCCTCAAGCTGAGGGTGGAGGATCAACCTGAAGCTTGAACCGAAAAGCAGTAAACGGAGCAGTAGGAAACAACTTAGTAAAAACATATGCATGATACGGACGTAGAAATGAAAAACAAAGACACCCAAAAGTATGTAGAAAATCATAATCATGAGTACGATTAAACAGACATTCAAAGCGAGACTGATTTTGGAGGACAAGAGTAGCCATGCGATTGATGAGGTATACGGAAGATTCAAACGCTTAATTCCAAAATCGTAATGGAGCACTACATTGGCCTAAGAGTGTAAAACCAGTTTCGACAATATGACGATGGCGACGCTCAAAATTGCCATTTTGCTCATGCGTATGAGGACAAATTAACTTGTGATGAATACCAATAGTTTGAAAGAAACTGTTTAACTTAGTTTGAACAGATTTAATTTTGTAGGAAAACTGACGCTCAACAAGCACTTGAAAACGTTGGAATATAGAAAACACATTAGATTTTGCAACAAGCGGAAAATACCATATGTGTTTCATATGCGCATCGATAAAAATAACAAAGTAACGAAAATCATCAGAAGAAAACATAGGAGCAGGGCCCAAACATCACTAAATATTAAATCAAGTGGAGCAGTAGTTTTGTGACTCGTAGGCCACAATGACAGACGCGAAGACTTGCCAAGCGGACAAGCTTGACATTGAACAAGAGAGCGTCTAGAAGTACACATTATTTTATTTTTGGAAACTAACAAATTGAAAATACAGGAAGTAGAATGACCCAATCGACGATGCCACAGATTAGCAGTGGCAGAGACGCAAGGAGACCAATAAGCTTGTCGCACCCGACATCGCGGCGGCCCTAAAAAATAATTCTCTTGATTATGGAAAAAGAATAGATATCTGGCATCTGGTTCTTTTAGGAAAAAAGGTCTCGTTCAAGGAGTCGCCACCTAGTATTATGGTCACTAGGAACCCTAACTGGTCAACAGAGATTCTATGGTACGGGATTGGTTACGTAAAAGGGAAGATATTATCACCCCTTAAACGTTCTGCCTGAAGCAGACTGCATTGCTGATTTTGTCTTAAATTGCTAAATATTTATTGGTTTATGCTCTGATAGTTTACTTGCAATATTCCTGACTCTGGCGCCAGTGAATATTCAACTACGAATAATTCCAACTCTGGCGTTGGTAAATATTACGTAGCTATAAAATAAATTTGGATCAATATTTTTATTCCCGACTCTGGCTTCAGTGAATAAACAAATAAAATAAATTTATTTTTACACATGCACATATTTTTTTATTTTTTAGCTAAATAAAATAAAATATAATAAATAAAAATATAATAAATTTAAATCGGTATTTTTATTCCTGACTCTGGCGTTAGTAAATAAACCAATAAATTTATGTTATTTTTATCCATGCATGCACATCTTTTATTTTTTATTTTTTTTATTTTTCCTACTTTTCTATTTTTTATTTTTTATTTTTTTATTACACGCGTGCGCTAACGCACGCGTGTTGCTTCACCGTGCAAGTGAATTAAAATTCACTTGCACAGAGCCAATGCTAATTAAATTTACAAATGGCAAGAAGCAAAGGTTTGCTTACCTGGTGGTGCTGGAGACCGAAGACGCTTGCAGTGCTGATGGATCCTCGCCTATGGTTTCCCTTTATCTTCCTTCTGTGCTCACTTTGTCTGCGTTTCCTCTTCGTTTTTCTCAGCGACTTTTGAAACCAAGAAGATGATGGAGTGGCCGGCCTGCTGTGAATTGGTTGTTGATTCTGGGTTTTCTGCAGGGACAAAAACAATGGCGAAAACCAATACCCCTCGCTGTGTTTCTCCTTGATTTTTCTCTTCTTTCGGTGTTTTTTCTTTGCTTTGTTTTGTGCTCTGTTTGGTTTCCCTCTGTCCCCTGGATTTCGACCTCTGCCGTTCCACCCCCCCTCTTCGCGAGGTTGCATTTACCCGGGTTTTTATAGGGCTGGGAGATCGATCGGCGCTGTAACAGCCGGCAGTAATGGCGTGGGGCGTTCCATTCAATGGAGAAACGTCCCTGCGTTTAATGGCGGAGCCGCTACAGGGGAAGAAGACGAGCGAACAGTCGCCTCCCAAAACGACTCCGTTTTTACAATTCCAAAGGCTGCTTTCAATTTGGTCCTCGGCATTTTGTAATTTTGCAATCAAGCTGCTGGTTAAAATGTAATTGGATCCTTGCATTTGCGCGACATTTTCAATGTAATCCTTGGATTCTAATTTTCCAATTTTGACCCCAAACTTTAATATTTCTTCAATTAAGTCCCTGGATAAGTTAATTCCAAGCTCAATTAAGTCTAAAACTTGTCAATTCTCTAATTAAACCCTTGATTGGATTAATTAAATTAATTTCAAGCTTGATTAAGTCTCAAAACTTTTCAATTCTCCAATTAAACCTTTGATTGGATTAATTAAATTAATTCCAAGCTTGATTAGATTAATTTTAAAGTTTAATTAAACCCCAAAACTTCTAATCATGTTGCCTTTAACCCAAATTTTAATTCATTCTTCATTTATCTCATGTTACTTGTTTTTTTATCATTATTATTTTTTCATCATCATCATCATTTTTTTATCCTTTTCAGTAAATAAAATAATAATAATAATAAAAATAAAATGGTCAAAAATTGGGTTATGACAAAGCTTAAGGAATGGTGGTGGCAAAAGACTCAAAGAGGACATAGAGACCATCATTGCTCTGACCGAAAAGGAGCACTGCTTTAGTGGTGAGATCCTTTACATAAAACACAGAGGCGTTAAAATCAAAATAAACATTATTATCACGACAAAATTTCTTAACAACTAGCAATGGTTTGGTAATGTGAGGAATATGGAGAACATTAGATAATGTGAAGGTGCGTTTAGGGGAATGTAACATGGTATGTCCAATATGGGATATTGATAGACCCTTATCGTCACCAACATGCAAGTGATCATTACCAAGATAAAGTGCAGAATTGGCCAGATTCGCAAGATCAAGCGTAACGTGTTGGTTCGCACAGGTGTCCAGGAACCAAGTAGGGGCAAAAATCAGACTAACAGCAAGATGGGTAGAGGGCTGGTAACCACTGCTGCGAAACTGAGTACATTGTGAGGCTGTTTGGCCGAAGGAGAAGCATAGCTGACACTTGACATTCTGCTCAAAGGACTGGTGAGGAGACCACTGCCCACCAGCAGCAGGTCATCTGGGCTGCTGCCAATGACCATGCTTCCAGTTCATAGGAGCAGAGGAATGAGAGCCACAAAAAGCAGACATGTCATGGTTGTTATACCTGTTGTTGTTAGAGCGTTAGTTTCCACGGGAACGGCCTCTGTTACGGCCAAAATTAGAGTTATGCTACTACTGGGCAAGATTAGCAAAGGGCAGCAGAGATGGTGTGGGCAGCAAAGGTGGATTTGCAGCCAAGAAGGGAAGAGAAGTCTTATGCAGAAACTCATGAGTAAAAAGATGGTTGTGAAGATCCACATATGACAATGGTTCTGCCTTGGTCATGAGACTAGTTACCAAGTCTTTAAACTCACCACGAAGACCACAAAATATATAGAGGTTGAAGCCTTCAAGAGAGAGGGGTCGGCCAGCAGCAGCCAATTCATTAAATAATGACTTGGCATGCTGCATGTATGTAGTAACCGAAGCATCTCCTTGTCGAAGATCTTGAAAAGACCCATGGAGTTACATAATGTGAGAATTCAACGGAGAAGCGAGCGATTTCTCAATAGTGCGCCAAACACAAGAAGATGTCTAACAATCTACCATAAGATGCAGGACGTCCATGGAGATAGAAGAGAGTAATGCGCTTAAAATAAGCTGATCCTGTTGCTTCCAATGGAGAAAATAGGGGTTGATTGCCGAAGAAGAACCATCAGAACAGTCAGAAACATGAGACGGAGGACACGACACTTAGCCATTGACAAAGTGGAAAACACCTTGACCAAGAAGATATGGCTTCATTTGCATTCGCCAATAGAGATAGTTGGTGGTCGTAAGCTTCAATGAGACCACTTAATGAGTGTTGGACAACACAACAATAGAAGGAGTTGTTGTCCTCATGATGTGAAGAGGGACGACATAAACATGGGAGAAGGAACCATGGTTCTGCTCTGCAGGTTGGGGTTGTTGCTAGTGGGAGAAGGAACCAGTGGCAGCAGCTTCTGAATGGCTGGTCGATTGGGCTGCACCGCTGGTTTGGTGGGGGGAGAAGGCAGCAGCAGCATCTGAGTCCATTTAGGAGAGGGAGAGAGGAGGTCGGCTGCAGGTGGGAGAGGGAGAAAAGAGTTCTGACGGTAGAAAGCTCTGATACCAAGTTGAGAATAATTGGGAGGCTTAACCTATTGGTTAGCCATTCTTTTCTATATATATATGTGCGTGGGGCAATATACAATAGTAATGGTGGAGGTTACAACACAAGAGTATGACTACAATATTTCTTATATAGTATGCCTATAATATTTCCTATATAGATACATTAATATGGTTGTTCTTTATATTCTATATGTTTTTTTTTATCTAAGGTTAATTTTAGTTTTTAGGTACAAAAGAATTTTATTTTTATAAAAATATTTTTTTAATTAAAAATATAATATAATAATTATTTTATAAAGGCATGAATATAGTGTTTCTTGATGAATTTATAAAAATCTCTATATGCAAAATAGCCAAGGAAGTTTAGGATATTCTTGAAATTACTCATAATGGAACCTGGATGATGAAAAATCTAAAATTACAAATCTTAACCTCAAGATTTGAGGAGATAAGAATGTTGGAAGATGAATATTTTAATGAGTTTATACAAAAATTAACAATATTATAGATTCTAGGTTCAGTCTAAGAGAAAAAATAGATTCATGAATTGTAAGAAAAAAAAAATCTAAGATTCCTGCTTGAAATATTTCGGCTAAAGGTAACAACCATAAAAGAAAGTTAGGATTTGAACACTATACGTGTTGAAGAATTGATAAGTTCCTTATAAATTTATGAACCTACATTCCCTAATCAAAAGAAAGGTAACTTCATTGCACTTAAATCTGTTAAGAAAAAACATGGTTATTTTTTTATGATGATTTTAAAGTGAAGTTATTGCTCTTATTGCTAGGAAATTCAGAAAATTCATGTTTAAGAAAAAGAACAATGGTAAAGATAAAAAAAAGTAAATAAAGATTTTGCCGAAAGAAATGAGTCAAGAAATAGAAGTAAATGTAAAATTGAATCTAAGGAAAGAGTTAAGTGTTTTAAATGCTCAGGATATGGTCACTTCAGATATGAATGTCTCAATTTCAAAAGAAATAAAGGAAAAGCCCTTAATGTTACATTAAGCAATGAATCTGATTTTGAAAAATTCTAATTCATTATCTGATAATGAATTTGCTTTTGTAGCTCTTTTTTGTCTTGTTGATGGACTTACTGACATGTACAAAACTGTCAATACATTTAGTGATTCTGAAAAATACAAATTTTTTAACAAATATCTGATATAAATCAAACTATTAGTTATTTTAGTTATTTAGATATTACTTCTATTATTGTCGATCATGAATCAAACTCGCATAAAGCTTATAATGACTTGTGTGAAGAAGTTATGAAAGTCAAGAAATTGAACAAGTAGTTGTTCAACAAGCTGAAAACTATTAAGAACGAGAAGAACAATCTGGTTGAGGCTCTAAAACTGTCAGAAATAGAGATATCTAGATCTTCCATTGTGCTCAAAGCACTTGAGAAAGAGTTTATAGTGTGCAAACAGACAAAGAAACAATCAGCAACATAGAAACTTGATGGACTATTGGAAACTCAAAGAGTCAACATTGATCATCCAGATTTAAAATACATAAGCATGGAAATTCAATCAACAACATGTTGGTAGCCTCCTCTTTCAAAAGAATTACTATGTAAAATGTAAACTAGAAGAGACTATTATACCTAAAGACGAGTCAAACAAAGTCTAAAAAAGTAAGTTGAAAAGTAAGTTTTTTCCTACTTATCAGCAATGTGAAATTGTATGACATGCAAAAATGAATTGTTTCAATCTATGAAATAAATTTTCTAATAAGAGTCAAGATCTAAAATATAAAATTGACATAGTATTAAATCAATTATGTACTATAGAAAGGAAACTTGTTAACTTAGTAGGTTGTTTTAAGTGTTAACAATTGAAAGTTCCAATTAGGATGACAACATTTTGAAGATTATTAGGTGTTCTAGCAAGCTATTGCAGTAGAAGACAAAACAAAGTATTTGTTTTGACAAGTAAGGTAGTATAAATACAAATGATTTATAGTAAAAAATACTCTTATAATATCCTAAACTAATGAAAGTTGTCTATTCTAGGTTTGGCTTCCACATTATTTTTTATCTTTTAAAAAGTTCTTCAAAAGGTTTTTCTTTTGTAACCAAATAACTTGTTCGTTTAAATTTTCTGCAGTTATATTTATTTGGTTAGCGATCAGTGTTTGCAAAGTATTAACAGATTATTTTTTAACATCTCGGGACCAGAAACGAGATAATCACCGGTTAACCTCACAACCTCTTTAAAAAATAGTTTGGCTATTCTTTATGCATCTGCATTTTCTTATAAGTTAGGAAGTGTGTCCTTTTAAATGTTCAGAATACTTGTTATTATAGAATGTACCTATATAGAAAATATTATAGGTATATTCTTATGTTGTAATCTCCACCATTACTATTGTATATTGCCTTACACATATATATAGAAAATATTGGCTAACCAATAGGTCAAGCCTCCTAATCATTCTCAACTTGGTATCAGAGCCTTCTGCTGTCAGAACTCTTCTCTCCCTCTCCCCCTTGTAGCCGACCTTCTCTCTGCTTTTCCAAAATGGATTGGGGAGGTGGGTATTGTAAGTTAAATAAATTCTTTCAGACCATTGGTATTCATCATCGGTTAATCTGTCCTCATAATCATGAACAAAATGGCACCGTTGAGCATCGTCATCGACATATTGTCGAAACTGGCCTAACCCTTTTAGGCCAATATAGTGCACCATTGCGATTTTGGACTATGATTTTTGAATTATCGGTATATCTTATTAATCGCATGCCTACTCTTGTTCTCTAAAATAAATCTTTGTTTGAGTGTTTGTTTCGTCGTACTCCTGATTTTAATTTTCTGCGTACTTTTGGGTGTCTGCTTGGTACAGGTTCTTCTTCTCCATGCCCAGCTGCTCACCAACATCCCATAGTTCTCCGTCCTAGACAGCCCAAGACAACATTGTCCACGACAATTCCCACCGCCTCTGCTACCTCCTTCAATCGGGTAGTTTCTCTTTCTACTCATGAGCCACTTCTTTTTAATGATGCTAACAGGTATGAGGCGTGGCATAGTGCTATGCGTGAGAAAATTTAGGCCTTACGTGCCAACATAACTTCGACCTTAGTGTCATTTTACCCTTCGATGAATGTTATTGGTAATCAGTGGGTGTACATGATTAAACACCGATTTAATGGCAGCATTGAGAGGTATAAGGCGCGTCTAATTGCTAGAGGTTTCACTCAGTAGGAAGGTATTGATTACTCTAAAACCTTTAGTCCTGTTATCAAACAGGCGACCGTCAGATTAGTCTTTACCATTGTCGTTTCGTGTGATTGGAAAATTCATCAACTTGATATTCATAATGCCTTTCTCAATGGTGTTCTTGATGAGGAGGTCTGCATGAAACAACGTCCAGGTTTTGTTGACTCTGCTCTCCCCTCTCATGTGTGTTGATTGCATAAGTCTCTATATGGTTTAAAACAGGCTTCGCGAACTTGGTACACTCATCTGAATCACTTTATGCTATCTATTGATTTTCGTGCCTCTACGGTGGATACCTCATTATTTATTTTCTCTGTTGGTGCTGATATTTGTTATCTTCTAGTCTATGTTGATGATATTCTGCTTACGGGTAGCAACTCTCTTCTGCTTCAACACCTCATACAGCTACTGAACTTAGAATTTAAGCTTCGCGACTTGGGTACTGTTCATTATTTTTTAGGTATTAAGAATATGCCTACTAGTATGGGTCTTATGCTCCGATAGCATAAATATACACTTGACATCCTCACTCGGGCTGGTATGTTATCTTGCAAACCTATTGATACTCCTATCTCGACATTCAAAGCTACCATACTACCAGATCCTTTATTTTATGATGCTACACGCTTTCGTCAAATTATGGGTGCTCTTCAATATCTCACTTTTACGAGACCAGATGTTTGTTTTGCTGTCAACAGAGTCTGTTAGTTTATGCATGCTCCTACATATTCTCATTGGGCTGCTGTTAAACGCATCTAGTGTTATCTTAAAGGTACGGCAACACATGGCCTCTATATTACTCGTAGTTCTTCCTTTTCCTTACATGGTTTTACACGATGCAAATTAGGCAGGTAGTGTTGATGATAGAAAATCTACGGGTGGTTATCTTGTGTTTTTTGGTCAGACGCTGATTTCGTGGAAATCAAGTAAGCAACGTATAGTTGCTCACTCTTCTACTGAAACTGAGTACAAAGCATTAGCCGATGACACTGCTGAGGTTATCTGGCTTTAGTATTTTTTAACATATCTTCAGATTCCATTTGTTTCTGCTCCTATCATTTAGTGTGATAACCTTGGTGCCACTTATTTGTCTGTAAATCCTGTTTTTCTTGCTCGCGCAAAACATGTTGAGGTTCACTATCATTTTTTCCGAGATAGAGTTGCAAAGAAGGAGATTCATATTCGTTTTATTTCCTCTCATGATCAACTTGCAGATGTCTTTATTAAGCCACTTCTTACTGCTCCGTTTATTACTTTTCGTTTCAAGCTTCGGGTTGACCTTCCATCCTTAGCTTGAGGGGGCATATTATAGAATGTACCTATATAGAAAATATTATAGGCATACTCTTATCTTATAATCTCCATCATTACTATTATATGTT
>Ga0307507_10011173_pt1 | contig 11391 bp, 10 predicted proteins | sample 7_EM_MG_FD_207223 | JGI IMG/M metagenome (GOLD analysis project Ga0307507, IMG submission 207223) | Populus trichocarpa ectomycorrhiza microbial communities from riparian zone in the Pacific Northwest, United States - 7_EM | ecosystem: Host-associated > Plants > Roots > Unclassified | place...
CTTGGTTGAAACATTCAAAACCAATGCATTCAATGCCTCTTTCAATGCCTTTGTCTTGGACCGAGTCATTGGACCATTTGGAACATGTAATGGGTCCTTGCTGGTGTTTCTGGGCTAGTCCACATCACTTTGTGAAAACATGAAATCATATAGAGTTTTTTAAGAAAAGAAAGACGCCAAATAATTTTTTGCCAAACTTTAATTTTTATTAATTGATAGAAAAAGTACATTAATTATAATATTTCTTTACAATATCAGAGTTTACAAGTCTAGGCAGATCATCCACATCCGTATTGGTTAAAATTAAAGCTCCTAAAAAAAATCTTCTTCACCACGTATGGTCCTTCGTAGTTCTGTGCTTAATTACTCTGATCTTCTTCTGATACTAGCGAGATCTTTTTCAATATCAGGTCTTCTTCTTTAAACACTCTTGACTTGACCTTCTTGTTATATGCCTTAGTCATTCTACTTTGGTATAACTGGTGGTGACAAATAGTTGTCAATTTCTTTTCATTGATCAAATTTAACTACTTAAATCTCAACTTTTCCCATTCTGATTCGTCCAGTTCTGCACCCTTTAATAATGAAATCTCTGCTTCCATCCTGTATACCAATAAATAAGAGGTTACACCCGTAGAAGTTCTAGTTGTGGTGCGGTATGCGTGAAGTGCATACGGAAACATCTCATTCCAATCCTTTAGGTGACCACCATCTTTTAGATTATCTTTTTTATATTCTTGTTAGCTGCCTTGACAGCTCTATTCATTTTCGGTTTGTAAGGAGAAGAATTGAGGTGTTTAATCTTCCACTTAGTTCAAAGCTTAGTAATCAGCTTCCCATTGAAAATCTGAGCATTATTGGTTATCAATATTGCTGGTAAGCTATAAAGACAAATCAGATATTTCTCAATGAACCTCTTAACTACTTTTCGTGTCACATGTGCATAAGAGTTGGCCTTACCCATTTAGTAAAGTAGTTGATGGCCATCAAAATGAACCTATGCCCATTGCTAGCCTTTAAATTGATTGGTTTTGTGACATCCAACCCTTACATATCAAAAGGTCAAAGTGAGGTCATATTGAATAGCGATGCCAGAGGTGGATTTATCTTATTACCATATATCTTACATTTATGGTATTATCTTACATAGTCTACATAATCCCTTTTGATGGTCAACTAGAAGTATCCAGATCTTTGTATTTTCCTTGTCATTGTGTATACATATTGGCATAAGTGGCACAAATTCCCTCGTGGATTTTTTTTAATGCTTGCTCAACCTCTTTCTCATTCAGACACCTTGGTAGAGTTTCGCCAAATGACCTTTTATATAGGATTTCGCCATCCAAGTAAAAATCCATGGCCATTCTCCTCAAAGTCTTTTCATCTATCTTGGAAGCCTCCTGAGGGTATTTCCGATGTTGGATAAACCTCTTGATGTTATTGTACCATCATTTCTTGTCTTGTGATTATTCAATTGTGCAACAATGAGCTTGGAGATTTCTGACTTTGATGTTTATTGGTTAGATCCTGCCTCCAATAACATTTGTCATCAAAGTTAGGGTGGTCAAGGCATCAACAAATTGATTCTTATCTCTGCTCATATGAGTGAATTTTATTTCTTCAAATTTATTAGCTAATCTCAAGAGATAATTCTTATATGGATCCAACTTCTCATCATTGGTTTGCCACTTCGCTTTTGCCTGGAAGATGATTAGCAGGGAATCCCACAAACCTTAAGCTTCCTAACTTTAAGCTCTAAAGAAACTTCCAGATTGATGATACAAGCTTCATACTTGGTCATATTATTCATATATTCAAATTGCAACCTTACCGAAATAGGGTATTACTTCTTTTATGAGGAAATTATCACTGCTCCAACCTATTTCCTGATACATTCACATTCAAATTACAACCTTACCGAAATAGGGTATTACTTCTTTTATGAGGAAATTATCACTGCTCCAACCCTATTTCCTGATACATTCACTACTCTATCAAAATACAAGGTCCACTTATCATTCATCTCATTGGTATCCTCAACTATTAGTACATCCTCATCAGGAAGGTCAAAATTTAATGGCTCGTAATCTTCCACAGCATGATCTGCTAGATGGTTGGTAATTGCACTCCCTTTACAACCTTTCTTGTCATAAAAACAATGTCATATCTGCCAACACTTGCTACATTGTTATCCTACTTGACAAGTAAGGCTTTTCACAAATGTACTGGAGTGGATCTAGTTTTAGATCAACTAGGTTGTGTAGTATAACATATACTACTATAGTTTTTTTGCGCTTCACACCAAGACACATTATGGCCTTTCAATTATTGTATACTGGGATTTACAGTCATTGAACTTTTTCTTAAGTAGTAGATAACTAGTTCTTTCTTCCCTGACTCATCGCACTATCCCACACATGCATCCATGGTTGTTTCTATCATTGTCAAATATAGGATCAAGGGTCTTTCTAGTGTAGTAGGCATTATCAATGACGGGTTTTGCAAAATACCTTATTATCTTATCAAAGGCTTTCTGGCAATCATTGTTCCATACCCTGGATTTTTCTTTCTGAGTAAATAGAAAATTGGCTTGCATGTTACCGTCAATTCAGATATGAATCGAGCTATATAGATCAAATGCTCAAGGAAACTTCTTACTTCTTTCTCTATTTTAGGCGTCGTTATATCCTAGATAGCTTTTGCTTTATCTATATCAGCTTCTATTTCTCGGCTGCTTACTACAAAACCTAACAGCTTTCCAGCTCTTACCCCGAACAAGCATTTTGCAGAATTCTATCTTAATTGGTATCTTCATTGCCTCTTAAACAATTTCCTCAATACATGCTCGTAATTTTCTTCTTTCTTTGATTTGGCAAGCATATCATCTACGTAGACTTCCACTTCTCTGTGCATCATATAGTGGAACAAAGTGACAATTTCTCTTTGATACATGGCATTAACATTTCTTAAATCGAATGGCATCATTTTATAACAAAATGTTCCCCACGACATGAAAAAGATGGTTTTCTCTTTATCTTTTTCTGCCATTCTAATCTGATTATAACCTGAGAAGAACACTTCAAAAGAGAGTGCCCTCATAAAATCTCTGGACAAATACAGAATGTGAAGCAACCAAGTTAGAGTTACCAGCAATCCATCATAGTGAACAAGCCAACAAAATCAACACAGTCAAGGGTAAATCCTAATCGAGGACAACTGAGGACATGTATGACATAGGAAGGCATTAGAGCAACATCTAATAGAGTGACAGGTATGCTATAAATGAATAATTTAAAGATACATGCTTTGTTTGATCTGGGTGCCACTCACTTATTTATATCTACTAGAGTTGTATCCAATATGGGAAAAGAAATAAATAGGGTGGAAAAGGGGTTTATAATTGGAACACCTTTAAGTGATGTTGTAGAAACAAATATTGTGTATGTGAGTGTAAAACTTAGCCTCAATAGGTATGAGTTAGAGGTAGATTTCATACCTTTAGAATTTAATGACTTTAATATAATTCTAGGCATATATTGGCTAAGTAAACACAAAGCCTAGATAGATTGCTTTGCAAAGATTGTAATTGTTCAAGGGTTAAAGGGTAGAAGAATAACCTTTAAAGGAAAAGGAACTATTATCTTAACCAATATGATTTCAGTTATGACTGCTAAGAAGTTGTTGAGGAAGGGATGTACATGATACCTTTCTTATATGTTAAATTTTGACAAAAATGAAATAAAGTTAGTTGATATTTCAATTGTAAAGGAATTTTTTGATGTATTACCAGAAGAACCACCTTAGTTATCCTCGAACAGGAGGTCAAAGTTTCTATCAATACCTTCCCAGAAGTTCCCCTGATAGCACAACCACTATATATAATGGCTTTGGTAGAATTGGATGAATTAAAAATCTAGCTGCAAGAATTACTAGATAAGAGGTTTATACGACCTAGTGGAACGCCTTAGGGAGCACCTGTATTATTTGTGAAAAAGAAGGATGGCACCCACAGGTTTGTATAGATTATCGTCAGTTAAATAAAGTAACAATGAAGAATAAGTATCTGCTACCATAAATAGATGACTTATTTGACCAATTAAAAGGAGCCAGGGTGTTTTTGAAGATCGGTTTAAGATCAAGGTATTACAATATGAAGATTAAAAAGCAAGATGTACCAAAGACTGCTTTTGGAACTCGATACAGACACTATAAATTTTTAGTGTTACCATTTGGGTTGACAAATGATCCAGCACTTTTTATGGATTTGATGAACCGAGTTTTCCAGCCTTACCTAGATAAATTTGTTGTGGTATTTATAAATGACATTTTAGTATATTCTAATTCCTTTAAAGAGCATGAATGACAGTTGAGATAAGTACTGCAGACTTTGAGGAGTCATTAACTGTATGCTAAATTGAAAAAACATGATTTCTGGATGGAAAAATTAACCTTTCTAGGACATGTCATTTCTTCTAAAGGCATCTTTGTGGATCTTTAGAAAGTTGAAGCAATCCTAAAATGGAAAAGGCCAACTACAATAACTAAAATTTATAGCTTTCTAAAACTTTTTTGGTATTATAAAATGTTCATTAAAAGGTTTTCATTTAACCATTTTGACACACTTAGGGAGGAAGGATATAAAATAAGAATGGTCAAAGGAGTGTGAAGAAAGCTTCCAAGAACTAAAAAACAGACTTACTACTGTTTCTGTGCTGACACTTCCATCAGGAACCGAAGGCTTTATGGTTTATAATGATGTCTCAAGGAAGGGGCTTGAGTGTGTTTTGATGCAACACAAAAAGGTAATTGCTTATGAATTGAGACAATTAAAGACTCACGAGGTCATTTACCTAGTACATGATTTAGAACTAGCAGTTGTGGTGTTTGCCTTGTGAGCATGAAGACACTATCTCTATGGATTCCGAGTCCAAATCTTCACATATCATAAAAATTTGAAATACCTAATGTCATAAAAAGAATTAAATATGTGACAGAGAATATGGATAGAACTCATCAAATACTATGATTATACTATAGAATACCATCCTGAAAAGGTGAATATGGTAGCCAACGTTCTTAGTTGCAAAAACAAAGTGACTCTAAGTAAACCACCAGTATGGGATGAACGAACATTAACAAAGCTATGAAGATTAGGGGCCCTGTTGAGCATGAGTTTAGAAGAAATATTAGTAGCACAACTAAAAGTACAACCGATGTATCGAGAACAAATATTACAAGCACAACAAGGAGATGATAAAGTGTCAAAAGTGAGAAATAGAGTAAATACCAAAATTGAAACCCCTTTTCAGATTGCAAATGATGGAGTGTTAATATTAGGACGACATATGTATATGCCTAAAAATAAAATTATTAACTAGAAGATCTTGCAAGAGGCACCCGAGTCTAAATTCACAATACATCTCAGTAGTACTAAAATGTACTAGGATAAGAAATAATACTATTAAGGGACCAACATAAAAAAGGAAGTAACTAATTATGTGGTGAAGTGTGGTATTTTCCAACAAGTTAAAGTGGAGCACCAGAAGCCAATAGGGCCATTGCAACCCTTGCTAATTCCTGAATGGAAGTGGGATATGATCACCATGTATTTCGTGTCAGGCCTACCTAGAGGGGAAAAAAGGAATGATGTAATATGAGTTATTATAGATCGCTTAACTAAATCTACTTTATTTCTAGTAGTAAAAATTACATATTCGGTGAACAAACTAGCCATAATTTATGTGAATGAAGTTATACAACTTCATGGGATTCCAACATCCACTGTCTTAGATTAGGATCCTAGGTTCACCTCTCGTCTTTGGGCAAGCATACAACATGCTATAAGAACGAGATTAGATGTAAGTACTTCCTTCCACCCATAGACTATGTAAATAGTTGGAGACAAAAAGGGGGGGGTAAGAGACTTTTAGTAGAGTAAAAGAGGAAAGGTTTAAAAATTCAAATTATCATGTAAAATTGGTAGGTATAGCTTGAAATTTGAAATTATCTTGGGAAGATTAACTAGTAATGAATTGATTTCACTTCCTATTAATTTATATTTTGAGAAGAAAAATAAGTTATTAATGAGTTGTTTAAGAGGGACCAAGTGTTACACAATAAATTAGTAAAAGAAGCAATTTAAGTCAAAAGGTAAGAAAGATAAAATAGTGGGCTAGACTTAATAGGTGTTGCTATATTAAAATATGTTTGGGCCTAAATAAAATACAAGACTTGGTTATTGGTTGAAGCATGTGAATATTATATATAAAAGTTATGAAGTTTGATAATCAATAAGCTTATAATAGTGGGCTTGTAGTCTCTATCACCAAAAAACTAGATATACCAATATATATATATACATATATATATATATTTTTTTTTTCTTGTCAAGGAATTCCAGCGTACCTTGTAATGAATTAAAGAATCATCAAATGAATGTAAGTTTTTTAATCCTAAGATGTTAAGTTATCTTTTACATTTAGATTATTTAATTATTCCGCAAGTTTTATTTTGCTTTCTTTATTTTGTTTTCTGCATATTAAAAGATCATAAAAGTTTTAATACATTATTATAAGTTTGGAACTATAAGTCTGGAGTTGTAAGAATAGTGTCTGAAGTTCAAATCATCAACATTAAATTTAACATCTAACTTTGAAATTCAAAGTTGTCTTAATTAAAACAGATATAAAAGAATCCGAAACATATAAAATTAAAATTTGGTCTAAAAATCAAAGTTTTTTTTTGAAAATTTTATATAGAAATAGCAAGAGAAACATAAGAAAAATAGAGAATGTCAATAAGTGAATAACTTATCTCAAGAGCCACAAAATCACTTCTTGTGGATTAGATTTGGAAACGAAATATTGCTCACCTTCATGTCTGTTGGTAGTAGCGTAGATGTAACAACTTGTCCAGTGTTTAATATGTTCACCATTTAGACAATATAAAATCGACAATCTTTTTTCTATTCTTGATTCTTATTTGGAAGTGCAATCCAAACGAAGATAGACCAAAATTTAGTTTTTTTTTTTTGTTTAAATTAATTTTTTAATATTTTCTGATCATTTTGATTTATTAATATTAAAAATAATAAAAAATATTATTTTAATATATTTATAAAAAAAACATACATACAAAGTTACCTTGCCGCGCAGTCACATGACATATGCTGGATTATTAGTGTGGGTTGATGTGTTGTTGTGATCTGAGGAAGTCGCAGGGAGGAACATTTGCTACTGAATTAGAAATATAAGCATCGTCTTCTATCTCCCCTCGTTTCTTTTTTTTTTTTCTTTTTTTTTATTGTCTTTGGGTTATCATCCTCTGCCAAGTGCTAGGGCTCATCAGAAATAATAAATAAATAAATAAATAAAGAATTTTTAAGGGAGTGGGATATTTTGAGGTAATGGCATTTAATATCTATTTGCAAATAATAGATTTTTAGGGATGCCTTTCAATAAATTTGCCTTTTGCACCAACTTTTTAAAGCAGTGCCCCTGGAATAAGGGAATGCATATGAGTGTATGTGCCTCGATCAAATTTAATGATAAGATTGTTGTCGTGAGAAAACATCCTCTCCACATTACAATTGGAATTGGAATGTACTATATAGTATTTATATATGGTTAGAAATAGTAATTTCTGTTATTTTTACGGTAATGAATATTTTTAAATCATTCAATCGATATTAATTTCTTTATAATAAAGTATCATTTATATTAAATTGTTGCATTCTAAATAATTTAATGAGTTCTCAAAGGTATCGGTCCAAGTCCAATAAATTGTAAAAAAAAGATCACACATACTTTACTTATTGGTCGCTAAGAATATATTAATCTGTACAATTTCTTCCTAATATTTTTTCAAAAACAAAGAGCAAATAAAACAATTGCTAATCCTCGAAGAGGAAAGGGGGGGTCCAATAGGAAACGGACATCGAATTTCTTTTTATTTTACTTACCAATAAATTAAGTCACGAGGCATTAAACACCGTCGAAGTACAGTCTTACGGCGGACCACGATTCTTAAAACACGGACTGTTGTTAAAATTAACAATCTTCAAGTATGAAAGGACCCTTTTTGTCAAATAATCGATACTCGAGCTAAAGGCAATAAAAATAAAAATAAAAATAAATTATAAAGAGAGAGAGAGCAAAGAGTAAAGACGATAAAGCTGGAATCTTGGATATATATAAAGACACCCTCTCTGCCTCTGTCCTTCTGCAAAACAGAGCGAACGCGCAAACACACTCATATACACTGAAAGTGGGATTGAGAGAGAGAATACTTAGCCAAGAAGATGTTTCAAAGCTCAACAAGAAGCAAATGGTTCACTTTGTTTATGCTCGTCTTTGCTCTTTTTGCTTCTGCAATACTTGGAGAAGATGGTAAGTGTTTTCTTTCTTGTTTCCTTTCCATTTCTTACTCCTCCTTCTCTCTTTCAAACCTAAATAACAAGTGCATACCTTTTTCTTACTCCATTATAAGTAGTTTAGTAGATGCTTCTTGTTTGGTAGATATGTATATATGCTTTATGGGTTATTGCTATTTTTGAGATCTGGTTTACATTTACCCTACATAATTCAATGGGTGTCTTGTCGACTTAAAACATAATTCTAGTTGTGGGATGCTTGGATTTTCATCAATTACGCCTTATGTTTGAAGGATTAAGAGTTTTCTTGTTCATGCTTGTGCAATGCTATACAAAGAAGTAGTTTCTAGCAGTTACCTTGTTCCTTCCATGGGCTTGTTATACATTTTCATGGACGATTGCTGAAACCATTTTTATATGCGAGACGATGGAGTAGATGAGTTACAGTTGCTAAACCAAGTTATTTACAGAAAAGGTTTATAAGTGTCTTGCGAGATTTTTTTTTCCAGGGGATAATAGCCCCGTCATTTGAAAGTATAATAGTCATGGAAACATTTTGAGTCTCCATGACATGATATTTTAAGTTTTGATGTTATAAGGTTGCCGGCTCATTTTTGTGGCACTCTGGAGATATGCTAGGAAGTTCATGGAGCTAATTATATAGACATAATTGGAATAGAGATTACCAGAAAACTGACCAATAAACTTATAGATCATATCTTGCAAAGTAATGATTCTGAACTTCAGTTTGAACACACAGAAGAATATTTAAGGGAATGAATTGCATTTTTTTTATAAATAAAATAGAGGTTAATAGACCGTTGAAAAGTAGTTTATATATTAAGGTCTTGAATGTGTTTTGGTCACTTGGCATTTTTCCCCCATGGTATATCCAATATGGATGCACTAACCCTTTTTCTTTCCCTCCCTTTCTCCTACCAATATTGCAATTAACTTGTGAGATGATCGCTATTTCAAATGTTGGCAGAAGTGTCCAATCAAAGATCTATACGGTGATTGTCTTCTCCTTAGTATTTAGACCTAAAAACTTCAAGTTGAGTCAATTATTGGGGGGGGGGGGGGTAAAATCACCCAATTTCTAGACATGGGAAGCTCCCAGATACTAATATTATTGTTGTTTATATACATGCCGCCCGTTCTCTCCTCGTCATGTAGGATGGATGGGTAAAATTACCAGAGTGGAACATTCTGCCGCCAAAAATTAGTTCATGGCCATGCTGGCATGAGTTAGCAAAGCGACAAGGGTTCTTTCCGTAGAGCACGCTGGGGCTATAGCTATTTTATTTTATTTACAGTCTTTTTGATTTTCCAGCGCCGGTAAAATCACTAACCTTGAAAAAAGTGGGAGAGAGTAAACATGGGGGGAAACTTAGGTAGTCGAGACTCGAGACTAGGAGGGTCTAGGGGAGCTGGAAGGGTGGTAGAAAAAATAAACCAAAGATGGGCCAAAACGGTGTAGTAGGGTCCATGAGCTGCACGCGGCATCTGATTCAATTGGGTGTTATAAGCGATCACATCCCATCATTACTTTGTCGGCGTATTGAGATTCCAAAAACGAAAATAAATTTCTCCTTGTTTTATCCGGCCATGAGTTTTCCGCTTTTCATTTCTGAGGCTCCTCCCGATAAGATAAGAGTATCCATCATGCACTGTGTACCCTCAAAATCTCTTGTTATTCTATAAATATTTTTTAAAATGTATTCAAACAATATCATATTGTGTCCATATTCCTAAAATCGTTGTTTCGTCACTGGTTTTACGTACATGATATCACAGGGTCTGAATGCTTCAATTCGGAGAGCATTATTCGCTGCTTCGACATCAGTTCCCAAAAAAAAAAAAAAAAAAAGAGGCATGTGGATGTTTTTTGTTCTCTCAATAATATCTGGCAGAGATTAGGGCATATCTTGACAGGAGCTGTTTCCTTATTGCTCAAAGAGAAAAAAAAACAAATCCTCCTGATATTATATCCTTCTAACTACTGTGCTTGCTGTTTGGTAAGCCAGTTGGTGCGGCATCTTCACTGTTGGACCCTGCGATTTGTCACGTCCTTCTGTATCGTGGGCCAAGAGTTGACTGTTTCTTGACCATAGGAAAACGCTTTACCAGACATTGAAATGTATCTACCCCTTGTCCTACCACTGTTTATTATATTTATAGACCAATAATTTCGTGGACCAATAATCCCATGCTTTTACATCAGACCCCCCATGCTTTGTCGCCGTTGCTATTCGTACCTTTTAGTAGAAGTAAAAAGCACAAAATTAATTAATAATTTCGTAGAAGAATAAAGGAAGTTAATTTGATGCTGTTTCGATATGTAAATGTTATGTTATTATTTCAGGGTTGGTGACAAACGGTGATTTTGAAACGCCACCAATCACTGGCTTCCCCAAAGACGAGGCCCTGGTTGAAGGGCCCACCGTAATTCCAGGGTGGAAAACAAACGGCACCGTAGAGCTGGTATCCTCCGGACAGAAACAAGGTGCGATGATCCTCATTGTACCACGAGGTGCGCACGCAGTAAGATTGGGGAATGACGCTGATATCAGCCAGGAATTGACGGTCGAGAAGGGATCTGTATACTCGGTCACGTTCAGTGCGGCTCGCACGTGCGCGCAGCTGGAATCTCTAAACGTGTCAGTGCTACCTGCATCACAGACCATAGACCTGCAGACATTGTATAATGTGCAAGGGTGGGACCCATACGCGTTGGCTTTTGAGGCACAGGAGGATAAAGTGACGCTGGTTTTCTCGAATCCCGGCATGGAAGATGACCCTACTTGTGGGCCTATTATCGATGATATTGCGATCAAAAAGCTTTTCACTCCTGAGCGACCCAAAGGTACAATCTTGCTTTTGCCCGCTCTTTTGAATTTCCATAGACACCCACCCTTTCCTGCACCTACCTCTATATATAGTAGTACGTGGGGGCAGCGTTTAGCTGATGCTTTTTGACGTTTTGATTTAGATCATGAGCATCCGATGTGTGGGGTCTT